>ERZ791830.812-NODE-812-length-26249-cov-3.979156_pt1 | contig 26249 bp, 23 predicted proteins | sample MGYA00509945_ERZ791830 | MGnify/ENA primary metagenome ERZ791830 (study PRJEB30046, sample SAMN00792021) | human gut metagenome | study: EMG produced TPA metagenomics assembly of the A metagenome-wide association study of gut microbiota in type 2...
TTTTGCTTGTATGGAGTGTTTATCTAAAATTAGTAATGCCCAGTATAATATATAGATTTATTGATAAATATTATATCAAAATTTAATATGATATTCAAACTATTGGATAGTAATATTAATCAAATTATAAAATTTACAAAGAAAATAAAAAATTGACTGATAATTATTTAGATTATAAATAAAACTCTAAATTAAAATATTGGCTTTTTTGCTGTTTTTCTATTATTAAAAACAATATAATTTTATCCATAAAAAAGGCACAACCCAAAGGTTATGCCTTAACATCATATAGTTTTCAAATATTCTTTTACAAGGGTGTGGGATACGCTACCTTTTGGGTGGACCATTGTAAGTGCTTTTTCTGCTGGTATCCAAATGGCAGAGTCCACTTCTCCGGAAAGTTTAAAATCCGTTTTATGGGTTTCAGCTAAGAAACCAATCATAATCATATCTTTTTTATCAAACCAGTATGTTCCTGTTATTTTAGGCTCATTTATTGTTAAGCCCAATTCCTCTCCAACTTCTCTTACTGCCGTTTCCTCGGCTGTTTCTCCCGGTTTCATATATCCTGAAACCAAGTTATAGTAATCGGTTGATATATAGTTTTGTCTAAGAAGTGCTACTTCCTGTTTTTCATTTGCTACTAAGGCAATAATACAGGAAGAAAACATATCAAAAAGAGGCTTTTTACAGTTATCACAATAGGGCATAAAACCCTCGTCGCCGACTTCTTTCTGTATTAACTTTGTTCCGCAATCAGGGCAATAGGTAAATCGCATATTAATCTTCCTTTATTTTATCAAATTTATAGTTGTGGCTGTTCATATATTCAATAATATTTGGTAACATACCTTGGTCAGAATAATACCATAATCTGACACCGTCAGCAGTAGTATATGTTGTTATTTTCTTTATATCCAATACAGGATGATAGAAAAGACTCATTGTATAGTTATTTTCCATAGAATTATTAAGTCTGCCTAAAATGCCGTTTAAATCCCCTAAATGATGAACATAATCGGCTGGTGTTGGAACATAGTACACCTTTTTGCTTGATTCAGTAGTATATGTCAACTGATTTATAAGCTCCTGCTTTGGATATGACTGATAAATAACATCAAAGTAATTCTCAGCAATCCTTAACTGGTCTTTTGTTGCTCCGTAGTGAGGAAATTCGAAAAATTCCTCTGTGTAGCCTAAACGATGACAAGTTTCTTTAGCATAAATCATTCTTTGCATCTGTTGTTGGCGAGTATAAGGTGTTTTTGAACCCCATTCATAGCCTACACAGCTTTTATCTTTGCCATATTGGTGTGTATAGCCATGTAATCCAATATGACCACCGTGGTCTACCATATAATCAAGAGTATAGACAAAATAAGCGTTATAAAGGTTAAATGTAACACTTACATCATTCCATGTTTTTGTTGCTGGATTTGAATATACAGGAACCCATGCTATATAGTATTGTTCGCCTTTTGTATATAAGTATTCAGCTGTATATCTTAATTTTTCAAGGTTTTCAATAGTATAGTTAGGTTCGGCTGTAGTATCCATACCGTCAGCTACAATATCCTCTAATCTTATATAGGCTGATTTTGTAGCTGTAGTCTTTGCAAGCTGACTATTTGGCATATTTGTTGAATGTTTCAATATATTGACCTTGTTTGCACCAATGTCTAAAGTTGCAATATAGTCAAATGGTGTCAAAAGTTCATAAAGTGAAATGTAGCATATGTTGTTATAATAGCAAGTAACAACACGGTTGCTGTCCTTTGTCTTTGTTGAAATATCTATAGTTTTTCCACTAATTGTAATTTTGCAATCGTCATTTACTAAGGAATATGTACCATCCATAGCAGTAATTGTGTCATAGAGAGGAACACAAAGGCGACCGTTACAATAAACAACATTAAAAGCTCGACTTGTCCTACCCATAATGTTAAGTGTTACATTATCTGGCTGATATGTAAGTTGTGTTGGTTTTTCAACATAGGGTAAATAGTCATTGGCGTTTGCTATAGAAAATGTGCTTAGTGTAAATAGTGCCACTAAAATTAGTGCGATGAATTTTTTCATTGTATATTATCTCCTTGCCTAAAAATCCAAGTATAATTATAATTACATATATAAAAAATATCAAGTAGAGATGTAAAAATTAATAAACTAAAAATTAGCATAATATGACATAATCTTTGGTATCTTTTTTATTTTGAACCATATTTTTGTGGGATAAATGTATGGAAGTAAACAATAGTAAAATTTTTTTATAAAATGTAAACAATATTTTGAGTAAAAAGTAGGCTAATAAGCAAGTGTACAGAGAATATTTGAAAATACAAGCAAAATAGCATATCACAGGGTTGTTTTGGGTTCTCGCAAAAATGATAGAAATTAAGGATATATTTATCAAATTTTACCGTTATTTATCGGATTTTATCATTTAATTGGTATAAAATTGGTGTACTTTTGGTGTAAAAGTCAATCTAAAGGTATTACATATTTATTAGTGGTTCTATATCAGTTCGGAGCAGAAGAAAAAAGTATATAGTTGTTGAATATAGAAAGGTTACTAGGAACATATGCAACAGAAGGACATTTACAGTAGAAACAGTAATTTTCGAGATAGCTAAAAATTGAAAGTTTAAAGGCTAGAAGGGTGTTAAAGCAGGAAAATAAAGTTAAGTGGACATATACTGTATATATATAGGCACCCCGAAAGTGGACATATACACACCTTGATATTTATTCATAATGCTATAATGTACTTAGGGTTGTAAGTATAGAAATAGTTATTGTGTTTATTAGATAGAAAGAAGAATTACTAGGAACATAGCTATTGGAATGAAAGTAACGGACAAGAAAATTTTTCTGAAAAAATTTTTGAGACTAACAGATGCACTTAAAACATAGAAAGTAAAAAAGTTTGGAGTAAAAAAGTGTTCGTGAGGGGGACATTCCTTTATTATATAATGAGGAAAGCAAACGAAAATAGAATAATAACCAGTTTTAATAATATTATTATGTTTTGATGGGTTGTTTTAAGTTAATAAAAGTAGTAGCTAGTAGTTAAAGGGTATTGAGGTGTTTAGAAATAGGAATGTTGTTTAAGAGTTTATCAGAGCATGGAAATGACATTTAGAAGTACGGTGTTGGCTCTGAGTGGATTTAGGAGTAAGTGGTTGGAGATAGGGAGCTGGAGTGATAGGTTTAATGGTTTATGGTCTTAAAGAGAAAATATATACTTCTCTTATCGGAGATATGATTGTTTATCTCTAAATCTTTCTATTTTGGGTTAAATTTAAGAGAAAATGATTTTTGTGATAATTTATACACAGAAAATAAAACATTCAAATTTGGGGTGAAATAGAAAGAAATTTCAATATTTCAGATATAGATACATAAAATAAATACTTCACTTATATTTTTATACTTGAGTTTCTGTTTTTAAAGTATTATAATAGAGATAAATAAAAACATAGAGCAAAGCTATTAGAAAAATAAAACCTCTATGTTGTAAAAATAAAAGAGAGGTATAAGGATATGAAAGAAGAAACAAGAGTACCAATTTCAAAAATCACATTGAGGGCATTAGCAATTCTAGTAGCGGCAGGGTCTATGAATGTAGCAACCATTCCTTTGCAGGAACATTTTGTATACAACACTCAGGCATCTACAAGGTTTTCAGATGATAGTTCAATCAGAGACTACAGTAGAAGCTCAGTTGAAAGTTTATTAGCGACAGGTGGAATTAAAGGCTATCCAGAAGATAATACATTTAGACCACAGGGTACAATTACTAAGTTAGAGTTCCTTAGTATGGTTGTGAACAGTTTAGACCCAGACGGTACAAAATTAGCTGAGGGTGTACAGCAAGCAAAAGATGATGTAGAAGTCGGAATTAGTTATTATGATTCACTTAAAAAAGATGGATTATTAACTGAATTTTGGGGAGGAAAAGCCTTTGACTTAATTGTAGGTGCACGAGTTTTAGGAATAGGTTCAGGGTACGAAACCAACTCAACAGGAGGAAACTGGGATACACCAATCACAAGACAGGATGCAGCAATGATGGTTTACCAAGGCTTAAAGGAACTAAAGGGAAATGACCTGTATGTAACAATGGGCGTAGCCGAGAATAGAAATGGTGGAAAGAAGCTCATTGGGGATTGGAGTGAGTTGACAATATCTGACTTAACAGGAGAGATAGAAGAATCCGTATCAGGATGTGCAAATGCAGATAACATTTTAAGTTTATACGAAGCAGGAATTTTACAGGGAGATAGTGAAGCAAAGTTCTACCCAAATAAATACTTAACAAGAGAAGACTCAGCAATAATTATAGACAAGGCAGTAAACCCAGAAAAGAGAGCAAAAGTAACAATACCAGAAGCAGATAAAGAGATAGATAAGACAGAGGGAGTAGAAAATACAACACTAAAGCAGACAGACCCAACAAGACGAGGAGCAATAGATGGAGATACATTTATTAAAGCAGATGGTACTTCAATCAAAGTAGTCAAAGATGAAAAGAGTGGGGTAATCGGAGCAAACCAGCCAGTAGCCTTAGATATGGGTAGAGACTTAACTTTCTTGTCAAACACAGGAGAGTATGTAAACCATAAGATTGCAAACTATGGGGAAGTTAAACTAAGTGATGGTAGCTTAAGTGTAAAATTAGGATATATCCAAAACAATAAAATTTGTTCAGATGAAAACACATATAGTGGAAATGGGGATTATTTATATAATCCAAAGACAGGAGAAGGACATACATCATTAGATTGGAATAAAATTGCAGAGTCACTAAAACCAACAGATAAAGGAACAGAAGGCGAAATAAGACATTTAGGTTTGGGAGACTGGTGCGAATATATTTATACAACAAACACAGGGTGGCATTGTAAAACATTAATGTCAAGTCAATTTGAAGATGTATTTAGGTCAGTTCGATAATTTAAGGGTGAATATTTAGTTACTCTAATTAGAATAAGACTATATATCGGAGTGGTAAGAGGTTGCTGATAGAAGTGACCTCTTTTTTATAGGTTTTTTCTTTACATTTTTGCTTAAAATATGAATAAAAGGATAAGACATATATTGATTAAGTAGTAAAATATGAAATTTAGAACAAAAATATTGTTTTAAATGGTTTTTGTGGTATAATACTAATATAGGTAAGTAAATAAAAATAAAGGAAGGTGTAGAGTATGAAGTTGCTAAGGGTTCGTGCAACAAACTATAAAAATTGTTGTGATGACTTTACAATAGATTTGGTGACTAAATCAAAGAAAACAAGTGAAGATAAAGAATATGAGCTACAGGAGATAGCAGATGACTTGTATGTATTTAATACGGTTGCGTTTGTAGGTAAAAATGCGTCAGGAAAGACATCAGCGATAGAATTATTAGAATGTTGTTATTCAATTTTAGAAGAATTTAGGTTAGAGGAAAAGCATTATAATTATGATAATGTGTATTTAGAGATTATATTTTATGACAAAGGTTTCATTTACAAATATGAAACAGTTTTAAAATCTGATTTAAACTTAAATAGTAAAGCAAATTTTACACAACAGCATATTTATAGAAAAAAGTATTATAAAACAAAGGTAAAGGACATATATGAAGATGAAGGATTTGAAGAAATCACAGGTTTTAGTGAACTCCCAGAAGACACATCTATCGTTTTTTTCATATTGAAGAAAAAGGAAACACATGCCGTATACTTTGATTGTGATGGAGAGGGTATAGACACATATCGTATAATGTTTAAGGCTATGAAAACTTATAAAATATCTAATGATATGTTAATGAAAATAATAAAAATCTTTGATAGTAAAATTAAAAGTTTGGAAATGTTAGACGAAAAGCGTTATAAAATAGTTTATCAAGACGAAATTAAAGAACTATCCGATTCAGAGTTAGTTTATATGCTCTCTAGTGGTACAACAAAAGGCGTACTCCTTTATATATTTGTAGTAGCAGCTTTAAAGAATGGTTTTGATTTATTAGTAGACGAAGTAGAAAACCATTTTCATAAAACATTAGTTGAAAATATGATAAGTTTATTTAAGGACAAGACAGTAAATAGAAAATCAGCGACACTTATATTCACTACACATTATTGTGAGCTATTAGATTTGTTTAATCGACAGGATAACATTTGGATTGCACAAGCTGAAAATAAGGTTCATTTGAAAAATATGTATGAAAGCTACAATATTAGACCTGAGCTTTTAAAGAGTCGTCAGTTTTATAACAATGTATTTGATACTTCAGTTAATTATGAAGACCTTATGGAACTAAAGAAAGGACTGATGAATTGAAATGAAGTATCTGATTATGTGTGAGGGTCCGAATGAACTTGAAATTATTCGAATGTTGTTAGAAAATGATAAGCTTATTTTCACAGAAGATGATTTGTTAAATTTGGTGCCATATCATGCAAGACAAATTAAAAATAATGCAACTGTAAAAACAGCACTAAATTTATATAAAGGAAAGGTAAAGGTACTTAGAGTAGGAGATAAATTAAATGACGAATTGAAGATACCAAGAGAGTATAAAGGGCAAATTACTGAAGTAATAAAATACTGTACTAAACCTGAGTTAGAAATGTTATTAATTCTTTCTGAGAACAAATTTGCAGAATTTGAAAAAGTAAAGTCTAAGAAGTCACCAAAAATATTTAGTAAAGAAAACATATCCTATAATCGTACAGCCTATGATAATAGTACGGAATTTTATAAGGATTATTATAAAAATCGTATAGATTTGTTAGTGAATTCAATTAAACAATATAGGAGACTAAAGGGAAAACATTCAAAAGATGAACATTACCTTGCTGAACTACTTAAAACAAAATAGCTTTTTCATTATATAAGCAGGACAGACAATAATTAAGAGTGGATAAAGTATTGATAAAGAAATGAATTAGTGTGTGTAGATGTTAATATATTAGAGATTAAAGAAACTAAGATTATTTAGGGGTTACTATTTAAAGTAACCTCTTTTTGATATTAAATCAGTTTAAAAAGCCGACAAATATTTAGGGTATATATTAATGTAGATGTTGGTTGATAAAGAGAAAAAACATTTAAGTATGAAGATACCACTCTTGCAACAAATACTAAAATATGATAAACTATTAGAAACAGAGAACTAAAAATGAAGTGAATAGAGTAAAAATAACGAGTGTTTTAACAAAGTAAAGATATGTTATGTTAGCTATAGATAAGAACCTATAGTAATTAAGTAAGTAAAGTTGTTTAATGATATAAATAGAGGGGGGCATACAACACTTAAGTAGTGAGAACCAAAAACGGACAACAGACAATATGACAATTAAATGAATAAATGAATACTTAAATACTTAATCTAATGGTTAATACTAGTAAATAGGTAAATAGGTAAATAGGTAAATAAGTATGTTTAAGAGATTGTCTATATTAAAAGTTTAACAGTAACTATAGTTCACACAAGATAACCCAAACGAGCAAAACGAAAAGGAATTAACATAAATACAAATACAAATAAAACGGAAAAGAGAGGGAAAAGAATATGAAGAATGAAACTAGAGTACCAATTTCAAAAATCACATTGAGGGCATTAGCAATTTTAGCAGCAGCAGGCTCTATGAATATAGCAACAATTCCAGTACAGGAGCATTTTCTGTATAACACTCAGGCATCAACTAGGTTTTCAGACGATAGCTCAATTAGAGATTACAGTAGAAGCTCAGTAGAAAGTTTACTAGCCACAGGAGGAATTAAAGGTTATCCCGAAGACAATACATTTAGACCTCAGGGGACAATTACTAAGTTAGAGTTCCTTAGTATGGTAGTAAATTCTCTTGACCCAGACGGTACAAAATTAGCAGAGGGTGTACAGAAAGCAAAAGATGAGATAACAGAATATGGAGACAGCTATTATGACCACGAGAAAAAAAAGGGAATATATGATAATTACTGGGGTGGAAAAGGATATGACTTAATAATTGGAACATCTATGTTGCACTTTTATGGTGGTTTTGAAGACCAACCAGACAACGATTGGAACACACCAATTACCCGTCAAGATGCAGCCCAGTTTATTTATGACGGTTTACACTATTTAAAGGGACAGGATTTATATGAGGAGTATAAAGAAAACAACGATATTTGGATGAACTCTTATAAACTCGTTGGAGATTGGGAAGACTTAACAGAAACCGATGTACCTAACGGTCTTAAACAGTCAGCAGGTAGTTGTGGTGCAGCAATTCCAATCAGATGTTTATACATAGCAGGTGTATTACAGGGAGATAGTGAAGCAAAGTTCTACCCAAATAAATACTTAACTAGAGAAGACTCAGCGATTATGATAGATAAGGCTGTTTATCCAGAAAAGAGAGCAAAGGTCACAGTAGAAAAGTATGTTGAAGTAGACCCATATGCAGGTGTTACACCAACAACATTAAAGCAGTCAGATAAGACAAGAAGAAGTGCAGTTCCAGGCGATACATTTATCACACTAGACGGGAAAACAATCACAGTAACAAAAGATGAAAAGAGTGGCGTCCTTTGTGCAAATCAGCCAGTAGCATTAGATGCAAATAGAGATTTAAGATATTTAACAAACCAAAATACTTGGTACAATCATAGCATAGGTGTTTATGGGGAAGTAAAAGAATTAATTGACGGTTCAAATTCTGTAGAATTAGGATTTATTGATGTAGATGATGAAAATGTATATGGAACACACGGTAATTATATTGTAAACCCAGAGACAGGCGAAGGACATACACAGACAGACTGGGAAATATTAGGAAAGAGCTTTAAACCAACAGACACAGGAACTGAAGGTGAAGAACGAAAGTTCGGTTTAGGAAATTGGTGTACATATACCTATATGCAAGGAAAGTGGCAAGGTGGGTCAATTCATTTTGATGAATAAGGTTTATTAAATAATTAAGAATAATGTGCAATAAATAAGTTGAAATAAGCAGTTTGTACAGTTTATTCCGAGGTTACAGTAGATGTAGCCTCTTTTTTATTGCTCAAAATAAGTTTATACAGCAAAAATATTTAATTAGGGCAAGATAGTGTAGAGGGCATATAAAAGTATATATATAAGAGGGATAATTCAAAGGAAATAAGAAAGGAGAAAGAATGTAAGTCAGTAGGTAGTTAATTCAGGTTTACATACAGAGGATAAGGATGTGAGAGAAAATGAAGAACAGAAAATTAAAGTGAGCAAACAAGCAGAAGAAAAGAAAAACACAAAAATAACTTAAAAGGAAAGGTGAAAAAAGAAAGATATGAGTAAGTTTAACAGATTTTTAAGTAGTATCTTAGCTATAGTAATGATTGTAACCTCCTTACCAGTAAATACATTTGCAGTAGGAGCAGGAGCTAGTTCGTTAGGTGTTTATACAGATACTACAGCGACAACCACAAGTAGTGGCAATGGAAACACAGCAGGAAAGAAGTTGTACTTCGCTGTCTCCAATGAGAATTTAACTGGTTATAAACTTCAGTTAGTGTTTTATCCCTTGTCAGATAAGACATACTATGAGGAGAACAATGAAGATAGAAGACAAGCTATAATTAAAGAATGGGATTTTGCAAGGTTATCCGAATACGATAAAAGTATAGATAAACCCTTGCGTTTAATACTAAAATATGGCAAAATAATGGAAATAAAGAGTAAAAAATGGAATGTTTATAACAAACAATATCTTAGATGTTAGGTTTGGAATAAAGAATGTAGGCTGTTGTAAGTTTATTTGTAAATAGAGGGGGCATACAACACTTAAGTAATGAGAACCAAAAACGGACAACAGACAATATGACAATTTAATAAATAATTAAATACTGAATCTAATGGTTAATACTAGTAAATAAGTATGTTTATGAGATTGTCTATATTAAAAGATTAACGATAACAATAATTGAAGCAAGATAACCCAAACGAGCAAAACGAAAAGGAATTAACATAAATACAAATACAAATAAAACGGAAAAGAGAGGGAAAAGAATATGAAGAATGAAACTAGAGTACCAATTTCAAAAATCACATTGAGGGCATTAGCAATTTTAGCAGCAGCAGGCTCTATGAATATAGCAACAATTCCAGTACAGGAGCATTTTCTGTATAACACTCAGGCATCTACAAGGTTTTCAGACGATAGTGCCATCAGAGATTACAGTAGAAGCTCAGTAGAAAGTTTATTAGCCACAGGAGGAATTAAAGGTTACCCAGAGGATAATACCTTCAGACCACAGGGAACTATTACAAAACTTGAATTTTTAAGTATGGTAGTAAATTCTCTTGACCCAGACGGAACAAAATTAGCAGAGGGTGTACAGAAAGCAAAAGATAATATAGAAGAAGGTGAAAGTTTTTACGACTCTTGTAAAGAAAGGGGCGATTTGAATAGCTTTTGGGGTGGTAAAGCCTTTGATTTAATCATAGGAGCAAGAACACTTGGAATAGGTAGTATATACGAAAGTCATTCCAACGGAGGAAACTGGGACACCCCAATTACCCGAGAAGACGCAGCAATGATGATAGTACAGGGCTTAAAGTCCTTAAAAGGCGAGGATTTAGAGAAGATATACAATGTAAGTGAAGATGAAACATATCTACGCATAGCAAAATTAATAGGTGACTGGGATGAGTTTACAGACTCAGATGTACCAGATAAAGACGAAATAACTGTTAGAGGTAGTTTACAGAGCTATGATATAGCAAGTTTATATGCTTCAGGTATTGCACAAGGAGATAGTGAAGCTAAGTTCTATCCTCGTAAATATCTTACAAGAGAAGACTCAGCAATTTTAATCGAAAAGGCTGTAAATCCTGAAAAGAGAGCAAAAGTAACAATTCCAGAAGCTGACAAGAAAGTAGACCCAGCAGATGGCGTAGAGAGAACAACATTAAAACAGACAGACCCTAAGAGACGAGGAGCTGTTGACGGTGATACATTTATTAAGGCAGATGGTACTTCAATTAAAGTAGTCAAAGACCCAAAGAGTGGAGTAATCGGTGCAAACCAACCAGTAGCCTTAGATATGGGTAGAGAAATAACTCGTGTTAGTGATATTATTACAACAGAAAAGATAGCAAATTATGGAGAAAAGAAACTGGAAGATGGTAGTTTAAGTGTTGATTTAGGGTTTATTTGGTATAATGATGTAGATACTTATAGTGGAACTGGAGAATATCTATACAACCCAAAGACAGGCGAAGGACATACATCTGGTGATTGGCGTGTAATAGCAGAGTCTTTAAAACCAACAGATAAAGGAACAGAGGGAGAAGAAAGATACTTAGGATTAGGTGGTTGGTGTAAATACACTTATTATGAAGGCGAAGGTTGGTATCTTAATATAACTTTAACTAGTGATTACACAGAAGTTTTTGAAGCATCAAGATAATAAAATAACAGAATATAGTTTATAGAGATTGAATTAGAGGTTACTTTTAGTAGCCTCTTTTTTTGTCTAGGTAGAATAGTTTATACAGTAAAAACCTTTTAATAAATGTGTTTTAGGAAGAATAAGGATAAATTTATTTTATTGAAAATTAAAATAATACTTGTGTGGAAATAATATTTTAAAAATCACTATAATTTATGTTGAAAAATGTCTAAAATTAATGTATAGTATACTATTGGTGTATAACGCAAAGGAGGATTAAAAAATGATTAAAGTTTGGTTAAGTGGGGCCAACAGTCAGATTGGTAAGGCAATAAACGATATTTTTTGCCCTACAGATTTAGAGCTTTTTAATACAGACAAAGACGAAGTAGATGTAACAGATTTAAAGGCTGTAATGAATTTTGCTCAGGTTAGTAGACCAGATATTATAATTAACTGTTCAGCAATTACAGATATTAATCTCTGTGAAAAAGACCCTAAACTTGCTTTTGGCGTAAATGCAATTGGTGCAAGAAATTTAAGTATAGCTGCAAGAAAATGTGGGGCTAAAATGGTTCAGATTTCTACAGATGATGTTTTTGATGGTTTAAGCGACAAACCTTACAATGAATTTGATGTTACAAACCCAAGAACTGTTTATGGTAAGTCAAAGTGTGCCGGCGAGGGCTATGTTAAGGAATTTACTCAGAGACATTTCATAATCAGAAGTACATGGGTTTATGGCGAAGGTTATAATTTTGTAAATAAATTTATTGAAGAAACAAAGAATAAGAGTGAAGTAACTGTAGCATCAGACCAGTTTGGTTCTCCTACAAGTGCTGAAGAACTTGCAAAGTTTATACTTCACATTATGACTACAGGAGAATATGGAACATATCACGCCACTTGTAAGGGTGTATGTAGTAGATTTGAATTAGCAGAAAAAATAGCTGAAATTTTAGGTGGAGATGTTAAAATTCATCCAGTTCCTTCAAAGGATAATGAATTTTCATCATTTAGACCAGCTTATGGAGTTTTAGATAACTTCATTATGAGCATTGTTGATGTGTATGATTTTGCTGATTGGGAAAGTGCATTGGCAAAATACTTGGGAGGAATTAAGGAAAGTGGAAAATAAAGAAAAAAAGAAAAAGAAATTGGGATTAACAACCCAGATTTTTATTGCACTTGCTTTAGGTGCAGTTGTTGGTATAGTTTTAAATTATCTTGTGCCAGATAGTGATTTTAAGCAGAATGTTATTATAAATGGTGTTTTATATGTTGTTGGTCAGGGCTTTATCAGACTTATGCAAATGCTTGTAGTTCCTTTGGTTCTTACATCACTTGTTTGTGGTAGTATGTCTATAGGCGATACAAAGAAATTAGGTGCAGTTGGTGTTAGAACACTTTGCTTCTATATTGCTACTACAGCAATTGCTATTACAGTTGCTTTATGTATCGGCAATTTAATTAATCCTGGTGTAGGTCTTGATATGAGTGCAGTTCAGCAAAGTGCTTCTACAGCTGGTTCTGTAGCATCAAATAGTGCTGACAAACTTAGCTTAGCAGAAACAATTTTGGATATTATTCCTACAAATATATTCAATGGTTTGTCTGAGGCATCTATGCTTCAGGTTATATTCTTTGCCTTAGTTTTAGGTGTTATACTTGCTAAGCTTGGAGATTCAGCAGATACTGTAAGTGCTCTCTTTAGTCAAGGTAACGACATTATGATGGAAATGACAATGATGGTAATGAGCGTAGCTCCTGTTGGTGTATTCTGTCTTATTGCAAAGACTTTTTCTACTATTGGTTTTAATGCTTTCATACCTTTACTTAAATATATGTTGTCGGTATTTATTGCATTAGGTGTACAGGCCTTTGTTGTGTATATGAGTTTCTTAAAGGTATGTACAGGCTTAAATCCTATTAAGTTTATAAGAAAGTTCTTCCCAGTTATGGCATTTGCATTTTCAACTTCAACTTCAAATGCTACAATCCCTCTTTCTATTGAAACTTTAGATAAGAAAATTGGTGTTTCAAGAAGAATTTCTTCTTTTACAATACCTTTAGGTGCGACTATTAATATGGACGGTACTTCTATTATGCAGGGTGTTGCCGTTGTATTCGTTGCACAGGCTTTTGGTATTCAGCTCCATATGATGGATTATATAACTGTTATTGGTACAGCTACACTTGCATCAATAGGTACAGCCGGTATTCCTAGTGTAGGTCTTATTACACTTACAATGGTATTTAATTCAGTTGGTCTTCCAGTTGAAGGTATTGCCCTTATTATGGGTATTGATAGAATTCTTGATATGACAAGAACTGCTGTTAATATTACTGGCGATGCTGTTTGTACAACAATCGTTGCAAACCAGAATAAGGCTTTAGATAAAGAAAAATATAATAATATGGACTTAATTAAAGCAAAATAATTTACTAAAAAAGCTATGAAGATGAGTTAATCATTTTCATAGCTTTTTTTCTTTGTATTCAGTACCCCATTGTAGCATGGCATTTAATATAGGTTGTAGGCTTTTGCCCAATTCTGTAAGAGAATATTCTACCCTAGGTGGAACTTCTGTATATATTTTCCTAGAAATAAGACCATCTTCCTCCATATCACGAAGTTGTGTTGTTAAGACTTTTTGAGATACTTTTCCAATAGATTTTTTTAATTCACCAAATCTTTTTGTGCCAGTAAGCAAATCTCTTATAATTAATACTTTCCACTTGTTGCCAATTAACATCAATGTAGTTTCTACTGGGCAAGCAGGTAAATTGTCGTTGATTTTTTCGTTATTCATACAAACACTCCCGTATTTTTATTATATAAATTATAACATATAGTAAACAAAAAATCAAAATAGATACCATAGTTTCTTCTAGGTAACTATGGTACAAATAAGTGCGTACTTTACAATTTGGGTTAAAATTTATACAATTATATAAAAGAGGAATTAAAGACGGAGGTACAAATATGAATACGGAAGGTTACATTAAATTTTTGGAAAAGGAAATTCATACAACTATTATTGCAACAGTAGATGAAAAGGGATTACCTGTAACCTGTGCTATAGATATTATGTATAGTGATGAAAAGGGGCTATATTTTCTTACAGCAAAGGGAAAAGGCTTTTATCACAGATTAATAAAAGAAAAGTTTATTGCTTTAACTGGTATCAAAGGCGAAGACACTATGCATTGTGTTGCTGTATCAGTTAGAGGTAAAGTCGAAGAATTAGGTGGAGAGTTATTACCGTTTTTATTTTCAAAAAATCCTTATATGGCTGAAATTTATCCAACAGAAAAATCAAGAGAGGCGTTAACTGTATTTCGTTTATATGAAGCCAGTGGAGAATGGTTTGATTTATCTAAAAAGCCTATCGAAAGAGATACATTTTATATTGGCAAAGAAGAAAGTTACGAAAAGAAATATTTTATTACAGATAAATGCGTAGGTTGTAAAGTTTGTCAGGGTGTTTGTCCTCAAAATTGTATTGATTTTACTTCTATTCCAGCTGAAATTCACCAGAAAAATTGTTTACATTGTGGTAATTGTATGGAAGTATGTCCAAATAAAGCTGTAGTTTGGAGGTAAAGGAATATGACACAAAATGAAAAAAGATTGTTTTTAATTAAATATTTACTTAATGAAAATTCAAAATATTCTGATATTATAATTCCTAAAGATATAGAAGAACAGAAAAGATTATTGCGTTCACTATTAAATGTTCGTATGCCGAAAAAAGTAAGTAGTGAATTTTTAGAAATACAAGACAGTTATTTACAGGAAGAAATAAGCAAAAAAGGTATAACTGATATAGGGGAATTAGAACCTATAAAAAAAGGAATTTATGTTTGGCAAGGAGATATTACAACTTTAAAGTGCGATGCAATAGTAAACGCAGCTAATAGCCAAATGTTAGGCTGTTTTTATCCTTGTCATAGCTGTATTGATAACGCTATTCATACTTTTGCAGGAGTTCAGTTGCGTTTGGAATGTGAAAAAATAATGAAATTACAAAATAGATTAGAAGAAACAGGAAAAGTAAAAATTACATCGGCTTATAATTTGCCTTGTAAATATGTGTTACATACTGTAGGACCTATTGTGAGAGGGAGATTATGTAAGAATGACGAAGAAAAACTTGCCAGTTGCTATAGGTCTTGTTTAGAATTAGCAGAACAAAGTGGAGTAAAAAGTATTGCTTTTTGTTGTATATCAACAGGAGAATTTCATTTTCCTAACGAAAAGGCTGCTGAAATTGCAGTAAATACTGTGAAAGATTATAAATCTAAGACAAATAGCACTATGGAGGTGATTTTCAATGTTTTTAAAGAAATGGACTATGAAATCTACAGAAAATTGCTTGAATGAAATTGAAAAATTAAAAGAGAAAATAGAAAAGGCTGATGTAATAGTTATTGGTGCAGGTGCAGGGCTTTCTACATCGGCAGGGCTAACATATAATGGTGAAAGATTTGAAAAATATTTTTCTGATTTTAAAAGAAAATATGGCATTAAAGATATGTATTCAGGTGGGTTTTATCCATTTAACTCTTTAGAGGAATACTGGGCATGGTGGTCAAGACATATTTATGTAAATAGATATGATATTGAACCTACAGAAGTATATACAAATCTTTTAAAGTTAGTAGAAAATAAAAATTATTTTGTTATTACAACAAATGTTGACCACCAATTTCAAATATCAGGTTTTGATAAGAAAAGATTGTTTTATACACAAGGGGATTATGGATTATGGCAATGTTCAAAACCTTGTCATAATAAGACCTATGATAATGAAGAACAGGTTAGAAATATGGTAAAACAACAGAGTAATATGAAAATACCTACAGAATTAGTGCCTTATTGCCCAATTTGTGGAGCACCAATGAATATGAATTTACGCTGTGATGATAGTTTTGTACAAGATGAAGGTTGGTACAAGGCAGAGCAGAGGTATGAAGACTTTATTCGCAGAAGTAAAAATATGAATGTTGTATTTCTTGAGCTAGGAGTAGGTGGAAATACACCAGTAATTATAAAATATCCGTTTTGGAGAATGACAGAGGAAAATGAAAATTCTACATATTGTTGCATAAATCTATCAGAAATATATATCCCAAGACAAATAAAAGAACAGTCCATTTGCATTGAAAGTGATATAGGAGATGTTTTGAAACGAATGGTATAATTTAAGGGCTACCAATTTAGGCAGCCCTTAATCTATTAATATTTTTCAATATCTATTTGCTGTGCGTGGAATTCTTTATGTAAAACTCTTTCGCAAATTGTATTAAACTTTGCATTGTTATCACTTACATAGAAAGTGTGTTTTTCTGTATTTAAGTCATTAAGCATATTGTGAGAAGTAAGATAATCTTTAACCTTTAAGGCTGTTGCCTTAGCAGGGTCAACAATCTTAACTTTTTCTCCCACAATTTTACCTATACAAGCCTTTAAAAGTGGATAGTGAGTACAGCCAAGAATTATAGAGTCAATATCTTTGTCTAATAATTCCTTTAAATATATTTCAGCTGTTTTATAGGCAACCTCGTTATCTGTCCAACCTTCCTCAGCGAGAGGTACAAAGAGAGGACAAGCTTTTTTATATACTTCGATTTTGTTATTAGCAGCCTTTAATCTTTTTTCATAAGCACCACTACTAACAGTACCTTCTGTACCAATTAAACCAACCTTGTTGTTTTTTGTGGCAGCAAGGCAAGATTCAACCCCCGGTGTAACAACCTCTATAATAGGTAAGTCTGGAAATTCTGATGTTAATGCCTCATAACAGTTGGAGCTGACGGTGTTGCAGGCAATAACTACAGCTTTAACATCCATAGTTTTCAAAAATCTAATTATCTGACTAGAAAATTTAGTTACAGTTTCTTTAGATTTTGAACCATAAGGAACTCTTGCTGTATCGCCAAAATATATTGTATGTTCATAAGGCATAGTTTTTATTATCTGTTTTACAACAGTAAGTCCACCAACGCCAGAGTCAAAAACTCCAATTGGTCTGTTATCCATAATAACACCTCTTATTCCTCGTTACGAGTTAATGCAAGTTCAATAAGTTTATCTACAAGTTCTTCTGTATCAATACCGGCAGCTCTAAAAAGCATAGGATACATACTTATTGAAGTAAAGCCAGGTAATGTATTAATTTCGTTGAAAATAACTCTGTTTGTTTTTTCTTCAAGGAAGAAGTCAACTCTTGAAAGACCTCTACCGTCAAGTACCTTAAATATTTCAATAGCTTTCTTTCTGATTTCTTCAGCCTTTTCATTTGAAATATTAGCAGGAATTACAGTCTTAGATTCAGCATTGTTATACTTTGCGTCATAGTCATAAAATTCTGCAGCAGCATAAATCTGACCTACAGCAGATGCCTGAATATCGTGATTACCAAGAACAGCACATTCAAGCTCATCGCCTGTAATGTTTTCTTCTATAACAATAGTTCTGTCGTGTTCAGAAGCAGTCCAAAGACCGTCAATAAGTTCATCTCTGTTGTGAGCCTTTGTGATACCTACACTTGAACCGGCACAAGCAGGCTTAACGAAGCAAGGATAACCACATTTTTCTTCAACTCTATCAAGACATTTGTCAAGGTCTTCAGATAATTCTGGTCTGTATACAATAGTGTACTTAGCCTGGTCAACTCCAATAGTATCAACAATAATCTTTGTATAAGCCTTGTTCATACTTACAGCAGAAGATAATACGCCACAACCTACATAAGGGATTTTAGCAAGTTCAAAAAGACCCTGAACTGTACCATCTTCGCCATTTGCACCATGAAGAACAGGAATGACAACATCAACAGGAATGTTTTTAACCTTATCTCCAACAATTCTAAGAAGACCATGGTGTTCTGTATCTGGGCTTAAAATGCAAGTGCTTGCAAATTTCTGCCAATCGTTATTGCCAATGCTGTCCAAAGGACCGTCATACAATAACCATTTACCCTCTTTTGTAATATATACTGGAATTACAGAATACTTTTCTGTATTAATATTTGAAATAATTGTAGCGGCACTTACCTTAGAAACATCGTGTTCTGATGACTGGCCACCAAACAATACAGCTACTACTTGTTTGCTCATTTTATAAATTCCTCCTAAAAAAGAATAGATATATTTATTCTAATACTTTTTGGGGATTATTACAAGTTTTTTTTGAGATTAAAGAGTTTTTTCTATTTCGTCCATTTGTGCAAGCCATAATTTAGATACGGCATCGCTAGGCATTCTCCAATCTCCTCTAGGACTAAGGCTTACAGAACCTACCTTTGGACCGTCTGGTAAGCAACTTCTCTTAAATTGCTGTGAGAAAAATCTCCAATAGTAATTTCTAAGCCATTTATATATTGTTTTCTTGTCATATTTGTTCTTAAAGGCTATATTTGCAATATAGAAAATCTTTTTAGGTTCAAAGCTTAATCTCATCATATTGTACAAGAAGAAATCGTGAAGTTCGTAAGGACCAACCACATCTTCTGTAATCTGTGCAATATTTCCGTTTTCATCTGGAGGAAGTAACTCAGGAGAAACAGGAGTGTCTAAAATATCATAAAGAATTTCTTTTAAGTTGCTGTCAGAAGTTGTGTCAGCAAAATACTTAATAAGGTACTTTATAAGAGTTTTAGGTATAGAGTTATTTACACCGTACATACTCATATGGTCGCCGTTATAGGTAGCCCAACCTAAGGCTAATTCACTTAAATCCCCTGTACCAACTACAAAACCTCTATATTTTGATGCCATATCCATAAGAATTTGAGTTCTTTCTCTGGCTTGAGAGTTTTCGTATGTTAAATCCTTTACACTTTCATCGTGACCAATATCAGAGAAATGCTGTTTAACGGCTTTTTTGATATTAACTTCTATTAAAGTAGCACCTAATGCTTTTGTAAGTTCTACAGCATTGTTATATGTTCTGTCAGTTGTACCAAAGCAAGGCATTGTAACACATATTATGCCTTTTTTGTCTAAACCTGCAAGTTCAAAGGCTTTATTTGCCACAATAAGAGCTTGTGTGGAGTCAAGGCCACCACTTATACCAATAACAACATTCTTAGTACCAATATGTTCAATTCTCTTTTTTAAGCCTAAAGCCTGAATATTGAGAATTTCATCACAACGCTTATCTCTGACTTGTAAATCACTTGGTACAAATGGGTGTGGGTCAAAAAATCTATTAACTTCCCCATTATTTTCTTCAAATTCAAAATTAACATAGGTATAACCAGTTGTGTTAAGTCTGAAAGATGTATTTTTCTGTCTTTCAGAGGCTATTTTAAATATGTCAATATCTCCATATACTATACCATTTTCAAATCTCTTGGCAGTTGCAAGCACAGTACCATTTTCACAAATAATATTGTGACCAGAGAAAACTACATCAGTTGTAGACTCTCCATAACCAGCACAAGTATAAATATATGAAGAAATAGTTTTGGCAGATTGACTGCTTACAAGAGAAAGTCTGTAACTGTCTTTTCCTGTAATTTCATTTCCGGCTGATGGATTTGCAATAATAGTTGCACCTGCAAGACTGTGATTAGAAGATGGAGGAATAACACTCCATAAATCTTCACAAATTTCAACAGCCAATGAAAATTCAGGTATATTTTCAGCCTGTACAATAATTTTTGTACCGAAAGGCACAGTATCCCCTAAAATATCTACATAAACTGTTTCATTAAGTGCTTCCTCAAACCATCTTTTTTCATAAAATTCGTTATAATTAGGTAAAAAGCTTTTTGATATAAGAGCGAGAATGTGTCCTTTATACAATACAGCACCACAGTTATATAACTTGCCTTTATATTGGTATGGCATACCTAAAACAATTAATGTATTAATGTTTTTTGTTTCACATTTAATCTTATCTAATGCTTTCATTGATGAAGAAATAAGAGTTCTTTGACCAAATAAATCTCCACAAGTATAACCAGTAATTACAAGTTCAGGAAAAACTATTATTTCAGTATTGTTTTCGTATGCTGTTTTAATGTTTTTTATAATATTATCAGCATTAAAATCGCAATCACAAACCTTTATATCAGGTGTGGCAGCAGCAGTTCTTATAAAACCGTATTTCATAAAAGACGACCTCCATATAATAATTATTTTTATTGTATACCATTTTTCAAAAAAAAGCCATAAAAATTTATAAAATTTACTGAAAAAATACATTGGCTATTTTTTACATAAATTAGTTTTTTTGATTGTAAAATTTGTTGATTTTTTTAGATAGGTTTGCTATAATGTAATTAAGTAATTACAAGGTGTAACTTTTATTGCTTGTAATTTTTTCATTTATTATGCGATTTCTATTTGTTGAATATTGCTTTTGCTTGTGATATGATTGACTTATGGATATTGAATGGAGGGATGTATTTATGAAGAGAAACGAGATGATGGCCATGCTTCTTGCAGGTGGTCAGGGTAGTAGACTTGGTATTCTTACTATGGACAAGGCTAAGCCGGCGGTTGCTTTTGGGGGCAAGTATAGAATTATTGACTTCCCAATGAGTAATTGCGTAAACTCTGGTGTTGATACAGTTGGTGTACTTACACAGTATCAGCCATTGGCATTAAATGCACATATTGGTATTGGTGTGCCTTGGGACTTAGATAGAGTAAATGGTGGTGTTTCAATACTTGCACCACATATGAGAGAGGGCGAAATAGGTTCTTGGTATTCTGGTACAGCTAATGCTATTTATCAGAATATTGACTATATTGACTCTTGTAATCCAGAATATGTGCTTATACTTTCAGGCGACCATATTTATAAAATGGATTATGCAGCAATGCTTAAATATCATAAGGAAAATAATGCTGATGCAACTATTGCAGTATTAGAAGTACCTATGGAAGATGCTAGTCGTTTTGGTATTATGAATGCCGATGAAAATGACAAGATTTATGAATTTGAAGAAAAGCCTGAACATCCAAAGAGTAATCTTGCTAGTATGGGTATTTACATATTCACTTGGTCAAATTTAAGAAAGGCTCTTATTGAAGATGAAAAAATTCATCCGGATAGTGACTTTGGTAAGCACATTATTCCAAAGATGCTTGGAGAGGGTCAGAGCCTTTATGCTTACAGATTTAAGGACTACTGGAAAGATGTAGGTACTATTGAATCTTATTGGGCTGCAAATATGGAACTTATCAAGACTTTACCTGAATTTAATCTCTATGAAGATTTTTGGAAGATTTATACTAAGAGTGATTATCAGCCACCACAGTACACAGGGGAAAATGCTTCTATAAAGACCTCTATAGTTTCAGAGGGTGCTCAGATTTATGGTTCTATTGAACATTGTGTAATAAGTAAAAATGTAACTATTGAAGAGGGTGCGGTAGTTAAAGATTCAATAATTATGGAAGACTGTGTAATCGGCAAGAATGCTGTACTTGACAGAGTAATTGTTGACCAGAATACAGTAATTGGCGATAATGTAAAGATGGGTCTTTGGGATAACATTCCTAATGAACAGAAACCTAAGATTTACAACACAGGTATTACAGTAATTGGTAGTGATACTGTTGTCCCTGATAATATTGAAATAGGTAAGAATTGTGTTGTTTATGGAAAGACTACTGCTGAAGATTATAGCGAATCTAAACTTCCAAGTGGTCAGTCAGTTATTATTGAGGGGGCGATGTAATGAGAGCCATAGGTATTATTTTAGCAGGTGGAAATAGTGAAAGATTAAAGGACCTCTGTAAGGTAAGAGCTATTGCAGCAATGCCAGTTGTTAGTTCTTATAGAGCCATTGATTTTTCTTTAAGTAATATGTCTAATTCTGGTATTAAGAAAGTAGCTGTTATTACACAGTTCAATTCTCGTAGCCTTCAGGACCACCTTTCATCAGCAAAGTGGTGGGAATTAGATAGAAAAGAGGGTGGTCTTTACATATTCACACCTTTCTTATCAAGTGATAATAATTTCTGGTTTAGAGGTATTGCTGACTCAATTTATCAGAACATTAGCTATTTAAAGAGAAGTCACGAACCTTATGTTGTAATTTGTTCTGGCGAGGCTGTTTATAAAATGGATTATTCAGAAGTTTTACAGTACCATATTGATAAAGCTGCTGACTTAACAATAGTCTATAAGAATGTATCTCGTACAAATAAAGATGTACACGATTATGGTGTTATGACATTTGGCGAAAATAACAAACTTGAAACCTTTGAAGAAAAGCCAATAGATGCTAAGAGTTCTAATATATCATTAGGTATATATGTAATAAAGAGAACTCTCCTTATTAAGCTTTTGGAAAATGCCATTCCAAAGGGATATTATGACTTTGTAAAGGATATTATCTTGAGAAATAAGGATAAGATTGATATTTATGGTTATGAATTTGACGGTTATTGGAACACTCTTAATTCTGTAAATTCCTATATGGAAACAAATATGGATTTCTTAAACAAAGATGTTCGTAAAATTCTTACTCAAGAACCATTTATTGCATCAAAGCCTAGTGATGACCCTCCAGCAAAGTATAACCCAACAGCAGAAGTTACAAATACTCTTGTAGGTACAGGCTCTATTATTGACGGTAATGTAAAGAATTCTGTACTTTTCAGAAAGGTATTTGTAGGCGAGGGTGCAACTGTTGAAAACTCTGTAATTATGAAGAGTTCCTATATTGGTAAGGGTTGCGTAATCAAAAATGCAATTATTGATAAGGAAGTTGTTATCAGTGATAATAAAGAGGTTATAGGTACAGAGGAAGAACCTATCGTTATAGGTAAAGGACAGGTTATATAAAATAATATGTGGAATTTGATATGTTGGATGATATTGGGTGCTTTTGCCGGTGGATTTGCCAACAAAATAATGAATAATGGTAATAGAGGCTGTTTAACTAATATTGTAATAGGTGTTGCTGGTAGTTTAATAGGTGGCTGGTTAGGTTCGCTTATTGGATTTACAGCACATTCGCCTTTTAGCATTAAAGGCTGTTTTATTGCAGTTGTTGGTGCTTGTTTCTTAATTATTATATCCCGAATTATAACTAAATAAATTAAAAGCCACTACAATATTTTGTAGTGGCTTTTAATAATGAATCGGGAAGATAAACCCGATGGCTTGCTTGCAAGCCACAAATTAATGAAATTAATTTGTTCTGACAAATGAATCGGGAAGATAAACCCGATGGCTTGCTTGCAAGCCACAAATTAATGAAATTAATTTGTTCTGACAAATGAATCGGGAAGATTGACCCGATGGCTTGCTTACTGAAACATTTCTTTATGTTTTTTTCTATACCAGAAATAGTAAGAGTATTCTACTACTAACATAGCAATCCAACCAATACCAGAAGCAAATGCTATACCTTCAATACCCATTGATGGAGAAAGTATAAATGTGAATATTACTCTTATTGTAATTTGCATAGATGTGCTGATAAATGTAATAGACATATTACCTAAACCTCTGAAATATCCCTGAAGTCCATTTGTAAGACCAGATAGACAATAGAGGAACGCCATTACAGAAAGGTATTTAACACCTTCAGTAATCATCTGGTGGTCACTTTCTGAACCAAACAATGACATAAGGTCTGTTTTAAATAATGTAATTACTGTACATATAAATATCCAGTATATTATTTCTATTACAAGACCTTTAGGCAAAGCAAGTTTAACTCGTTTTTTCTCTTTTGCACCTCTGTTTTGTGCTGTAAATGTCATCATAGAATGGGAAATACTTTGTTCCGGAATAAGGGCAAAGTTTTCTATTTTACTGGCAGCATTAAAGGCAGCAATTACAGAAACACCATGGTAGTTTACGGCACTTTGTATAAATAGTTTACCAAAAGGTTGACAGCATTGTTGAAGTGCTGTAATAGAACCTAAACTAAATGTTCTATTTATCAATCTTCGGTTAAACTTAAAGTGCTTTCGTTCTACATGGAGCATAGGTACTTTTCTGAATACATATACCATACACAGAACAGCAGAAATACCTTCAGCAAAAACTGTTGCAAGACCTGCACCGACAACACCCATATCAAATATTTTTATGAATATGTAATCAAGACAGCCATTTAAAACAGATGAAATAGCTAAAAAATTTATAGGTGTTTTGGAATCCCCTATACTCCTTAAACCGGCAGAATAGATATTGTAAAGACAGGTAAAAGGTGCACCAATAAAGACAAGTTTTAAATAACTGTTGGCGTCAGCCATTATTTCTGGTGGGGTCTGTATTAGTTTCAAAATAGTATTTGAAAGTAAAAGACCTAAAATTACAATAATAGCAGTAATGCCCATACCAATAGAAATAGTAGTTGCAAATTCGTTTTTAATGTCTTCATATATTTTAGCACCGAAAAATTCGCTCATAAGCACAGACGCACCAATGCAAATACCACTTATACCAAGTATAAGCATATTTACAATAGGGTCAGATGTACCAACGGCGGCTAAGGCTTTTGTTCCAGCAAATTTACCTACTATAATTGAGTCTACAGCGTTGTAAGTAAGCTGAAAAATATTACCTAGTATTATAGGAATTGAAAATTGGACAATATGATTATATATATTGCCTTTGGTCATATCTCTAATCATAAATAATTACTCCTTTGTAATGTATTTGATTATAGAATGTAAAATAAATTTTGTCAACAGAGGAAATAGTATGGAAAAAAGAACTATCAGAACAGGAAATATTGAAATAACATATGTTTTGACACGAAAAAAAGTAAAGAATATTAATATGAGAGTAAAAGCTGATGGAAATGTATATGTGTCGGCTAGTAACAGAGTTTCTGTAGATTATATAGACGGTTTTGTTGCATCTAAGGCTAAGTTTATAATGAAAGCCATAGTAAAAATGCAGTTAAAGCAAAATAAACCTCTTACATATACTAACGGAGAAAAATGCAAGGTTTGGGGCAACCAATGTCAGCTTAAAATAGTTGAAGATAGTAGGGAAAGAGTAGAATATACAGACTTTGTTGTAACTGTATTTGTTAAAAATATAGAAGATAAATCGAAAGTAGAAAAGTTATATATAAAATGGCAAAAAGAACAAGTGGAGAAGTTGGCACAGGATATTTCAAAGAGGGTATATCCTATATACAAAAAATTTACAACTTTTCCTAATATGAAAATCAGGCTTATGAAAAGCCTTTGGGGTTCTTGCAACAGGAGAACAAATACTATTACTTTAAATTTAAGGCTTTTTGAATATAATCCAAAGTGTTTGTTGTATGTTTTGATACATGAATATACACATTATATACACCCAAACCATTCAAAAGAGTTTCATAAGGCTGTTGAAAGTGTAATGCCAGATTGGAAAGAATACGACAATATGCTTAAACAAAAATAATTATTAATTATAATAGAAAGGATTTAAATATATGTCTATAAATACGACGAAAATATGTGATGATTTAGAAATAGCAGATGAAGGAACTACAGTAATAGCTTATAATAAAAATAATGAAAAGGTAATAGTTCCTTATGGTGTTTTAGAGTGGAGAAATGAATATGATGACGGGGACGATTGGGACCTTCCATTGTTTTTAAAACTTTCAGAAATCAGTAGTCAGCTTATAGCTAAAGGATACAAGCCAACTTTTTTTGTTTGGTGGGATATGGGATTGTCTGGAAAAATATATGCCTATACAAATGAAGAAGATAACCCTCAATGGAAAGAATACGGTGAAACAATAGGATACGCATAAAATAAAAAAGGTTTTACACCATAGAAAGATGTAAAACTTTTTTTGATAGTGAATCGGAAAGATAAATCCGATGGCTTGCTTGTCAAGCCACAAATTAACA
>ERZ791830.816-NODE-816-length-26192-cov-3.890806_pt1 | contig 26192 bp, 21 predicted proteins | sample MGYA00509945_ERZ791830 | MGnify/ENA primary metagenome ERZ791830 (study PRJEB30046, sample SAMN00792021) | human gut metagenome | study: EMG produced TPA metagenomics assembly of the A metagenome-wide association study of gut microbiota in type 2...
GTTGCTTTTCCAATTGCTGAAGAGAGGTTTTATTATATTGAAACTTTATTGCCATATTATATCGTTTTATATTCCATTCGGACGGAACTTTATTTTCTCTCGAAAGAAATTATATTTTCATCCGAATGGGACGGTCATAAGACCTCCTTATTTCTTCCAGTATTTGTCTACCAACTCTTGCTTGATATTCACTTCAGCCGGCTTGAAGTATTCGCCGAACAAACCCCATGCCACATCGAGCATTTCGGTTGTGTCGAGGTTAACGTCAATAGCCAATAGCTTTTCTGAATAATCCTTTGCAAAAGAAAGCGTACGGTTGTCGTAGTCTGTCAGGTCGAAACCGTTCTCCATCTTCGTCTTTGCGTTGGCAGCATCGGCATACAGACGAACGGCGGCGTTCATCACCTGCGGGTGGTCTTCGCGTGTCTTCTTTCCTGTTACCAGCTGTTTCAAACGTGACAAGCTTCGGAACGGATCGACGATAACCTTACCGACATCACTATCGCGGCGCAGGTATAACTGACCTTCGGTGATATAACCGGTATTATCAGGCACAGCGTGCGTAATATCGCCACCCGACAGGGTTGTTACCGCAATAATAGTGATAGAACCGCCGGCAGGGAACTGTACTGCTTTTTCGTAAATCTTTGCCAAATCGGAATACAACGAACCCGGCATAGAGTCCTTCGAAGGAATCTGATCCATACGGTTCGATACGATTGCCAGAGCATCCGCATAGTTGGTCATGTCAGTCAACAGTACCAATACCTTTTCGTTCTTCTGTACAGCGAAGTATTCAGCCGCACAAAGTGCCATATCCGGAATAAGGATACGTTCTACGGACGGGTCTTCGGTTGTATTGATAAAGCTCACGATACGGTCAAGTGCGCCGGCGTTGCTAAATGTATTTTTAAAGAACAGGTAGTCGTCGTTGGTCATACCCATACCACCGAGGATGATCTTATCCGATTGGGCACGCAGGGCTACCATTGCCATTACCTGGTTGAAAGGCTGATCAGGGTCAGCGAAGAACGGTATCTTCTGACCGGTTACCAACGTGTTGTTCAGGTCGATACCGGCAATACCTGTAGCGATCAGTTCAGACGGCTGTTTACGACGCACCGGGTTTACCGACGGACCGCCGATCTCCACTTCCGTTCCTTCAGGGATAGGGCCACCGTCGATCGGATCACCATACGCGTTAAAGAAACGTCCGGCCAACTGGTCACCTACTTTCAGCGTAGGCGCCTTGCCCATGAATACTACTTCGGCATTCGTACGGATACCTTCCGTACCGGAGAACACCTGCAACGTAACCTCGTCGCCGATGATCTTCACCACCTGTGCCAACTTGCCGTCTACGGAAGCCAGCTCGTCATACCCAACTCCCGTTGCTTTCAGCGAACAGGTAGCTTTCGTGATCTGGGTAATCTTCGTATATATTTTTTGAAATGCTTTTGTTGCCATACGTTCTGTTATTTTTCCATGCGCTCTGCGAGCAGGGCGTCAAGTTGATCGTTGAACTTCTTAAACTGGTCGCTTTCGTATTCGGAATAGTTCATCTGTTTGAAGACGTTGATCATCTGTTTGAAATATTCCATTACTTCAAGGAAGGTGTCGAAACGGAATTCCGCATGACAGATCTTCACCACCTTATCCAGCATAAATTCCTGACGAGCCAGCGGTGTCACAGCATCAATCGCATCGAAAGCATCCTGTTGCAGGATCACGAAGTCGATCAATTCTGACTTCCAGAAAGTAACATGGTATTCCACCGGTACACCGTCATCACCCAGGATGTTGATCTGCTCAGCGATTTCCTTACCACGTAACATACGGGTCTTGATTTCGTTCACTTTGTCGATCCATTCCGGAGAGATATGTTTGGCGATATATTCCTGGAATTCGGGATATTCCAGATATTTCGAATAACTGTCGATCGGGTTCACAGCCGGATAACGTTTGCGGTCGGCACGCTCCTGCTCCAAAGCGTAGAAACAGCGGGCAACCTTCTTCGTATTTTCTGTTACCGGTTCTTTCAGGTTACCACCGGCCGGTGATACCGTACCGATAAAGGTTACCGAACCTGTCTTTCCATTGTTCAATTCAACGAAACCTGCACGGGCATAGAAGTTAGCCACGATAGCAGACAAGTCCATCGGGAACGCATCCGGTCCGGGAAGTTCTTCCAAACGGTTGGACATCTCACGCAACGCCTGTGCCCAACGGGAAGTAGAATCCGCCATCAACAATACCTTCAATCCCATGCTACGGTAATATTCAGCCAATGTCATGGCGGTATATACAGATGCTTCACGGGCAGCCACAGGCATGTTTGAAGTATTGGCGATAATGATGGTACGTTCCATCAGCTTACGTCCTGTATGCGGGTCGATCAGTTCGGGGAACTCGGTAAAGATTTCCACAACCTCATTCGCACGTTCACCGCAGGCAGCGATAATAACGATATCGGCTTCGGCCTGTTTGGAGATAGCGTGCTGAAGCACGGTCTTACCCGTACCGAACGGACCGGGGATAAATCCCGTACCGCCTTCTACGATCGGGTTTACCGTATCGATGGTACGAACACCTGTTTCCAACAGTTTGTATGGACGCGGTTTTTCTTTGTAACAAGTGATGGCTCTCTTTACCGGCCAACGCTGTATCATATTCACATCGATATCCTTACCATCTTCGTCAGTCAGAACGGCAATCGTCTGATTAATGGTATATTGTCCGGCTTCCACCAAGCTCTTTACAGTATAAGTTCCTTTAAACGTGAAAGGCACCATGATCTTGTGCGGCTGGAAGTTTTCGTCCACTTCGCCCAACCAGTCACCTGCGGTCACCTGATCACCCACTTTCGCCAGCGGTTTGAAGTCCCACAGTTTATCGTTATCCAGTGCAAATGTATATTCACCACGTTTCAGGAACACGCCGTCCATTTTATCCAGGTCATTCTGCAAACCGTCATAGTTACGCGACAGCATACCCGGCCCCAATGTTACTTCAAGCATGTGCCCTTCAAACTCGGCTTCGTCACCTACACGCATCCCACGTGTACTTTCAAATACCTGAACAAAGGCATCCTTCCCTATTACTTTAATAACCTCCGCCATCAGCTTCACGCCTCCTACGGAAATGTAACAGATTTCATTTTGAGAAACCGGCCCATCCACCTCTACGGTCACCAGGTTGGATACGATTCCTTTTACAATTCCTTTCGTAGCCATAATTATTTATTATTGTTTCTTTTAAATTCTTCCAACGCATTCTCACTACCATGCTTCATTGCTCCTACTATTTCACGGAAGGTCTTCTCGCCCGTCACCTTATCCAAGGTAACCCAGCGTTCGATCATTTCCAGCTTCAGCAAGTAGGCGAACACACTTTCTATGTCGAAAGTCTTGAAGAACGTATTATCGTCCAGCCATTTCCATTTCAGCAAATCCACTTTCTTTTCGCGGGCCATCAGGTCCGGTTCTTCGGCAATGCGTTGCAGGTCGGGCAGATAGTCCACCGTATCTCCCAGTCCGAAGTCACGGGCATTGGAAGTACGGATAGCTTCGGCTACCTCGTTGTGTCCCACTATATAGTCTGCTTTATCAAATCCATACTTACGGCAAGTAATAGCGGTCAGCATGTTATTGATATTGAGGTTCAGTTCAAACCAGTTACGGATAAAACCGTTGCTACACTTCATTGCATAGTCGTAATAAAGGGCTGCCAGGCGGTCTTCCCAGGAGATCGTCTGTTTTTCCTCTTTTTTCAGGCTATCCAGATACAGTTTGAAGAACTCGATGAAATAAGGAGGGATCCGTTTGTTCTTCGGCGGCTTTTCACCATCCTTCAAAGCATCAAACAGACTTTTGTACTCGTCGTATGTAATACTTCCCTTCTCATCCGGGTCAAAGTCCGGATATTTAGAGAAAGCCAGCAGGTTCTTATTATCGAATTTGAGGAAAAACAAGTCTACCAGCTTCTTATCACAAGACGTAAGAATACCGTCCAGTTCCTTTCTGAATTCAGAAACAGAATAGGTCAGTTTGCTATCATCCAATGATATATTAGGGAGTCCGGCTATCAGACAGTAGTATTTACTCATATCAGAACAACATTTCTACCAGCCCGGGACGCAGGAATTCTTTGAAGAATGCAACAAATTCGTCTTCCCCAAAGCTTACTTTATAGGAACCGTCGGCAGGAACAATCGTAAAGCCGGCATTCTTTCCGCTTACTTTCTCGATCTTTACACCGCCGTCCAGCAAAGATTTGGCATTAGCCTCGAAATACTTGGTCAATGCGTCCGCATCGGCAGTCTGGATCGTGATCGCTTCTTTCTTAGCCCATTCTTTAGCCATTTCCAGAATAACTTTCTGCATGAAAGCGGTATCAGAAACGATCGCTTTTACATTCGAGGAAGTAATCTTTCCGGTTATAAGGTTCACAACTTCGCTCTTCAGCGCTTCTACGGCCTGGGTAGCGAACAGCTTCAATTCGGCTTCTGTATTTTTCTTCAGCTCGGCAGCCTGTTTTTGTGCCGCTGCAACAATACGTTTTGCTTCTGCTTCCGCTTCGCTGACAATCGCTTGTTTCTGAGCATTTGCATCGGCAATGATCCGTCCGGCTTCTTCGTTCCCCTTCTCTACTCCTTCTTTGTAGATCTTGTCGGTCAGTTCCTGAATCTTTGTATCCATTTTAAATATATTTATTAAGTTGTATTTCTCTCAGATATTAAACGCCCACAAAGTTATTATTTTTCGTGAATAAATGCTGAAATAAATGCAAAATCAATCTAAAAAATGAAACACTATAAATTAATTTCTAATTTTGTTGGTCTAAAAATCGCATTATATGTTCTCAATTAGAAAAGCTACTACAGACGACTGTCTGCTAATCAGAAACTTGGCATCCCAAATATGGGAGCCGACTTATGGTTCTATCCTCTCCCGTGAGCAACTCGACTATATGTTTGAGATGATGTATGCCCCGGAAAGTATTCTTAACCAGATGAATGAACTTCATCACGAGTTCTTTATCATTTACAAGGACGGAGAACCTTCCGGATACCTGTCTATCGAAACAGTTGAGAAAGACTTGTATGAGTTCCAAAAAATCTATTCGCTTCCTTCTTTGCATGGTTCTGGCATCGGACGTTTTATCATCGAACAGGGAGTTGCTTACCTGAAGACGATCCATCCGGGACCGTTTACCGTCGAACTGAATGTGAACCGCGAGAATCCGGCTGTCGGTTTCTATAAACATATGGGATTCCATGAACATGCGACACGCGATTTTCATATTGGGAACGGTTATTATATGAATGATTATATTATGCGGATGGAAGTGGCAAACTAACAATTTGTAAGTCTATATAAGCTTATAAATTACAATATTTACATATTTAAAACATGACAGACAAAAGCGCGCATTTATGACAGAATACAAACGTTGATTAACAATCCATAAACGTCACTTACAAGACATTACTTTGACAGCGGTTTGCACAGCCTCTTAAATATAGAATTAATATTTAATATAATAAATACAAAGGGGAGAAACTGAAAAATTGAAAAAATAGCCTTTCAAAAAAAAGCATAGGACTTTACAGAAGTTAAGACCTGACTTTTGATTTCAAAATAAGGGACTTTTAAAATCAAAAGTCCTATCTTTTTTCAAGAAGAATAATTGTGTGTTAAATTCAAAATAGTTATCTTTGGAATATGCTAAATTATAATTAGTTACAAACCATATTTACATTACAATTTAATACTTGAATTCCATGAAACACTTCATCACGATCGCATGCCTTTTGATTTGTATAACAACTAACGGCATTTTTGCACAAACAAATGTAAACAGGCTGGACAGTATCCTTCCTGTCAGAGGATTGGCAATAGCAGCCCCGTCTGTGCAGAAAATGGATGTTTTCCTGAAGTTTATCGAAGAAGAACTTGCTCCCGGACATTTCAACCTGCTCATTCTCCGGGTTGACTGGAATTATGCTTACGAGTCTCATCCGGAACTGCGTGATCCCAATCCGCTTACCCTTCAGGATGTAAAACGAATCGTTGCCACCTGCCGGAAACATAACATACGGATAGCACCGCAGATAAACCTGCTCGGTCATCAGTCATGGGCAGAAACAACTTATGCCCTGCTCCGCGAATATCCGGAATTTGATGAAACACCGCATGTAGATACGAAAAACTATACCGGATGGCCTAACCCGGACGGTTTATATTGCAAAAGTTACTGCCCTCTTCACCCCGATGTGCATAAAGTTGTATTCGCTTTGGTCGACGAACTGACGGACGCATTTGAAACCGATCTGTTTCATGCCGGCATGGATGAAGTTTTCTATATCGGAGATGATAAATGTCCTCGTTGCAGCGGACGCGATAAAGCAGAATTATATGCCGGAGAGGTAACCAAAATACAAAATCACTTAGCTCAACAGGGAAAACGGTTAATGATATGGGGCGATCGCCTGATAGATGGCAAAACAACCGGTATCGGTGCCTGGGAAGCTAGTATGAACAATACGTATCGTGCCATCGACCTTATCCCGAAAGAAGTTTTCATTTGCGACTGGCATTACGAACGTCCGGAACAAACAGCTGTCTATTTTGCCATGAAAGGATTTGACGTCGCCACTTGTCCCTGGCGAAAACCGGAAGTTGCCCTCAAACAATTGGATGATATGAAACGTTTCCGCCAGCAATCCGGTTCTCAAATGAGCAACCGTTTCCAGGGTATTATTGAGACTGTATGGTCAGGCGCCGACGGTTTTCTGGAAAACTATTACAAACCGGAAAGTGAGCAGCAGGAGGTATCGGATGTGGTCACTATCAAAAAACTGATTGGCGCCTATAAGTCGATGAGCAAATAAAAGAAATCCTCATAGAAAATAAATATCCGTGTACTGAGTATTCTCACATACACGGATATTCTTTATTTTATAATACTCTTATAACAGATCCGAAGCCAACTCAGACAACTGGCTACGTTCACCCTTGATCAGGTTGATATGGGCAAACAACTCCTGCCCTTTCATCTTGTCGACCATATAGGCCAGACCATTACTTTGGGCATCTAGATACGGCGAGTCGATCTGCTGGATATCACCTGTAAATACCATCTTTGTTCCTTCTCCGGCACGGGTGATGATCGTCTTGATCTCATGCGGAGTCAGATTCTGGGCTTCATCAATGATACAGAAAGTTTCCGACAAACTACGTCCGCGAATAAAGGCCAACGCCTCGATGACCAACTGATTATTCTTTTGTAAATCATCTATTTTACGGACATCCTGGCTTCCGGGAGCGAACTGGTTCTTTATCACATTCAGATTATCAAACAGAGGCTGCATATAAGGAGCTACTTTCTGTTTTTCGTCTCCCGGCAGGAATCCGATATCCTTATTTGCCAATGCCACAATCGGACGAGCCAGCAGGATTTGCTTATAAAGTCCGGCTTGTTTAAGTGCGGCAGCCAGTGCCAGCAAGGTCTTACCTGTTCCGGCTTTACCCGTCAGTCCAACCAGTTTCACGTCCGGATCATTCAAAATTTCAAAAGCAAAACTTTGTTCCGCATTACGGGGTTGAATACCATAATTAGAACTCTTTTCCACCTTCTTTATCTTTCCTGTAAACGGATTATAACGAGCTAAAACAGAAGCCCGTATACTCTTCAATATAAAGCATTCGTTCGGTTCGAGTTTAGATTTGAATTCGAACAAATCCGCATCCAGTCCGTCAGGGGTTGAATAGATCTTATCGATCAGATCAGGATCTATATTTTCGTAGGTATCCTGAGCACGTTCAAAGATATCGACATTGATTACCTTATCCGTGATGTAGTCTTCCACCTGAATACCCAATGCACGGGCTTTCATACGCAGGTTGACATCCTTCGTAACCAGGATAGTCTGCATCTTAGGCGTCTTTTCCGCAACGGAAAGCGTGCAGGATAAGATACGGTGGTCAGGCGTCCTGTCCGGGAAAGATAAAGCTATCTTTTCCTGGTATTTGTCACCTGTTACGACATGTAATGTTCCCAAACCCGGTCCCAACGAGGCACCTTTCAAAAAGAGATCGTTACTGGTCATCAGATCCAGCTCGCGCACAAATTCACGGGCATTATAATTAATCTGGTCGCTCCCCTTTTTAAATTTATCCAACTCTTCCAACACGACGATAGGAAGATAGATATCATTCTCCTGAAAATTTTCGATACACTTGTAGTCATGCAAAATAACGTTGGTATCCAATACAAAATTCTTCTTTGCTCCCATGATCTTTCGATTTAAAGATTATCGCTTCTAAGTTAAAAACATTTTTGGAACTTGTTTGGTTTAAAACGGAAAATAAATGCGCCGGACCAATTTATTCTAGTTTTGTGCGAATTTCATAATCGGTTAAAAATCAGGAGTTAAACAAAATGCCTGAAGGCTGTCACGTCTTACGCACTCATTTTCAACACCTTACACCACCTCCTGCCTGAAGGCTGTCAATTCCCTACATTATATATAAGAATAAATAAAAAGGATTTTATTTTTTTGCAACCTTCCGGCTCTGAAAAAACAATTGTATTCAAACACAAAAACAATTGTATTTGCATTCAAAAACAGTTGTATTTGTAACTGAAAACAATTGTTTTTTTGAATAAAAGAAAAAAGTGCCTGTATGTGCCCATTGAGTCCCGTTGGGAGCCATTGAGTTCTTTTATAAAATAAGCTTGCCTATCTTTGCATCGTATTCATTGGTAACGAAAAGTTCATAAGATGCCGGGATAATTAATCTCGTTATGTATCTTTGTACCGAAGATCTGATTTTTTAATAACAAAATAACCTAAGATGTATGATTTTTAATACTAAGAAACTCAAAATTACGTCATTACTGCTATTAGCGGCGACACTTTCTTTCGGACAGAGCAATACTTCGGCTTTATTGCCTCTGCCTAATCGAATCGAACAGATGACAGGTAAAAAGAATTTCGTCCTTACTCCCCGGACAACCGTTAAAACCAATCTGCCCAAACAAGCATTTTGTTTATTTGAACTACAGCGTATTCTGGGCGAACGAACCGGACAGGTTGCCGATATCGGTGCTCCTTCCACATCCGGTAATTCTGTTATCGAGATAGAGCTCGACCCTTCAATAAAAGGGAAAGAACACTACATGCTGGATATTTCAGAAAAGAAACTATCGATCAAAGGAAGCAGCCACGCCGCCCTCTTCTACGGACTGAAAACACTGGATCAGATATTGCTGGGAGATGTATGTAACACAGCGAACAATCAAATCGCTCCTATCCGTATCGACGACGAACCCCGCTATGGTTACCGGGCATTGATGCTTGACCCTGCCCGCCACTTTCTTCCTGTAGAAGATGTAAAATTCTATATCAATCAGATGGCAAAATACAAATACAATGTTTTGCAGTTACATCTGACTGACGATCAGGGATGGCGTGTTGAAATCAAAAAACACCCCAAACTAACAGAGATCGGGGCATTCCGCAATCCGAAAACCGGCTCCAACGGGCCCGACAATGGTTTCTATACACAAGAACAACTGAAAGACCTCATCAAATATGCAGCCGACAGAAACGTTGAAATCATTCCCGAACTGGATATCCCCGGTCACACGGTGGCAGTTTTGGCTACTTATCCGGAACTGGGATGTACACACACCGATACGATTCAGAAAATAATGGGGCAAACAGTCGATCTGATGCTTTGTGCCAATAATGACAAAGTGTATACCGTTTATGACGATATCATCAAAGAAATAGCCGATATATTCCCTTCCTCCAAAATCCATTTAGGAGGAGACGAAGCTGTTATCGAAAAGAACTGGACCAAATGCACTCACTGCCAGGATTTAATGAAACAACTGGGTTACACCAAAGAATCGCAGTTAATGAATTATTTCTTCGATAAAATACTGGCCTCTGTCCGCAAATACGGAAAAGAACCGATGTTATGGTGCGAGCTGGATAATATCCGTATGCCGGCCAATGAATACCTGTTCGATTATCCCAAAGACGCCACACTGATAACCTGGCGTGCCGGATTAACTCCCAAATGTATCGAACTAACAGCAAAACATGGTAATCCGTTAATCATGGCTCCGGGTGAATATACTTATCTGGATTATCCGCAACTAAAAGGCGACCTTCCGGAGTTTAAGAACTGGGGAATGCCTGTCACCACGCTGGAAACCAGTTACCGCTTCGACCCCGGATACGGACTTCCTGCCTCACAACAGGCGCATATTTTAGGCATCACCGGCACATTATGGGGAGAAGCGATGCAGGATATTAACCGTGTGACTTATATGACCTATCCACGCGGCCTTGCTTTGGCCGAAGCCGGATGGACACAGATGGAACACCGGAGCTGGGATTCCTTTAAGGAACGAATGTATCCGAATCTGATGAATTTGATGAAACATGGTGTATTTGTCAGGGTTCCGTTCGAGATCGTTCCGAGATAAAACAAAAAGCGTAGGCCGGTTATTGATTTCGGCCTACGCTTTTTATTTTTTAAATCTGTATTTCCTTAAATATCATTTTCCACCTCTTTATAAATCACTTCCAGAACAGTTTGACCAACAGCTTTCAAGGTCGTCTGGTCTATGTTATCCAGATTATCATCATGTGTATGCCAGTAAGTACCAAAACGATGTGAACTTTCCGGGTCATAGTTTATAATATCGATACAGGGTATATTTCGTCCTCTGATAATAAAGGTATGGTCGTCAAGCACACCGCCTCCCGGTTCATTAAAGAAGAACTTGCCATAGCCGAGATTGCGCGCAGCCTCCCAAACCTTCTCCACAACCTGAGAAGCATATTCCATGGAAGTTGCTTCCTTGAAGAAGGTAGCATTACGACTTCCCACCATATCAAGTAATATCCCATAATCCGCCCGATAATTAGTCACATGGGGATTGGCAGACCAATACTGTGAACCAAGACACCAACTCTCTTCCGGACTGTTTTCAGTTATAAAACGGGGAGTACCATAATCTTCTGCATCGAAAAATATAACATCGATACCGATATTCGGATTCTGACCGCCTAACTGACGACATATTTCCAGCAGGACACCTACTCCACTGGCCCCATCATCCGCACCGTCAATGGGAACACGCCATTTGTCAGAATTTGGGTCATGGTCGGCATAGGGACGCGTATCCCAATGCGCAAAAAGCAGAATCCGCCGGGGATTATCCGGATTATATGACCCGATAATATTACGAGCATTCAATCGGTCACCGTTATAAGCTGTAAGTATTGCTTCCTGTACCTGTACCACTGCCCCAAAACGTTTCAGACCTGCAATCAGATAATCACTGCAATGACGATGTGCCTCCGTATTCGGAACACGTGGTCCGAAAGCAACTTGTTCGACAATATAGGAATAAGCACTATCTGCATTGAAATCGGGAACAGAGACCGCCAATCCGGGCTTTTCCTCTCCCTCTGAAACATTTCCAGTATTCTTATTTTTACATGAGAACCCACCGATAATAATGAGCAGAAAGAGAGAGGCCGCTAAGCTGTTTATTCGCATAATTTTAAAGGATTAAGCTTGTTTGTCCACAAAGCTATAAATTATTTTCCAAACCGGGAAGTATCCACCTTATCATGCTCTTTACTCTTATATCCCCCGAATTTCCAGATGAAGGAAACAGTCAGGCAACGGGTATCGTCAATCTTAGTCAGGCGGCTGTATTGGTTTGCCTGATTAATTTCGATTTTATTAGGAAGATTGCTCCGGAAGATATTGTCACATTTCAGAAGAACCGTTGCCTTGTCATTGGCAAACTGCCATTTCAAACCGGCTGAAACATTATAGACAGAACCCAAATCGTAGATTCCCTGCACGGCTCCGGTGATATAATAACCGTTCAAATCCAGTTTCAGATTCGGACGTGATTTTGATAAAGTAAATGTATTATTCAGGAAGAACTGCCCCAGGTATTTACTATTATCAAAAGAAATATCATTAAAATGGTCCAGCTTCTGTTGCATCCGAATGCCCTGTGCGGTAAACTGGCTGTTCATGAATTCACCGATGCGGAACGGGATAACAGCTCCTACTCCTGCAACCAGGTTATAATCCATATTCTCGTAACGGAACACATTCTTCAGTTCCGTTGAACTCTGATAAGGCAACTGGGCAAAATAATCCGGTTCATACTGGGCAAAAACCATGAAAGTATATTTTTGCTTCAGGATATAAAGCAACTGCCCCTGATAGGAACGGTAAGGCTTCAAAGCCGGATTACCCATTACTACGGAATAAGAGTTTATGGGGGTAGCCTGCGGTGTAATCTCCCAATAAGACGGATATGTTTTATTGCTGTTCACATTCAGCTGCAAAATATGCTGCGGTGTAAACAGATAACTCAACGAGGCATTCGGGAAGAAGGTCCAATCATTCCAAAGTGTCGATTTCTTGCCGTTGGAAGTATAATCCGATTTAAAATATTCTCCTTTCAAAGAGGCTGTTGCCGAGAAATGTTCTCCGAAATTTTTGGATACTTCGGCAAAGACATTGGCTGTATATTCTTTCTGCAAATTGTTCTCCAGTAAATCCGGGTCCGGTTCGTAACCATTCCCTTTATTATACAAATAATCGATATAGGTCTTTGAGGAAGTGTAACCACCGTGGACACCGTAATTCAGTGTCCACCCGGTGGCAAAAGTGTGTGTATGGTTGGCAAATAACGCCCATTGTGAAATATCCTGTTTGGAATTGTTCTGCATATCAGTCAGCGTTTCCTCATCACGATTTTCCAGGAAATTCTGGAAAGAAGGCGAATGGTAGTTGGTAAAATCCATTCCGGCTGTAACACCGCTATGACCGTCATATTGTAAGCGGATATTGTGCAGAGTAATCTCATCTTCTCCGGTAGTCCGACTGAAACGCTCTTCTTCCGGGACAGAGTTTTCAGGTATAGAAAAGGAGGTATTGGCTGTCCGGTTCTTTTTCACCCTATTGCCTCCTAAGGAATAGGCTGCCGACAACTTATCTTCATTTTTGAATTTATAGTCCAAGCCCAATCGGATATCTCCGCTGTTTATATGACCGTTTCCTCGTCCGAATTGATGGATTTCCGTCACTCCTGTTTCCAAGGTATGCCTTGCCATAATATCTTCCCCCTCGAAATAACGTCCTTTATTACCATTCACCAGAAAGTCTACGGTCAGGTCAGGAGTCGAATACAACAAATTGGCATGTGCCTTGCCCGAAGCATAATGCTTTTGGAGATAATCGACACCAACTTCTCCCTGTAAGGCTGTGCCGTCAGTTGCCCCCTTGTCCAGAATCACATTGATTACCGCGCCTCTGATATTATATTTAGCGGGAGCGTTGTACATCACTTCTACATTTTTCACCCGTGAAGAAGGGATACTTTTCAGCATGGTTATCAGCTGGTCTACCGACATAGTTGTCAACTGCCCGTTCAGAATGATTTGCGGGGAACCGGCTCCCAGTAACTGTATCTCATCCGAGCCGCCGATAATACCCGGCAATTGTTTTACAACTTCAAAGGCATTACTGACCGATTTATCTTTCATCAATTGGGGAACATCATATTTCAAAGCCCCGTTCTCTACTTTCACCTGCGGACGCTCCGCCTTAACAACCACGCCATCCAGCTCATAGTTTTTAGAAGTCAGCCGGACAGTTCCGGCATCTTCCCCGGATACCTCCAACTGAAATGGTTCATATAATAGATGTTGGAATAAAAGCCGGCATGTCTGTTCCGCCGCATGGTTCAGGTTAAAACTACCCAGACTGTCCGTTACCACCGCATCCACATAAACCGAATCCAATGTCTGGAGAACAACGGCTACGCCATCAACCGGATTATTCTCCATATCCGTCACTCTCCCATGAATCAAACCATTCTGAGCCATCATCATCCCGTTACCACCAATCAGGATAAGTATCACATAGTAAAGTATTCTTTTCATATCCGTTTGCTTTATCAGTTCCTATACTGCAAAGAAAAGAGGTTATGTCAAGAAACTATGTTATCGTTGGCTTATGAAGTGTTATTTAGTCTTATCGCTCACTATCCGAACAAAGAAAAATCAGATAATAACACAGGCAGCAGACTAATCTATAATTATTAAGGTATTCCCTGTTTTCTTTTAAAAGAAGGCTATTTATGGTAACCTTTAGTACAATCTATTGGTTAACTTTGTACCTGAATAATAAGATATTTATGAAAATCAATGCTGAAACAAAATATTGCCAGACGTGTGGAATACCTTTAGATATAGATTTTACAAATCTTGAGGCAAACCAAAATGTGGAATATTGCGACTATTGTTTGCATAACGGGGTTAAACTCTATGATTTCTCAATGGATTATCTCATTTATCTTTGGGGGCTTTTCCCCGAAGAATATTATAAAGAGACAGGAGTCAATCTCACTTCGGAAGAGTTGAGAGCGGAAATGTCCAAACGACTTCCGAATATTAAGAGGTGGAAACAAAAGATCAATACGGCTCATGTGCAATATAATTTGATTATAAGAGTTCAGGAGTATATCAACCGTCATTTGTTTGACGACCTTAATACTGAAAAGCTATCCCATATTGCAGGTATCTCCAAATATTATTTCCACAGACTTTTCAAGGCTGTTTGTGGCGAAAATATTGGAATGTACATTCAACGACTGAGATTAGAGTACATTGCATTTAAGCTAATAACAACTGATGTAAGTGTTCCGGAACTTCTCGGTCAAATCAATTATCAGAACAAACATACACTTTCGAGGGCATTCAAAAATTATTTCAATTGTTCCATTCCTGAATTTCGTAAAAGGCATTCAAACATCAATCCCGAAAGGATAAATCCTATACGAATTGAGCCAAGTATTGAAAAAGTACCAGGTACCCGAATCGCATACTTAAAATTGGAAAGAACATATAATGTCAGTCATAGCTTCTCTGTTTTGTGGAAGCAGTTGCTACAATTTTCCGAAAAATATGAATTATCTTCAAAAGGATGTAAATACGTGAGTTTGACTCTCGATTATCCGTATATCACGCCAGAAGAACAAAGCCGTTTTATGATTGGGGTAACATTGCCGCAATCATTTGAAGTGCCGAAAGGCTTTGGCGTCTATGAAATTCATACGGGAGAATATGCAATCTTTCGTTTCAAAGGGTTTTATCATGAATTAAATAAGGTATACCGCCATATTTACCTTGACTGGTTGCCGACAAGCGATTATACACTGCGGGAACAATTCACCTTTGAGACTTACATCAACACTCCCGAAAAAACTCCGACTTCGGAGCTTATAACAGATATTTATATCCCTATTATAAAAAAAGAGACATGCAATACTTAAACCAAGAGATAGAAAACGAATTAAAAAATCAAGGAGCAACACTGATACGCTTTGTCAATATATCGCATTTAGACGAAAAGCAAAACAGGCAACTCCCGACCGCCATTGTTTTTGCGCTCCCGCTAACCGCAGAATATGTTAAAACGGTATTTAATATTCCCGACTACGTACAAACACGGATAGCGGATAATTACAATTTCGATGATGATGAATATTCGCAAACCGAACATAAAGCCGGAGAAATAGCAGACGAATTGGCCAAGTTCATCACCGTGAAGGGCTATAAAGCCGTATCGCAATCCGATACGGGATTATTAGCCGACGGCGTATTCGATTATGAAACAAAAGAATCAGTATTGCCCCATAAAACCGTTGCACTACTTGGCGGATTAGGATGGATTGGGAAAAACAATCTGCTAATTACTCCTGAATATGGCGCAGCACAATGTCTCGGTACCGTTTTAACTGATGCTCCACTGGAAACGGTATTGTATGAACCTCTATCTCCAAAATGCGGTAATTGCATTACCTGCGTCAATATCTGCGAGAGAAAAGTTCTTAAAGGTAAAGTTTGGAGTAGATCTGTTTCAAGAGATGAAATCGTTAACATACATGGATGTAGTACCTGTTTGAAATGCCTTGTGCATTGTCCCAGGACACAAACATATATAAAGAGGAATATTTAAACCCTGTCCTCTCCTACAACATCACGGTAAAAGCCTTACGTTTCAGTATATTTGCAGTCGTTTTATGTCCCTCACTAATACAAATACTAATTTCATGCATCTCACTGATACCACCCCAAGCCGCATTCATAGCGTTGGGAGTTCCATTTTCATCATAAGCAGCGATAATAAACACCGGCTGCGGATAAGTAAAGGGCTTTGCCCCAAAATTCTTTCTCATGATAATTTATTTTTTAGTCCATTTCTTAATATCTTCCTTCGTCGTACCATTCAAAAGGCGGCCCTTTTGCCATTTCATATCAGGATAGGTTTCCTGTAGCTCTTTTTCTGCATTAGAAATACTGCTGCTCCCCGATGTTGCAAACGGAATAATCACTTTACCTGCAAAATCACCGCTTTCAATAAAAGTATTGATGATTCTCGGAGCTGAATTCCACCAAATAGGGAAACCTATATAAATGGTATCGTAATCTGCAAGATTCTCCGGTTTAGATTTCAATGCAGGACGTGATTTAGCATCTGACATCTCTACACTGCTACGTGAAGACTTGTCATGCCAATCCAAATCAGCAGTGACGTATTCTTTTTCAGGTTGTATCTCGTAGAGCGTTCCACCTGTAACTTCTACAATCAACTTTGCTGCTTTCTCCGTTGTTCCTGTTGCCGAAAAATAAGCAACCAATGTCTTATCACTTTGCGTCTGTGCATTTATGGGGATACATAACATCATGATCACTACCATAATCATACCTTTAACCTTCATTGCTGTCATATGTAATTCTTATTTTTATTGTTATGACACAAAATTACAGAATAGTATCCAATATAAAAGTATATAAATCACTGATTATCTAACCCAAATTACTGATCGTAAACCGCCAGCATATACGATTGTATTATTATTTATTTTTCAATAGCTCTTCACCCTCCGCAAAAGTCAACTATAGTCATCTTCCCAGCCAACACCAGCACCTCTTCATAGGCAATCTCCCCTTTCCCGATATGCCCGGCCAGCGTACCGATCTTTCCGCAAATCTGAAAACAAATCAGAACAGACATTGCGATATGATTTATAGAGGTTTGCGCAGTCCGTTCAACGACTTCTGTCAAATGCAGCATACGGATAAACAAGACAGGAAAACGAAGGGGACAACGCAGACAGGCCATGACTGTTCTTTGTTGGATAAAGTCAACATATGACTGCCGATCATGGACGATAACTTCTTCAATAAACTTCTGGTGCTTTTTAGGCAAGGTTGACCATACGGTAAATGCAATTTTATAAATCTTTTCACGTAAACGGTTACGGCCTTCCTTCGACATTTTGTCAAGGCTACGGTTAAAATCCTTCGCATCAGGCACTTTCCCGTTGGGGAATAAAGCCTCTAATTTATTTTGTCTCTTCATGATATATCCAATAGGCGTTAATAATAATTGAGGGAAATTGAAAAAACAGAAGCAAGTGGAGACACATAATAGCTAAAAACATCTGTGTCTCCACCTGCTTTCTATTTGGATGAATTCAAATCCCTAAGTAAAAACTTTCCGGGTTTGAACTTAACACTCGTACGTGCCGGTATTGCACAAGTGATACCGGTATGGGGATTACGGCCGATACGCTCTTTTTGCATCCACGGGGTAAAAGTACCGAAACCCTGAAGCATAACAGGAGTATCCTGTTTCATTGCTTCTGTTAACACTACCTGAAAGGCTTTCATAAATTCACGTGACTGCTGCTGCGAAATATTCATCTCCGCAGCCAGTTTGCTGATAAAATCTGCTTTGTTCATAATCTGTTGTATTTATTTTGTAAAGGCATAAAAAAGCCCTCAATATCTTTTCGACCAAGATATTGAGGGTTTGAAGAAAAAAGTCTTACAAGGTATGTTACAGTTTTTCTATTTCTTCAGGAGTCAGACCGGTTATTTGTACAATCTGCTGAATGTCCCACCCCTGTTTTTTCATATTGGCTGCAACTTCCGCACGTCCTTCCATACGTCCTTCTGCACGTCCTTCCAGCTTTGCCCCTTCCAGTGCATCGTTTTGAATCATGATATCGCTCAGGTGTTCATCGTAAGCACGGCGTTCCTCGTCGCTCATATTGTAATAGAGCAACTTTTCGCGAGCTTCGCTCAGGCCGGGAGCTGTAGTGTCTGCACGGATCGTGCCGTCTTTCAGATATTCGATCCATTCTTCAAGCGGGGTAACGGCTACCTGGTTAAACTCGTTTACACGAATCAGGTAGTATTCCGGAAATATCTCTGCCGGGAGCTTATGAACCAGAGCGTCTTTCTCCTTGACACTCACTTCCAGACGATCGCCCGTATGCACGCCCGTGAAGATATTCTGACCGTGGTACAGATAATCGCTGCCTTTTCCGATATCGAAGTAAAGGATACTTACGGAGTAAATCTTTTTCACTTCGTAGTAGCTGCTACCCAAAGATATATGTTCAGTGATAGCCTTCGCAACACCATAGAGAATACGCTCGAGGAATGTAAGTTCGCGCGTGTTCTGTACTTCCACAATGATGATCTCACCCTTGCTGTTTTTAGCCTTGATGTCTACACGGTTGAATTTATCGTCGATAGCTTGCTGGTTGCTTTCGCTCTCCAGCAATTCAATGATCTCCACCTTTTCATTCAGCAACACAGACAAAAAACCTTCCAGCACGCCGAAATTGGCTTTCTGACGCAAAAGGCGCTTGATCGCCCAGTCGAAACGGATATAATTATCTTTCATAAGGCTATACGATTAGTTTATTTACAATGTATATGCAAATGTAATCAATCCGGAGCAATTTCGCCCGCCTGTTGCCTTACTATTTTTCTTCAAACCCTCAATATGTCAAAGATCGCTTTTAAACTCTATATCTGACACGGTTCTCTCACCGCTGCCTTTTCGCTCTGCCATTCAACACCTCCACCGTTGGGAGGAAGCACCGAAGCGCGGTTGGGTAAATGTGTTTGAACACTCTTTACCGATGAACCAATTTCTGTGCTCTCTGTTATAGGGATATTCTAATGCCCTCCAAACTTCGCAATATAGACCATCATCTATTGTTAAGTTAACTGGGTACACTTAAATTGATCAGTCTTTATTCCGGACACACCGAACATAGTAGGTGACGTGATCGAATCCAGGAGATTCGTTATTGCCAAGAATGTTATAGACAAAATGAGCATTACTATATCGACTGTCGACCGTACTACTCCTGTAGTACCCGCCCGCGAACATAGTAAATTCACTCATGGACTGCAACGTATTCTTATTATTACTCATGATGATCAATTCATCTTTAGTAGGTAAACGCCAACCAGTCTTACCTTCTTTTGTTGATTTACTACAATTAGTATTAGCAGTACCGAAATTACTGCTATCTTCATCAGTCAAACAAACTTGAAGATTTCCAATATAAGCTCCTGTATCTTTTCCCGTTTGCGTTGCGGTTATCGTAACCGTACGCTCCTGGTTAGCATCCAACGATACAATAAATGTTCCCATACGTTCACTACCGGCATTATCTGAAGCTGAAAATTCCAATGTAACATCACCACTACCACTAGTTGGGCTTACGGTGATATCATTATCGGTTTCAGGAGTTATAGTCCACGCCAAACCGCTAGTTGCCATTACCGATCCGGTAGTTGTCCCGCCGGTTGTAGCTATTTTCTCTGCACCACCAGTAGCATTAAAAGTAGAACCGGCTTGTTCGACTGTTATGCTTTTCGAGATATTACCTGCTTTGACCGCAATATTGCCGTTACGGGCGGATTCATTCGGATTAATTAATACACTATATGTAATCGTTTGATCGGAACCGGTCGTATTATTTGTTCCTTCGGTTGTCCCCAACAAGGTCAGCCAATCCATCTCTTCGGAAACAGACCAGGACAATCCTTTAGTCGCCTTGAAAATAAAGGCGTTATCCGACGAAGCTGTTGCAGGAATGGTTTTATCTTCATCGACCGACAAGGCAGACTCTTTCTGAATAACCGTGATCTCCGTTCGGCCCCGCTGTTTCATCCCCTACACGGACTGTTATCGCACCGCTCCGTTTATTGGAATCTGGATTGACAGGAACATTAAAAACAACATTTTGAGGATTTTTCGTTGTCTGCCCCGTCGTTTGACCGGTCAGAGTAAGCCAGCCGTTCGGCTCCGTCACGGCTGTTTTCCATGGCAAATCGGAAGTAGCGGTAAAAGATGAAGAGGCGTCGTTTGCTCCCTCCGCACTTATCTCTACCGGCTGGGACGGACAAGTGATCGTGGAAGCCGCCTGTGACACAGAGATTGTCTTTTTCAGACCGGCATCCTTACCGATCTCACCACCTTCTACCGTTATGCTGCCCGTTCGTGCTGATGCATACGGGTTACTGGAAGCCGCTTTAACTATTAAACTTTGTTCCTCTCCTGTGGCTTCATCACCGTTGAAGGCCGGATTGTCTGACGCCCAACTCAGCCAACCGTCGGATAAAATAGCGCGCCAGTTTAGTCCCTTTGTGAGGGTAAATGATGATTGACCTTCCGAACCGGAGGCTGCCTCCAACGAAATGGGGCTGCCAACATTCATGGTCGATCCATTCTGTACGATTTCAATATTTTGTTCCTTGCCGGTTACGTTCATCAGAAAAGAAAATGAGCGCTGCTGGGCGGTCGGATTGGCCGTTTCTGCCTTGAAAACAATCTTTGCAGGGCCCTGGTGAGTTATATTAGCCCCATATCCTACCGGGATGTTGTCGTTAAGCAATGCCGAAAGCCAATTCGGTAACTTGATTGTCCACTCATCTCCCGGGCGGGCAGTGATCTGCAACTCGGTCGTGCCGCCTTTATCCGCAGGCATCGGTTGCAAGCCACCGGTATCGATCGGCGGGATTGTCCCCACCGTGATGCGTTGGTCGGTGACATCTATTCCCTTCAACGTCACACTCATAGTATAATAATGGTTGCGTTTGATATTGTAATCATTCATATCGGTACTGCCCGGGAAGAAACGGAAGGTGACGTTTTCGTAAGTGACACCGCCCTGTACAGCCGTTCCCGTCAGTTCTATGCAAGTGGCATTGCTTACTCCCCGGCCTGTTTTCTCCTTTTCCGACGTGGAGGCATTTTCACCGGTTACTTCCCCTGCCCTGTTTTCAGGAAGATACCAGTGCATCGTCGCACCGTCGGCACTGGATTCGCCGGTATATTCTCCATACGTTACATCGGTTAATTGAGTTGTCATTTCTTCCATGCGCATTTTATCCGGCACTGATTTCAACTTTACTGAGGAAGGCTTGAAACTAAAACCGTCTCCACCGATCAAATAGCTAAACGAGATCTTTGCCACCGTCCGGATCATATCGACACCTATGCTCTCCACACCGTTATCCCGGATCACACCCGACCACATTCCCGTCATACCGCACAAACGATTCTCTGGTAATCCTTCTGCGGTCGAAGCATACGTAAATACATGCTCTTTCAATGCCGTTTCCGTAGCGATCTCACCCAAATCGTCGCAATTGGCAACAAACCAGACATGGTGCGTGGCTTCTCCGCTCTCTTTCAGCCTCAGATTCACCGTCGTTCCGACCATAGGCGAAATGTAATGGCTGAATACCCGGTTACCTGATGCATCATACTGCCCGACCCATAGTTGGGAGATCATACTCTCATCCCCTTCTGTCAAGGCGGTTGGCGATTTGGTTGCGACCGAATCCGTCATACCGGGCGCAACCGAGTCGATTTCGAACGTTCCTTCCGGGGTAAAAGTGATGCTGCGTGTTTGCAAAGGGCGGTTAGCCAGCACGTTCAGGTTAAAAACGGCTTCCACCTCTTTCGCCGGATGGGGCGGCAAATCCTTTTCCTCCACCTCCGTCCGCGTACAACCTCCCGCCACCCACAACAGCAACCACACAAACAACACGGTTTTACTGATTCGTTCCATTGTATTTCATTTTTAATTGTTTCAATTATTCTCCTCCTCCGACATCTGTGTCGCTCCACTCTATTTTTGTCCACCGGGCCACCGTGATGGTTGTTCCGATCCCCTCCTGGATATCCGGGTCAGGATAAGAACCGCCGGGAGGAGCACCTACCTCGCCGTCGGAAAAGGAAATGGCATTCCAGGCTATTATTTTCAGATTCAGACAGCTCTCGTCATTCTTTACTTCCAGGGTGAATACATACCGCTTACCCGCATCGAAAGTGATCGATTTATCTATGGTCGCTTTCAGGGTAGCCGTTTCATGATTCCTTTGTACATCGATTTCCACTCCGAAAGGACGCTCGTTTTTGGGTAGGACGATGCCCGTCGTTTTATTCAAGCCCATACCATTCGGATCGGAACCCGTTTCCACTGCGAAAAATTCCCCGCTTTCAAACACTACGGTCGCCTCCGCTTTATTCTCTCCACCCGTCGGAAGGATTCCCGTATCCTCCCCCGCTATCAAACTCGCACCGGAGACGGAGATATTACTCAGTTCCAGCCTGGTTCCGTATAGCTCATCGAATGAAAGCGCATTCTTCGGTGAAGGGGCGACATTGAACACCAAAAGGGCGCATTGCCTGCGGAAAGTTTCCAGCGTGACCACACGCGAAGAACGCGAAACGGTCACCCCACGGGCAAAAGAGGTCATCACATCCTCCTTATGCGGGATTGCCGTCACCACATACCTCCCTTCCGCATCTTTTACCAGCCGACGCGCCGGTGAGACGGCATAGAAATCGTAAACGCCTCCCCTGATGACCAGTTCGCCGGCAGTGCCGGGAAGCTGCGCCCCTGTATCATCCGTCAGGCAAGGCGACAAAGAACCGTCCTTTTCCACCACATAGGTCGCTTCAAACGATGGTTGCGCAGTAGAGAAAGGAACCTCGGCTGTTGCCGTCCCCTCCTCACCGCGCAGGTATCCGCAGATGCGCACCGTAGCCCCTTCGGGCAGCGGGGTTGCAGATGCCGCAGGAACGGCAGCCTCCTCCCCCGCACGGCTCAGAAGGACCGGGGTTCCCAGGTCCGGTTTACTGAAACGAAGTTCCACCGGGCGACTCTCTTCCGGCATGACATCTTCCACAGTCCCTGCCGTGCATCCGGCCAGCAAACCACCGACCAGCAGAACAATCAGATATAACTGTATTCGATCCCGTTTCATTTCGATTTCCTTTGTGTTCTAATTCTTTGTTTCAATAAGTGACAAGACTCACTCCATCGGTACGTCATACGCCCCGCCGTCGTTCCAGGCCGCCACTTTCACTTCTGCCAACTCTATGCCCTGTGGCTGCATGCGGAGGTTGTAGATATAGTTGTATCCCTTTTTCCAGTCGGCTGTAAAGCTGCCGGGGCCTTCACCCGTTCCGGACGGTTTCATCGTAAAGGTACGCCCGTCGTCGAACGTCAGTTCCAATGTCACATTCACGCCACTGACCGGGATCACCAACCCGAAGGCCTGCACCGGGACGTTCGTCGTCGTCTCTCCCGACTCCCCCCCTACTGCACGCGTATCGCCTCCAGCGCTAAAGACCAGTTGGTCGATGGCTGTCAGCGTCCCGCTCAATTCCCCGGTAGACAGGTTCAGCTTGGCTGACGTGCATTTTTTAAACTCCCCATTGCTTTTGAGCACCACCTTTTCAACATAGCAACCGGCAAAAGCCGAGCCCTCTTCCAGTACCCGGAAGCTCACCTTCGAGAGCGCATGCTGCATCTCGAGCGATACTTCCGGATGCCAGCGGTCTACCTGCGCCGTTGCCGTGCAATACAGGTAATCTTCCTGGTCGATTTCCCACTGCACATCGGTGGCGGCATCCACAAGAGTACTACCGTCGTTGAAGTAGAATTTCTGTTTATCCAACACCTTTACCCCATTCATCAAAGGAGCTTTCGGAGTGCCCGTGAGTGAAACACTCTTTTCGGCAGGCACATAGCCGTAGACCGTTCCTTTTTCGGTGTACAACAGAAGCGGTTCCTCCCCTTCCGCAGGTTCCCAGGAAGGAGGGATACTGGCAGCACTATACACGAACTGCTGGCTTTTGATGCTGGTGTTGTACAAACTTACCACACCGCCGCTCTCTTTCGTGACACATACCCCGACCTGTGTCAGCGGGTTCGGGTTTCTATCCGTTTGTCCGGGGCCACCTGTCACGACGCTTCTCGACTCTACCTCCATCCACATGCCCAGGTTCTTCACTCGAAAAGGAACACCCTCTTCCGCTTCGCCACCACCAGGCACCGGCGAAACGATATCCGCCTCTGTGCAGGCTGCACACAGGAACAAAAACACAGGCACTAAACGCGATAAGAACTGTTTCATGGGATTTGTTTTTTAAGTGATGTATTACAACGGGATATCGTCCGGTTCGTCTTCCTCCCACTCTGTCACCGTTACATCCATTACTGTCAACTTGTTACGGCCTGCCGAGAAGGTATAGATGCAATTGGTTCCCGCCGGCCACTGATAAGCAGGCAGGGTAACGGTATAGTCTACCGGCGTATTTACACCTTCCTGAAGAGTGATGACCACATCTATTTCGTCTTCTCCGAAACTGGTGACCGGATAAACCAGGGTACTGACTTTTTTGGATACCAACTGTCCGTTGACGGTCGATTTATTCTCGATAAAAGCCTTATCGCTTTGTGCTCCGTCTTTGATCTGTTTCATCAGGATGTAGTTTGTGATATTACGGGTCAGGGTACCGGTTGTCGTGTTTTCGCTTATTGTTCCGTCTGACAGCAACATCTTGCCATTTCCGGTCTTGATGTAATTATTGGAACTCCCATCATGATTCTTTATCACGAACTTTGTAAATTTCACATCATTACTACTCAGATTTCCGCCGTCGTACACGCGGAAGGAAACCATCGCCATCGCATGCTTCATATCCAGGTTGATCAGATAACCGGGATTGTCGGCATCGGTATTTTTCGGACCTTGCTCCGGATCAAAAGGTGTCTGATTTTTGGCACGACCGTTGTTCACATAACGACCGCCTCCTTCAGCCGCAAAATACAGGTAATCTTTTTCGCCTGTATCAGATAGGTTTATCGCCTTGTTTGCCGCGTTATTCGTACCCCATGAGTTATTACTACTACTCCAGATTTTATTCGCATTATTTGTCGCAGCATCTATACTACCGCTAGCCAATACGCTTACCGGGATTTTAAGACTGCCTTCACCCGAAATATTTAATAGGCTACTTAGTGCATTTTCATCAAACGGATAATAGGCATACACCTTTCCTACCATTTCCGTCAGATAGTAAGGTTTTTCATTTTTGGGGTCATAACCGCTACCTTTGCTTTCGATCGAAATCCAGTTAGCCCCTTTAGCATCTCCTATATACCATACATGATGACCCGTATAGCCCGAGCTCGATGCATCGGGAGAATACCAGCCGGTTGCATCCGAGTTGGTCACCACTACTCCCAGACCGGGAGCCGTGTTATAATCCGTATAGGTAATCGCACTGCCGCTTACCACCGATTTCGTTGACGCCCTCGTTCCGGCTTCCACTTTCAGGTTTGGGTTGATACCCAGTGCCACCTGGCCGTCACCGCCACCCGGTTCCGGCTCTATTCCTGTCTCTGTTTCCGAACAGCTTACCGCTGTCATCAGGGCTATCAGCATGGCCCACTTTGTCGTGATCGTTTTCATTTTCATTCGTTTTAAAAGTTTTATTTCCTGTTTATTTATTCGTATTTTATCATATCGGCATCTCCCCTTGTTCATCCTCCATCCACGCTTCCACACTAACATGCGTGGTTTGTATGTTGCTTGCTCCGGTAAAAAAGAGCGAGACGATATGGCTTTTGCCGATTTCAAAACCGCCCTCTATACGGACAAAGACGTCCGAGAGGGTTTCTTTCAGGTTGCCATTGCCGTCTTTCGTTGTCGTGATCCGAAGATGGAGCGGATGAGCCGCCGTCCCGTCCACCGGAGATGCCGGAAGAAGGAGAAAGCCTTGCGCCTCGGGAGGCGATCCGTCGGACGCTACCTGCGGGATTAGCAGACCGGCAATATCCTGCACCGGGAGGTTCCTGATATCTTCCGCCACAGATATATCCGCCAGACGGGGCGTTTCCGCTGACAAATCCAGTTCCTGACGGGTATGTACATCTGCTGCTTCGATCGTTTGTATCGT
>ERZ791830.831-NODE-831-length-25721-cov-4.215226_pt1 | contig 25721 bp, 25 predicted proteins | sample MGYA00509945_ERZ791830 | MGnify/ENA primary metagenome ERZ791830 (study PRJEB30046, sample SAMN00792021) | human gut metagenome | study: EMG produced TPA metagenomics assembly of the A metagenome-wide association study of gut microbiota in type 2...
CGCCCCGTTTCCATGCAGTCTCCGCCTGCGCCCGGCGCGCCGCAGACGCCCCGGCCCGCCTGGCCATAAGTACCGCCCTGCCCACACTGATCCTAATGGACACCTGGGTATATCTGCCCTTCACCTCCATTATTCTGCTGGCCGGTGTCCAGTCCCTTCCTGAGGAAATCATTGAATCCGGCCGAATCGACGGCGCCACCGGTATACAGCAGTTTCTCTACCTGAAGCTGCCCTGGATGAGAAAATACTTTATCCTCACCATGCTGTTCCGAATCTGTGATTCCCTGAAGGCCTTCGAGCTGATCTATTCCACCACAAAGGGCGGCCCTATGAATACCACCCGAACCCTGAATATTCTGGCCTATGAGGAGGCCTTCCGGTGGTCGAACATCGGCACCGCCCAGAGTGTCATCTTCACCCTTTGGATTCTGGCGTTTATTGTCAGCTCCTTCCTGCTGAAGCTCTGGAACATGCAGGCCGAAGAGTTGTGACAGGAGGTGTCTACCCATGAAAAATCTGAGAAAGCATCCCGTTCAAACCATTGCCCGATACCTGTGCTACCTTCTGCTGCTGGTGATTGTCCTGTTCCCGCTGTACTGGATTCTGATCATGTCCTTCAAGGATTTCCGGGATATCGTATCCTACCCGCCTAAGTTTTTCTTTACCCCCACCTTGAAGAATTATAGCAATGTTCTGCTTGGCGGGAAAACGCTATCCCAGCTTCGCAGACTTCCGGATTTTGTCCAGTATGTTCTGAATTCCTGCATCATTTCCCTCGGCGCCGTGCTGGTGTCCCTGATTTTGGGCCTGCCTGCCGCCTATGTGCTGGCAAGAGACAGCTCCAAGCGCAGCCGAAGAATTGCATCCAACTTCATGAGCTACCGCTTTGCCCCAGAGCTGCTGGTCCTGCTGTCCCTGTATTCCATTTTCAAATCCCTGAGATTGTATGACACATATGCAGGCATGATCGCCGTCCATCAACTGATCACCCTACCTCTGACCATCTGGATTTGCATGGGGTTTTTCAAGGATGTTCCCAAAGCGCTGGAAGAGGCCGCCATGCTGGATGGTGCGAGAGTATGGACCGTTTTCTATCGAATCGTCTTGCCCATCGCGAAGCCGGGCATCGGCAGCGCCGTGATCATTTCCTTTATCTACAGCTGGAATAACCTTCTCTTCGGACTGATTATGTCCGGCGGAAAGACCATGCCCGTCACTATGGGTATTTTACAGACCATGACCTTCGATCAGATCAAATGGGGAGAGATGGCGGCATGTGCCGTAATCTCAGCGCTGCCCGGCGTCTGTATCGCGGTTTTTGCCCAGAAATTCCTGGTCAAGGGACTTACTATGGGGGCGGTGAAATCATGAAAAGTAAGCTGGTGGTGGTCGGTGCTTGGGGGCTGTTTGACCACTTTATGGCCATGGAAAAATACCCCGCAGATGGCGAGACCATTTGTTTGGATCCCCACGCGGTATCCGCGCAGCAGCTTTTCTTCGGAGACTGCAGCGGCAATATCGCCGCAGTTGCTGCCGGACTTGGGGTTGAAACCGGCCTGGTCACTGTGGTGGGATGGGATTTTTCATCCTCAGGATACCGGAAGCATCTGGAGGAGTTGGGGGTAGACCTCTCCGGTGTCACTGTTTTGGAGCAGTATCCCAGCGGTCATAATTACAACTGCTTCTCCCCGGACGGCAGCGGCTTCTGCATCTCCCAGCAGGGCGCAGCCGCACACCAGCAACCGGGGATGATCCGGGAGGAGTGGTTTCGGGATGCCGCATACACCGTTGTCTGCGAGGCCTTTTCCCCCTATACCCTGAAAGCTCTCCGCTGTGCCGGCAGTTGGGGAAGCACGACGGTAATCAGCGGCATGGTGGGCGACCGGAATTCTCTGTGGCAGGATTTCCTGCAGGCGGCGGATATTCTTTTCATCAATCGAAGCGAATTCAGGAGGCTGGTTCATCTGGTCGGTTCTGAAGAGGCATTGTTCCGGAAATTTGATTTAGAGCGGATTTTCATCACCTGCGGCGCCGATGGAGCCAGAATCATAGATCGGAGCGAAGACCTTCAGATTCCTGTTGTTCAGGCAGAAGCTGTTATAGATCCCACCGGCGCCGGAGACGCCTTCGTGGCAGGCACCATTGCCGGGTTACTCCGAGGTCTGGAGCCGCAGAGGGCAGCCGGGGTCGGTGCTGCCGCATCCAGCTTTATCATTCAAAAATTCGGCTGCCAGACCAACGCCCCCACCTGGGAACAGGTACGCAGCCGTATAGAAGCCCAGTCTGAGACTGTAGGAGGGAGAAATCCATGAAAATCATCGACACCCATATCCACTATGGTACGGATCCCAATGTGGCCAGCGCCACCTGCGCGCCATATATGATCACCGGCCGGCCGGAAACCGTAATCCGGTATCTGGACGAGGAAAATGCTTCCCATGGCGTTCTGTTTCCCCATGACCGGGTCATGTCGCCCCCTTGGGACTGTGATTACGACAAGGCCAATATGCAGGTGGGCGAGGCGGTAAAGCAATATCCCGACCGGATTATCGGCGTTGCCCGCATCAACCCCACCTTTGGCAAGGAGCATACGTTTGCTCTGATCGACAAATATGTAAACGACTGGAACTGCAAAGGTCTGAAGCTGGTTGCAGGCTACGATTTCTACCGCCCCAACGACATGAAGGTCATGGGATATTTGATGGAAAAGGCCGAGGAGCACAATCTGACGGTGCTGTTCCACTCCGGTGATGCTCCCCGGGATCTTCCTTCCCTGCAGGCTGTTGTGGCGGAAAAATTCCCAAGGGTTAATGTAGTCCTAGCGCATATCGGCATGCACCTGTATCTGTGGGAGGCGATTCTGGCGGCCCAGCGGAACGAAAATGTCTATGTGGACATTGCTCAGGCGTTCCCCTATGATATCAAGATTTTCATCAACGAGGTGGGGGCGGATCGCATAACCTACGGCTCCGATGGGCCTTACCAGTCCACGGCGGTGGAGATGCAGAAGCTCCATGCCATCGGTCTGGATGAGACGCAGCTGAAAAAGGTGTTCCGGGAGAATGCCCTGAAAATCTGGCATATTGATGAAGCTTTGTAAGTTCAGGAGGTAAATCTATGGTTTTAGACGAGTTATTCCCTGTGAAAAAGCCTATTATCGGCATGGTTCACTCTCTGCCTCTGCCCGGGTCCCCGAAATTCAAGCAGTATCGTTTGGAGGATGTTTACGATTACGCAGTAAATGAAGCACTTAAGCTGAAGGAAGGCGGCGTAGACGGTCTGCTGATTGAAAACGCCGGAGACATTCCCTTCGTTAAGTCTGAGTATCTGGGGCCTGAAACTGCCGCCTGCATTGCCGTCATCGGCGAGCGAATCCGCAAGGCTGTCCCGGATCTGCCCATCGGTGTGAATATTGTGGCCAACGCCGCAAAGCACTCCATCGCCGCTACGGAGGCCTTTGGCGGAAGCTTTGTCCGGGTAAATCAGTGGGCAAATGCTTACATTGCCAATGAAGGCTTTGTGGAAGGTGCCGCGGGTGTGGCTCTGCGTTACCGTTCCATGATCGGCGCCGATGATATCAAGGTTCTGGCGGATGTCCATGTAAAGCATGGCAGCCATGCAATCGTTGCGGATCGTCCCATTTCTGAGCAGGCCACCGATGTGGCATTCTTTGACGCGGATGCCCTGATCGCCACCGGCTTCCGCACCGGCGACCCCACCCGCCCCGAGGAAATCAATACCATTCGGGAGGGATCGTCTCTGCCCGTCCTCATCGGCAGCGGCATCAACGCCGAAAACTGCCAGCATCTTCTGCGTATCGCCGACGGAGCAATTCTTGGCGTTTCGGTGAAAAAGCCACATTCCATGGCAGCCCCCACTGACCCGGAATCCCTTCGCATTTTCATGGACAAAATTTTTGAGCTTCGCATGGAGCTTAAATAATAAAAAGGAGGAAAAACTATGAAAAAGCTGGTCGCCCTTATGCTGGCTCTCTGCATGTGCTGCTCCGTCTTTGCCGGGTGCAGTCAGAGTTCCGGCTCCGCCGCGTCCCCGGGGAAGGAAGCTCCTGGGACAGACAAGAAGGATGTCACAATCAACATTCTGTGTATCTCCACCACCATTGCCGACATCATTTCCAAGCAGGTTCTGGACTTTGAGGCGGAAACCGGCATCAAGGTCAACTGCGAGGTTTTGGAAGAAAGCTCCGCCTTTGAAAAGCTGCTAACAGATCTGTCCTCCGGCTCCGGCACCTATGACCTGTTTATGACCTCTCCGGTCTATAACTGGCAGTACATCTCCGGCGGCTGGGTGGAGCCTCTGGACAGCTACATTGCGGATTCCTCCAGGACCGCCGCTGATTGGGATCTGGACGACTTCATCCCCGGTATTCTGAATTCCGGCCGCTGGACCGGCGAAAAGCTGACTGGCGTCGGAGAAGGCAGTCTGTACTCTCTGCCGCTGATGTTCGAAACCTATATGCTGGCCTACCGCCCCAGCGTTCTGAGCAAGTATGGCCTGGAGGTTCCCACGACCTACGAGGAAATGGCTCAGTGTGTCTCTCAGTTGGCTGCTCAGGATAACCTGTCTGACACCAACGGTATGCCCATGTACCCCGTCGTTACTCGTTTCGACAAGTACTGGGATCTGACCTACCTGACATTCGGAACCATGCTGCAGTCTTACGGCGTCACCATGGTGGATGACTCCGGAAAGGTAGCAATCAACAGCCCCGGAAGCATTGAAGCCACCAAGATCTTTGTCAAGATGATTCAAGAGGGTTCTCCAGACGGTGCCGGACAGTTTACTTTCTATGAATCTCAGCAGGGTTTTGCCTCCGGTCAGTATGTGTTCTGCTTCAACGAGGCGGATGGCTTCACAGCCGTATACGAGGATCCAGAGCAATCTATGGTAAGCGACGATGTGGGGTATGCCGTGACGCCCCTTGGCCCCAGCGGTCTGCGCTCCGCATCCACATGGCTTTGGTCCATGAGCATGAACTCCGCCTCCAAGCACAAGGATGAGGCATGGCAGGTTCTTCAGTATTTGACCTCCAAGGATGTCATGATCCGGCAGCACCTGCAGGGAAGCATGGAGCCGGTTCGCCAGTCTGCATGGGAAAATGCGGATGTGATCGCTCTGATCAACGGTTATGGTGAGTTGGAAGGACAGTATTACGATGTGGTCAAAACCATGGGGGAATGCGCCGAGTTGACGCTCCCGGCTCATCCCGAAATCACCCGAGCATTGGATGCCTGGGCAACTGCCATTCAGAGCGCCTATTATGGTCAGGCAACTGTGGAGGATGCCCTCAACGCAGCCGCTGCGGAAATCACAGAGATTCTGGCAAGCTGATCTGTTGCCCGTGATGCCGCAGTCTCTGAAGGAAGACTTTTGATACTATTTCCTGATTAAAATCTTGATTTTATAGCAATTCATAAAAATAGCGCAGCCTCTTGACAAGCGGTGTAGAATCGAGGCAAAAGGAAGCGTTTCATGCCAGCGAACAGGAGCGTCCCCGATGTGGCGGAGAAGCGGAAAGCGTGGAACGGCATTATCTCCGGGTTCAGCGCAAATAACCTTGTATTTCTGGATGAAAGCGGCTGCAATACCGACATGACGAGGCGGTATGCCTACGCGCAAGGCGGAAGCAGAGCGGTTGATTCCGCGCCGCTTTCCAAGCCGAAAAACACAACGATTTTGTCCTCCATCCAATTGAACGGAAGTTTACACTACACGACTTTCTCAGGCGGCACAACGGTAGAAAAATTCAAACAGTACCTGGTGAATGACTTGCTGCCGTATCTGAACCCTGATTCTGTGCTTGTGATGGATAATATGAAGTCGCACCATGCAAAAGCGATAAAGCAGCTGCTGGAGAAAGCAAAGGTCCGGTATGTTTTTCTTCCTCCGTATAGCCCTGACCTGAATCCCATTGAAAATCTCTGGTCGAAGGTGAAGGCACTTTTACGCAAATTCAAAGCCAGAACCTTGGAGACCCTTCCAGATGCGATTCAGCGTGCTTTTCGGGCGGTGACACTATCTGACTGTTCCGGCTGGTTTTGCGCTTGCGGTTATTCGCGTTAATTTATTGAATTGCTATAATGCGGTATGGGGACGAGTTAATGCAGTTACTTGTATCTGCGTGTCATTGAGGCGACACTTCTATTCCGCAATTGAAATCGCTGTCGAATTGTGATAATCTATCATACACAGGAGTGCTTATGGGATGGTGGCGTTTATGAAGGCACATATTTCAAAAAGGAGAACGACTAGAAATGTTGCAAAGGTCAATAATATTTTGCGGCATGAGCTTGAAGTGGGTGAAATAAAATCTATTTCGCCTATACTCTCGAAAAGGGCAGCAATTAAAATTGCTGTAGCCCCATCAACTAGTCAAGAAACAGTGCATGCAATATGCCATAAAATGAATAAGGCGGGCTATAGTACGAAAGTGTTGCAGCCAGATAGGTATCATACTTGCTTTCCACCAAGAAAAATCCGTGCTGTGAGCGGAAGTACTATAATCGTAGGAAAAGTAACTTTACCCAATCTGCCATCCACTCCCGTCGAATGGCCATCTCCTAATGGGGTACCTCCCCAAAAGAAAAAAAAGGGAAAGAAACAGAGGTGAGATGCTACTATGGTTTTTGATGAATTATTTCAGTCACTACAGCAGTTTCTAACGCAATTCGTCCCTGGCTATGTTTTTATTAAAACATTCCATTTTTTCAACAAACAAAAGTACAACTCGTTTGAAGGAACCGCCGTTGCAAGCATTGCTATAAGCTATGTGATAAACCTTGTTGTTAACTTATTCGTGAAAACCGACAATTCATGCATATGGATTTCCGAAGTCATCGCAGTAGTAGTTGCTTTTATTTTTGCGATATGTATAGTCAAAATTAAGACTATGGACTGCTTTAGGAAGTGTTCACAATGGATCGGAAAGAAATCGGATAGTGATAATATCTGGGAAGAACTCTTTGATGTTAACAAGGGGTCTACTATCCGGTGTTATGCCAAATTTAAAAATGAGGATGCGATGATAACTGGGGCGATTAAATACTATGATGTGCGCGATGATGGAGAATGCGATATAGTACTCACTGGGTATGCTGTGACGTATAATAATGGGAATGTGTATAAATGCGAAAACGGTGCAGACCTCTACTTGAACTCAAAGAATATTCATGGACTAGAGGTAGTAAAAGAGGGAAAATAATCCTTTGCCCTTTTATCCAACTTTAGCTGAATAACTTATATAGCCGCTTGGTTTTCAAAAGAAATCAGGCGGCTATTTCTATTTTGTCATCTGTTTATCCATAAGTTTATTATATCACACTCGGCGGTATTTGGCACCTTTTTCTGTGCGGTATTGCCCTAGATCAAAATGTCTCTACGCATCTTTCTTTCATGAAAAGAAAAATGTCGTTGCTTCTGTCCTCATAATAAGCCACCAGAAGCCGCTTGAACTCCGGCACCTCTTTTCCTGGAATAATCAGCATTCCTCCACCCTGCGAAATCAGGTAGTGATTCGCAAAAATCACGGAAGCACGTTTGTTGCCGTCGGTGAAAATTTGGGCCTTCATGCAGTAAAGGCAAAGCTGAATCGCCGTTTCATCAGAGGGTTGCTCTCGTTTCAGAATCTCCTCAAGGTGCTCCTTGATTACAGTTTCAATCGGCAGCGGCGGAACATAGCTGGAACCACCAATCGTGACAGGAACCCCTCGGATACGTCCGCCGTCCTGAAAGAACCCCTCATTGACCAGCTTTGCAATGTGACACAGAATGGAATAGTCGCTGGGGTATGCGATCACATCCCGGTCAAGAATAAATTCCCAGGCGTGCTTCAGATTCAGTATTTTCTGTACATCCGATGCTGTCATGCCGTTGACAATGCCGTTGTCAATGATGTCCTCCGTCTGGGGGAAACTGGTGGCGACACCCTCCAGAATTGCCTGGTCATAGATGTTGGACTTCATGTTGGCCCGGGCGAAATCCAGGTTCAGCTGCACACAAGGGGAAATCTCCTGGTCCGTGTAGCCGAGCTGTGCCAATTCCTTGTCCAAACGCCGAATGTTCTTCCGATACTCTTTTGCGTCACGGGAATTGCGTAACAGCAGCTGGTATAGCGTGTCAGAGTACACATCCACATAGGTGGAACTCAATCTTGACCCGATGCGTTTACGAACGTATAAATACTTCTTGCCGCCATCTTCCTTGATTTCCGGTGTCCCGTCATATGGCAGTAGGTTCAATCGTGCCTGGTAGTCAGCCTTTTGATGGAGCAGTTCTTGAATCTGGGGATAGTTGTTGTTCATGGGGCACCTCCTAGGGAATTTTTACTGCCTATATTATAACAAAAAGTTCCCTAGTTTGCAATCCCAATCCGTTCGCCTTTATATTCCAATTATAGCCCCATCATTTCCCGCACGACCCGGCCTGCTATACTCATGGAACCAATGAGAATGACAAAATACGGACAAACCGGTTTTTGATCTGCCAATGCCCCGATGGAGTGCCTACTTTTCATCCAACAACCAATCCAGCAGATTCAGAGATTTGATCCCATCGTAGGATTTGATGAAGTCCCGATCCATGGACAAAACGATTTTCTCGTAATTATCCGGAATCATTTGCAGGGGCCGCAGTTCCCGTTCCCGGGTTTCCGGAGAAAGCATACTCTCCGTTACCTGGATATACACCTTATCATCCGGCTTTTCTGCTATGAAGTCTACCTCCGTTTCGCCCACCTTTCCGATGCAGACCCGATAGTCCCGGCGAAGCAGCTCCAGATAGACAATGTTTTCCAGTATATGCCCACGATCCGCGTCCCGGTAGCCCAGCAGCATATTCTGGAAGCCCATGCCGATGATCATACTGTTGTTAAACACGCCATTTGCTTCCTCTATTGATTCACATTAACAGAGTATTCGATTCCTAGATAGTTCATGTTGCCTCCTTCCGGTTCATGCGCGCGCCTCGAGCTCGGTCATCATCTGGTCGAGCTGAATGAGGCAGCGCGGCAAATGGAACGGACCTTTGAACGTGCTGCCCTTGGTGGAAGGCATGGTAGGAAGTCCGTCGCGGCGCAGATAGCCATACCACTCGCCGTAGGCTGGATCGGAAAAATGCTCCTGGCAGTAATCGAGCGTTTTGAAGAACCAGTCAAGATCCTGCTCGTTTCCAGTGTCGCGGTAGAGCATCATGGAGGAAATGAGAATTTCGTTATGCGGCCACCAGAGCTTCATATCGTGCTCATATGATTCTGGAGGCAGTCCCTTGGCGTCGACAAAGTACAGAAGTCCGCCGTATTCCTCGTCCCAACCAGCGCGGATGGCATTATCGAAAATGGTCTGCGCCTTTTCGATGAGTTCGGGCTTGCCGAACTGCTTTGCATACTCCAGCAGGAACCAAACGCCCTCGATATCGTGACCGGGGTTGACAATACGGCCGTCCGTGAAGTCAAAGCGCGGCGTGCCGTCCGGGGCGACATTTTCCAGCGTGCAGCCAAGATCAAACTTAACGAAGTATTTGAAAATTTCCTCAACGCACTGTGTCGCGCGCGCGGCGTAAACATCCTTACGCTCCGGGTCGCAGCGCATGAGGATGAGCGCGACGTTGAGATAGATCATCGGAATGCCAAAGGCGCAGCCGCTGCGCGTCTCGGGAATAGTCTTGGGTCCCATGCCGACCGGGTCTTCCATGCCGTGATTGAGATCCCAATAGAGGTCTGCCATCTGCCGTGCGCGGGCAAGACGGCTTTCTTCGCCGGTAACAGCGTAATATTCCGCGTTCGCCATGGCGCAGAACGCCTCGGAGAAGCAATACCGACGCTGCCGCAACGGCCGACCGTCCTTCGTGACGGTAAAATACATACGGTTGCCTGCGGCGTGGTTGAAGCAGTGACGCTCCATAAAATCAAGGCAGCTGCGGCTGGCGTCGAGCCATTCCTGCTTCGTGCCGTAGACTGTGCACAAATGGGCAAATATCCAGCCGCACCGCCCCTGCATCCAGACGCTCTTATCCGTGGAATAGATTTTACCGGTTCGGTCGAGGCAGGTATAGACACCGCCGAATTCCGGATCCATGCCGTTTTTCAGCCAAAAATCCACGCAGCGATCCAATTCCGCACGCACCCATGTATGCGCCTCGGAGAGCTGCTGTTTTCTCATTTCATTCATGTATATGCACCTCTTGCTACAATTCAAAAACAGGTCTGTGATTTATGCCTTTACATATTTCTGGACAGCCTCCTCGATCATCTGCTTCGCACAGGCGACGGTGTCCATGTATTGATTCATTGATCCTTTCCGAATATACGCAAGGATCAATTATTGATGACGATTGGCCAATGCCCGCATAATTTTTTCTTTGTTCCGCGCAGATACTTCCGGGTTTTTACTGCAATACTCATGATACAGAATGTCCAGGACATAAAACTGCGCGATCTTTGCGGCAACCGAGCCTTGTTGCAGGGGGGATTCGTTCGCACCGCATTGCAGCACAATATCCGATTTTTCCGCCCCGGGAGATTTGCAGAATCTCGTCAGCATAATAATTGTTGCACCATTCTGCTTTGCTTGAGATAAAATATCCTCCATCTCAGTCGTCGCGCCGGAATAAGAAATAAAGAACAGAACGTCTTTCGCAGTCATGGTTGCCGCAGCAGAAATCTGCAAATGAGAATCATAAACGCTGAAAAACTTCGAGCTGACAGACGAAAACAGATGCGCCGCTTCCTCCGCCATCAGCATGGAGCCGCCCTGTCCCATGCAGTAGACGATCTCTGCCTGACTGAGCACCTCTACTGCGCGGATCACTTGCTCCTTTTTCAGCAATTCAGCAGTTTGTTTCATTGCGGCAGAGTATTCACCGTATAGCATTCCACCTACATTTTGGTGCACAGTGGAGTCTGTCATAGTTTCAGCCTCCTGACTATCCAAAAAAGGCTCATAGCTCGGGTGGCTTAATTTCACAAGCTCAATTTTCAATGCCGTGTATCCACGCGAGTGAAACCGTTTGCAGAAGCGGGTAATTGTAGCTTCTCCGACGTGACACGCCTCCGCGAGCTCGCTGATCGACATCATCTGCACTTCATCCGTATGATCCAGAATGTATTCCGCAATCCGCTTTTCAGAAATTGTAAGTTCGTAGTAGACGCTACTCATTTCGCTCAGAATATCCATATGTTTGCTCCATTTCGTCGTTCTATTGCCTTGAAATCATCTTTTATGCGCAAGGATAATTTCCATATCTATATGCTACACCACACGAGGAAGCAATTTCAACCATCATATTAAACGAAAATTTCTTTCATTTTTTATGAAAATAAACGAGGCGTGATTCATGATTTATAACACGCTTGCCAATGCCCATCTGTACCAGGGAATCAGTGATTGGCTTCAAAAGGGCTTGGAGTCTCTGATCCATTCCAATTTTACAAGGAAGTTGAGTCACTTTCTGAACATAATAAGATGTTCAAAGCTGCGCAAAATGCAGTTTCATCTACCGGTAATGCGATTTCCCCTCCCTTCCAACTGGATAGATATGCTCCGTGGATGATCTGCAATGACCTCAACCCTTCCGCTAATGTGCACTGCATCGTCTCACGGCCCTCGGCAGTCCATACAAAATTTTGTATGGTTGCTGCCTGTTGGACTTTGTTGTCACTATCATCAAATGTCCATGTCTGCACGGTATATGGTGCTTTTTCAAAGGGCAATGGGCACATTCTAGTGAATTCCCGCTCATCCTGTTCCAGCAGAAGCAGCTCCAGCGCACGGTCATTCTCAACCGTAATCCGTCCCCTTGTGCCGCAGATCTCCAGCATATTGCGTCCTGGGCACTCATGCGCCGAGGCGATGAAATGCCCGTGCGCGCCATTGGGATAAGTCAGAAACAGCTCTGCCTCGTTCTCCACCTTGATGGGTCTATTCTGTGTAGTGCAACGCGCCTGCACCGAAACGGGCATCCCACAGATCCACTGCATCAAATCCAGCTGGTGAGAAGCCTGCGTCATCAGAATACCGCCGCCCTCGCTCTGCCAGCTGCCGCGCCACGAATCGGAGGAATAGTAAGCATCAGTACGATACAAATCCGTGATGACCCAGGTGCAACGCACCAGTTCGCCGATCTGTCCCTGCTCCACCATCTGCTTCACAGTCCGGAAGCATCTCGATGCCCGCCGATTGTACATCACGCCGCACACAAGCTCCGGTCTCTTTTCCAGAGCAGCAAGTACCTGCTCCACCTCGTCGCAGTAGATACCCACCGGCTTTTCGACCAGAACATGAATCCCCGCGTTGACGGCCTGAATTGCCATCTCTGGATGCAAGCCGTGGGGCGTGGTGATGAGGACGGCATCCACCACATCAGAGTCCAGCATGGTCCGATAGTCCTGAAATACTTTGGCAGACAGGCTATACTGCGTCTGAAGTCTGTGCACGGACACATCGCTTCTGCCGCAAAGTGCTGTCAGCTCCACATCTTTAACACACCCCGCAGCAATGAGTCCAATATAGTCTCTCGCTATCGTGCCGATCCCGGCGATGCCTAACCGAATCATGGCTGTTCTCCTTAGAAATGCAGGAATTTCAGCAGCTCGTTTTCATAAAAGTTGATACGTTCATGGATATACTTTGGGTATCTTATCTGCCGCTTCTCTCCACTGGCACAACGGAATACTGCATCCTGCGTATCTGGCGGTGCGGCGGTATCCATCTCAGACGTACCGAGCAAAAGCTCACTTTTCAGCATTTGCACAAAATTAACGCAGTCGAGATAGTCCAACGTAGAAAACAGTTGCTCCTCCTGCGTGTGCTCCGGATCATGATTTCTGAAATAAGAGATCACGCCTGCATAAATGCTCTCATTGCAATTCTGCTCCCATGCCGTCCGAAAATCGGCGGGCACCGGATTCAATGCGGCACATTTTACCACCCCGGGGATCATCGCAGCCACATCGATGGCCAGACCAGCACCAAGCCCCTCACCCCATGTAATTAAGCGCGCACAATCCGTGCAGGGCAGCTTGCGCGCAGCCTGCGCCATGGTCAGAGCATCGCTGACCATCTTCACTGCCGCAATGCCATCAGGACCAGCTTCAGCATCTGCCGTCACATCTATTTGAGTGAAACGGTTTTCCAATGCTACGACTGCATAGCCCAGCGCAACAAAACGTGTCATGTGATGCCAACCGCGAATACCACGACCATGATCATGGAACATCAGCACCGTCGGCACTTTCTTCTCACCTACGGGGCAGATATAGCGTGCATAGAGCACAGCACCATCCTCTGCCGTCAGATGCAGCTCGTAATACTCTGCCGCAGGATTGTGAAATGCTACCGGCTTCATCTCCATCGCACAGTCCGCAGCACGATCGGCGCGGGCTTTCCAGAATGCCTGAAAATCGGGCGGACAGATGGTTCTGCACTTCTTCTCTTCATACATCCTGCTCACGCCCCTTCCGAAAAGAAATCAATGATCTGATCATCAAACGCCTGTATTTCCTCATGTCCGAACTCCGGGAAGAAAACGTGTTTCTTCGGACAAGTCAGGCGATTGTAGACGGAAAACTGTGTGATAGGCGGGCAGACACTGTCCGAAAGACCCGTACCAAACAACACTTCGCACTTCACGCGATGAGCAAAATTGTGCGCATCAATGTAGCCCAGTTTCGTGAACGTTTCTTTCTTTCGAGAGCCATCCGGGTCAAACCACCGGGAATAATACCGCAGTCCCTCATAGGCAATCTCATCCTTTCCAAGTTCAGAGACCTTCTGATAGTCACTGAGGAAGGGGTACAGGATCGCAGCCTTCTTCGCCAGATCCGGATTCAGCGCCGCGCAGATAATACCCAGTCCACCGCCCTGAGAAGCACCGTTGATATACACCCGCTCCAAGTCGATGCCGTCCAGCTCCCGCACAACACGGCACAGAATGCAAATATTTTGCAGCAGCCGTACATAGTACATATCCTTTGGATCGCCGTCCAGACCGGCAACGATATGTCCTGTCACCGTAGTACCCTTGTAACCGCCAACATCCTGTCCCCGACCGCCCTGACCAGGGCAGTCCATCGCCAGCAGCGCACAACCCATACCGGCAAAGGATGCCTGTTCCAGCCAACTCCTGCTTGCACCGGGATAGCCATGAAACTGCAAGACCAGCGGCACAGGTTTGTTGCTGGCCGGGAGCAGATATTTTGCGTAGAGCTGTTCCCCGCGAATGCCTGTAAACTCAAGGTCCATAAACCGGCAGGTATCAAAGTCTGGGATCTCAGAAGCGCTCAGGTGATATTTCAGCGGGATCTGTCGTGCCTCCTCTACCCTGGCATCCCAGAACACATCAAAATCTTCCGGCATTGGATTTGTGCCCAAGTAAACCGAATACTGCTTCAATTCTTCTTTTGTGATCGGCATTCTTCCTGCCTCCTGTCAAATTGTGCATTCAGTCCGTTTTCTGTTTTTCGGATCATGATTTGCTTCACCAGCTCGACATTTTCTTCAGGATAGTCTGACCGGCAATGCGAACCTCGGCTTTCCTTTCGCAGCAACGCTGCTTGCACTACGCACTCTGCCGTGCAGAGCTGTCCGTACATCCGGCGTGTGCGGGCAATTTCCGCTCCATTCTCCGACGGATGCTCCTCCAATCGTTCTCGCAATTCATACACGGTATCCAACGCATTTTTTAGTCCCTGTTCCGAGCGCACGACCATTCCTTCCCGGGACATGACTGTGCGCAGCTCGCTCAGCGCCTCCTGACAGCCCGGCGCAGCTATTGCCGCAAATTCCACAGTCTGCGGCGGCTCCGGGATCTCTTCGCAGTACAGCGCCGCCGAACGTCCGGCAATTCCGCCAAACACAAGGCCATTGGCCGTAGACAAGCCGCCGATCCGGTCTGCGCCGTGCATCCCGCCAGTAACCTCTCCAGCTGCAAACAGTCCAGGAACTCCGGTAGAGGCATCCGGCGCAATACGAACGCCGCCGTTGGCGGCATGCGCAAAAATGCCGATGTGGATCGTGTCGTCCATCGTCACGCCGCGCGCACTCCTCAGCCAATTGAAATAGGTCTGAACGAACTCCGGCGGATCGCGCTTCATATCATCATTATATCGCACAACAACGCCCCGCTCATCCTTCTGGAACACGTTGAAAATCGCATAGTCAATCTCTCTTGAGGCAAGCCGGGATGTAAACGGTCCGTAGGTTGAGCGCTGCACCAGCAGTTTCTTCTGTTCCTCACGAAGCAGCGGTGTTCCGTCCGGGCAGGTCATCTCTGTAAAGCGGAAAGTCTTTTCATTGAACACGGTCTGATAAGCCGGAGAAATATATCCCGGCATCATCTGCATGAACTCCATATTAACGAGCTCACAGCCTGCATTCAGCGCCAGCGTCTGCCCCAACCCGGAGACATCTTCTGTGCAGAGGTGGTATTTAAAAATACCACCGTAGCCGCCGGTAGCCAGCACTAGTGCCCGACAGCCAATGTATGCCAATCCTCCCGCCTGTGCAACGACAGCTCCGCAGACGCGGCCATCCCGCTGCACCAGCTCCAGGGTCTCGCACCTCGAAATCACATTGACCCCAAGCGTTTTCAGGCGCTCAGAAAAGATCGCTTTGGCACTGCTAAATTCGATACCATTCCAATCCCTGTGCTTATGGTCAAAGCACGGAATAAACTCTTTCTGAGCGCTGTTGTTGGCACGGCGGAGCTTTACCCCCAACGCCCGCACTTGTTCAATTGCAGGGCGTATCCCTTTTACAAAAGCATCCACTACAGCCAGATCAGTCATCCCGCGTCCGACGCTTTGGATTGTGGCTGCAAGCTCCGCGCAGTCCGCATCATCCGCAGGTCCGATCAATCCCAAACCCCAAGTTCCCGGATAAAAGCTCGACCCAGAAAACAGGTTTCCAGCGCAAGCCAGCGTAACGCTGCAGCCAGCCTTCGCGGCGTTCATAGCCGCGGAGACACCTGCAATGCCGGAACCCAAGACTAATACATCACTGTTTCGTGCTCGCTCCAACCGCATAACGTATTTCACTTCATCCTTTCGTCGAAGTCACTTGCTTCTCCGGGGCGTCATACAGATGGCAGGCACAGAAATGCTCCTCCCCGTTCACCATATGCTTGACCAGCGGCGGGCTGTCGTGCCTGCATATCTCCATGCAGTTGGGACATCTGGGATGGAAATGGCAGCCCTCCGGCGGATGCACCGGGTTTGGCACGTCGCCCTCCAGAACGATGCGACTGTGCTTGCTGTCTGGATCCACAATGGGAATTGCAGACAGCAACGCCTCCGTATAGGGATGCATGGTGTTCTCAAAAATCTGCTCCGTTGAGGCCAGCTCCACGATGCGCCCCAGATACATGACTGCAATACGATCAGAAATATACTCCACCACGGAGAGATTATGGGTAATAAAGATGTAGGTCAGATTACGCTCTTTCTTCAGCTTTATCAGAAGGTTGAGTACCTGCGCCTGAATGGAAACGTCCAATGCAGAGACCGCCTCATCGCAGATCACCATCTCCGGATCGACGCACAATGCACGGGCAATGCCAACACGCTGACGCTGACCGCCAGAGAACTCATGGGGATAGCGATCCATGTACTCCCGGCGCATATTGACCGCTTCCAGCAGATCGCCGATGATTTTGCGCTGCTCCTCCTTGTCCTTGATGCCGTAATGGCTCAAAGGATCAGCAAGAGACTGGAAAATCGTAAAGGATGGATTCAGAGATGAGTATGGATCCTGAAACACGATCTGCACCTTCTGATGCAGGAGCTGCTCGTCCTGCTTGGACAGCTTGCGCAGATCTTTCTTGCCGCCCTCCTCGCCGAAGTCGTACATCATTGTACCATTCGTGGCGTGGACCAACTGGATAATGGACTTGCCCAGCGTTGTCTTGCCACAGCCAGACTCGCCAACAAGACCCAGTGTCTCACCGCGATAGATGTCCAGATCAACGTTGTTCACTGCCTGAACATAATCTGTGACTTTGTTGAAAAATCCACTGCGAACCGGAAAAAACGTCTTGATGCCTCTCAGCTCAAGCAAAACTTCCTTCTTTTCTTCGCTCATATCGACACCTCACTGTTCTGTGCTGGGCGCTTCATCCGAAGGTGCGTTTACCTTTTCTGAGCCAGCATACACCTGTGCCGCATTCCAGCAGCGGACTGCATGACCACCGTAGAGGATCATCTCCGGCGGCATCTGCTTGCACTTATCGCAGCAGTAATCGCAGCGCGGCGCAAACTGACAACCCACCGGACGGTCATATGGGTCAGGAGTAGAACCCCGGATTGGCTCGAGCGTCTGATTCTTACCCTTGTGCAGCACGGGAATGGAACGGAGCAGCGCCGCCGTATACGGATGAGCCGGATATTTCAGAACATCTCTTGCGCTGCCGCGCTCAACGATGCTGCCCATATACATGACGGCAACGTCATCGGCCAGTTCACTTACGACTCCCATATCATGCGTGATAAGCATAACGGCGGTATTGTATTCGGACTTCAGCTTTTCGATCAGTTCAAATATCTGCGCCTGAATGGTCACATCCAGCGCGGTGGTTGGCTCGTCTGCAATCAGTACCTTTGGATTGCAGCTCATGGCCATAGCGATCATAGCACGCTGGCGCATACCGCCAGAAAACTCATGCGGATACTGGTCGATGCGCTTCTCCGGGGTGGAGATGCCCATGTGCATCAGCAGCTTGAGAGACTTAGATCGTCGCTGCTTCTTGTCCAGTTTGGTGTGATACCTCAGATTCTCACCGATCTGAAAACCGATGGTATACACGGGATTCAGCGCCGTCATCGGATCCTGAAAGATCATCGCCATGTCGTGCCCACGCAAAGAACGCATCTTTTTCCCATTGCGCTCCAGCTGATCGATCCGAATATCGCCCTCGTCACTGTGATAAGTGATAGAGCCGCTCTCAATGCGGGACAGCTCCGGCAAAAGCTGCATGATACAGGAGGCCGTCACGCTCTTGCCGCAGCCGGACTCGCCGACGATACATAGGGTACGGCCTTTATATAGCTCAAAGGAAATGCCATTGAGCACCTTATTGCAACGCTTATTGGAATAAAAATAGGTATAAAGGTCTTTTACAGTAATAATTGCTTTTTGCTCCATGTCTCTGCCCCCCTTAACCCATCTGGGTAGGATCGGTGGAATCCCGCAGACCGTCGCCGATGCAGTTAATGCTGATGACGAACAGGGAGACCACAATGCCGACCGGCAGCCACTGCCACCAATAATTCTGCATCGTAAAGACATCCTGTGCGGCGTTGAGGATATTTCCCCAAGTGGCGATCTCTGGCGGAACACCCAGCCCCAGGAAGCTCATGGCTGCCTCGTCCAAAATGAACATTGCGGTGGACAACGTCAGATTGACCACGATGGGGCCAATGGCGTTGGGCAGCATATGCTTGTAGGCGATCACAAAATCATTGATGCCAAATGCTTTCATCGACTGCACATACTCTTCTTCACGCAAGGACAACATTCTGGCGCGGGCTTGGCGATAAACGCCACCCCAGCCGGTCAGCACAAAGATGAAAATCAGGTTACCCAGGCCACGGCCAAAGATCATGCCCAGCATCATAACGAGGATCAGCTGAGGGAAAGACATGAACACCTCGGACAGACGAAGCACGACCTTATCAAAGATGCCGCCCTTGTAGCCGCCGTAGCAGCCCAGCAGCACGCCGATGACTGCCGCGATCAGTGCAGAGCCGAGACCGATCAGCATGGACAGGCGCCCGCCGTACAGGGTGCGGGTAAATACGTCGCGTCCCAACTTGTCTGTGCCGAAAATGTGCTGCAAAGATGGCGGCTGATTGATGGAACGCAGATCCGGTGCAACGGGATCATAGGCAGCGATCAACGGCGCAAGGAGGCAGGTCAGAAGGATACCGCCAAAAACCATAAGGCCGATCACAGCCAGACGGTTCTGGAACATTTTCTGCACAGACCGGCTCATTTTGCTTTTCCTGATGCGGCCTTCTTCCTCCGCTTTCAATATCCTATCAAACTTACGGTCATTTTTGGTACGCTTTCTCTTCATTGCTTCAGTTGTAGCCATAATATCCTCCCTTAGTCCAGCTTGACGCGCGGGTCAAGAATTGCCGTCAGGATGTCCACCAGGAAGCTGGCTATCAGCACAGCGATGACGGAAAACAGGGCGATCATCATAACCAGCGGATAGTTCTGACCAGTCACAGCATTCTTAAATGCGTTGCCGACGCCGGGCCACTGGAAAATAGACTCGATCACGACGGAGCCGCTGATCAGAGTCGGCAGGCGAAAGCCGATCAGAACAACAACAGGGGTGACGGCTACGCGGAAGCCGTGCACCAGATTCACGCGCCACTCAGGCAGCCCCTTTGCCCGTGCAGTGCGGATGTAGTCCTTGTTCATCGTGTCCAGCATACTGGAACGGGCGTAACGCATAACGCCAGCCGTCAGAGAGATACCCAACACACAGGCAGGCATGACGAGGAACTTCAGCCGTCCAATAAAGGATGTGATGCCCGGTGCGGTTCGCCCGCCGATGGGAAGAACGCCGAGATGGATGGCAAAAACCAGAACGCAGACCATGCCAAAGAAGAACTGCGGGATAGAGACACCGATCATACCAGCAACCGTCAGGACGTTATCACCAATGGAACCCTTCTTCAGAGCGCTGAGAATCCCGAGGATGCTACCCAGCACGGAGGAGATGATCAGCGCTGCCAGAGACAGCTCCAGCGTTGCCGGGAAGTACTGCTTCAGCAGGGAAGAGATCGGCTGACCATTGGTCAGCGAATAGCCAAAGTTCCCGCAAAGCAGCTGCCACAGCCACTTAAAGTACTGCACGAAGAACGGATCGTTCAAGCCGTACAGCTCACGCAGTTCCTCCAGCTTTGCCGGGTCAATGTTTGCCAGCTGATCCGGCGAGAACATATAGGAGATCGCATCTCCCGGGGTCAGATACAATCCCAGGTAGATCAGGAAGGTGATAAACAGCACCATTGGGATCATAAACAGGAGCTTTTTTAAGATATACTGTAATGTGTTACGCATAGCTCGGCCTCCCGGTAACGGAATTAGCAAAAGGGGCGGCGTATGCCGCTCCTTTGCCGTTGGTATTCGTTGAAGCGCATCTTTCAGATCTGGGCATATGCGAAGCCGAAAGACGATGTGCTTCGAGCGCGTTAGGACACGGTCCAGTTCTGGATGTCCCAATCGATGCAGTACTGAGGAGTACCGACTTTCATGCCGCTGATGCGGTCGCTGGTGATCAGGAAGATGGGCTGATAGTACAGAGCCATGCAGAACAGATTCTCGTTCTCATACTCGATCAGAGCGCGGAATGCCTCATTCTGGACATTGACATCGGCGGAAGCACTGGTGGCGTCGATCAGAGCATTCAACTCAGGATCCTCAGGCGTGTGAGAATTGGTGGCAGAACCGGTGCGATAGCGGTCGTAATACTCATGCAGGGACAGGGCGGCGTTAGCAGCATAGCAGATATCCCATCCAACAGCGCTGGGACCGTTGGTCTGGTCAGCGGGAGCAGTCCACAGGATGGAGGCTAGGTCGCCTTCCACCAGCTCGGCCTTGAAGGTAATGCCGACATCTGCCAGGTACGCCTGAATGGCGCTCATCAGATCAACGGTGGCCTGATCGGTGTAGTAGTACACGCACTTCAGGGTGACGGATCCATCCCAGCCAGCTTCTTCCAGCAATTCTCTTGCCTTCTCAGGATCGTAGCTATAATTGTTCAGCTTGTCGGACTTCAGGTTTTCATCGGGAGCCAGACTGTTGGCAGGAACAGCACCGCCGTTCATCAGAGTATCACAGATGGTCTGCATATCGATGGCATAGTGGATTGCCTGACGCACACGGACATCCGCCAGAGGAGAGGGGGTGCCGTCAGCTCTGTCGAACTTGTTCAGGTAGAACAGCCGGGTATAGCGGACGTTAATATCCTGAACATGGATGCCGGAAGTGCCTTCAATGGCCTGCACGTCGGCGATCATCTTGGTGTAACCATAATCCAGCTGACCGGACATAGCTCGGGTAGCCAGATTGGGGTCAGAGTCTCCGGCGGAGGGCAGCATCTGGATCTTGAAGCCAGCAACGCCGTTGTAGTACTTGTCAAAGGGTGCCAGAATGGTGTAGTTGCTCATCTGGACATCCTCGACCACGAACGGACCGGAGCCGATGGGATGCTGGAAGTAGTCAGCCTGCTGGACCTGAAGAGGATCAACGCCGGTGAAATACTTCTGAGGAACAGGAGCAAACTGAGTGAAGGTCAGCAGTGCGTCGGGTGCGATTCCTGCAAAGCTGATCACGATCTTCTGTCCGTCGATCACAATACCGGAAAAGGTGTCGTTGATGTTACCGTCGGCGTCCACAGCGCCCTCAATGGCCTTGAACGTAGACAGGAACACGGAGTTGATGACGGAGGTCTTGGAGACGTACTCGATGCTCCACTTGATATCCTCGGGAGTGACCTTCTCACCATCGTGCCAATAGGCATCGTCGCGCAGTGTGAAGGTCAACGTCTTGCCATCCTCGCTGTACTCATAAGTTGCCAGAGCGTCGGGGTGATCCTGAATGGGGTTCAGGTCAGCGTCAGCCACTATGAGGTGTGCATAGACCGTCTTGTTATACATATAGGTGCCGGGATTCAGCCAGGGAGTTTCGAAGAACTCTCCGGGGCCGCCATTGGTGTAGATGATCTTCTCACCATCAGTGCTGGGAGCCGGAGCGGAGCTGTCACTGCTGCTGTCAGCGGGTTGACTGGTGCCGCCAGGGGTAGTTCCGCCACCGCTGCACGCAGCCAAAGCAAGTACCATAGCCAAACTGAGCAGCAGGCAAAGCGTTCTCTTCAGATGTTTTTTCATTTTGTTCTCCTTGTATTATAGAGTAGTAGTTATTAAAGCCCCTCTCCAAGGGCTGTGCTACAATGTAAGGGATGCTGTGGATTGGTTTGGTTCTCCTACCGCAAGACGGTTCTTGAATGGAGAAATCCCGGCAGCCATATAACACAGCCGCATAATTCTGTTCTTTCATATGCTCACCCAGGCGTCCAACCGGGCGTCTGCTTTGCTATGCCTTTTTGAGCCGTCTACTTTTTTGCCATTCCTCGCATTTCAGGCTTGACATCTAATAGTTCGTCTTTCATTTTTTGGGTCTCTGACAGGTCCCGACGTTATACTCGCCATTCTGCACAAGTCCTCTCTCCTACCCAGCATGCTTACTTGTGCATATTTTACACCGATAAAAAACAATTTTCAATTGTAAATTGTAACGAAAATTTGTTCCATCTTTTGTGTATATAAACGAACTTCTCAAAATCCATCATTTTCTTGTTGTCAACTCTCCTGAAGCACGTTATATTTTAAGCAGAAACTACTTATATCTGGATGCAAAATGAACGTAATGGAGATTCCCATATGCAAGACGGACATCATCAGTCAAATTGTCAGTGCTAGGTGCTCTCTCCTCAGAGATCCAGCTGACGGGCTATTTGCTGGATCATTGTTCCGACCCGCACCAGACACTCCTGATTCGTGACCTCACTTTCAGCTGTGGTGATGCTGACACCGTCCCCGAAGAAATGGTCAAGAAATATTACAGCAGCGCTCACGCGCTTGCCCCAATTCAACTATTATTCAGAAGGAGGTGGTAATATGATCTACGATACACTGCGAAACCTCTCCCGCTACGAGACACTATCCTCCGATTTTGCCACGGCCGTTCAATATCTGCGTGCCACTGACCTTTTCCAGCTTCCTTATGGATGCACAGGCATCGCCGGTGATCGCGTGTTTCTGAACCGCTTTGACTACACCACCGCAGTAAGAGCACCAAAAGCGCTCTTTGAGGCGCATGAGCGGTATCTCGACCTGCACATCGTCCTGAATGGTCAGGAGGGGATCGCTCTCGCCCCCACTGAGTTGCTCACTGAATGGAAACACGAAGAGGACGATTCCATTCTATACACCGGTGATGAAGCTTATCGCCTGTCTCTGCACGTGGGTCAGTTTGCTCTGCTCTATCCCGGAGAGGGGCATATGCCCAAGTTAGTCTGTGGGATTCCATCCCATGTCGATAAAATTGTTGTGAAGATCGCAATTAAATAACAGATTGGAGTGTGTTACGATGGACACCAAAAAGTATGAGGGCGTGATTCCTGCATTCTATGCCTGCTATGATGACGAAGGCAAAATCAGCCCAAAGCGCGTTAGAGCATTCACACGGTATCTGATTGACAAGGGCGTCAACGGTCTCTATGTCGGCGGTTCCTCCGGTGAATGCATCTATCACAGCGTGGCAGAACGGAAGATTGTGCTGGAAAATGTAATGGTGGAGGCTGCTGGCAAAATTACAGTCATTGCACACGTTGCTTGCAACAACACTGCGGACAGTCAGGATTTGGCCGCCCATGCGGAGTCAGTCCATGTGGATGCCATCGCGGCCATTCCTCCTATCTATTTCCACCTGCCGCCCTATGCGATCGCGGATTACTGGAATGACATCTCCGCCGCCGCACCCAATACTGACTTTATCATCTACAACATTCCGCAGCTGGCCGGTGTGGCTCTGACCATGCCTCTGCTGAAGGAGATGCGGAAGAATCCTCGTGTTATCGGCGTCAAAAACTCCTCCGCTGCCACACAGGACATCCAGATGTGGAAAGACGAGGGCGGCGCAGATTTTGTCGTGATGAATGGTCCTGACGAGCAGTTTGTCTCCGGTCTGGCTATGGGCGCGACCGGAGGCATTGGAGGCACCTATGCAGTCATGCCCGAGCTATTCATCAAGGCGCGCAAGCTGTTTTACGACGGGAAGGTGAAGGATGCCTATCTGGTGCAGAATGAGATCTGCCGCATCATCTACAAGATATGCGAGGCGCACGGCAACCTCTACGCTGTCCAGAAGTCCATTCTAGCTAGGAAAGGCATTTTCTGCGGCGGTGTCCGTAAGCCTCTGCCCGCGCTGATTGAGTCTGACCTGCCTATCGTTAACGAGGCTGCCGCGATGATTGACGCTGCGATTGAAAAGTATTGCTGATTTTATCCCCCCTACAAGTGGTCTGCGACCGCCATTGCACATTGGCACCCGGCCTTATCGGCCGGGTGCCTCAGTCTGTCGAAAAAGTTCAGCAAGAGCTGGGCTTTTTCTTATTTATAGCAATTCAATAAATTAACGCGAATAATCACAAGCGCGAAACCAGCCGGAACAGTCAGATGGTGTCACCGCCCGAAAAGCACGCTGAATCGCATCTGGAAGGGTCTCCAAGGTTCTGGCTTTGAATTTGCGTAAAAGTGCCTTCACCTTCGACCAGAGATTTTCAATGGGATTCAGGTCAGGGCTATACGGAGGAAGAAAAACATACCGGACCTTTGCTTTCTCCAGCAGCTGCTTTATCGCTTTTGCATACAGTAACGCATTTCCTGTCATGCACACCGCTGTCAAAGCCACGATAACTACGATTTTTGGCAATGACAGTGCCTGACCTGTGATTAATGGCTCAATGATTTGATAGAGAAAAAATACGGAAGAACACTGAAAATGATTGCGGCGCAAATACAAACAATCGCTTTTTTCGTGTAGTTCATGTACTCACCCATGTAGGGTTTTACTTTTTTGAACATAAACTGCTCCTTTCAGTTGGTTAGCGACGACTAACCGACATTTGAAGAAAAAGGGAAACGCAGAGCGCCTTGCGCTATGCCTGCGGTTCCCCGAATCCAAGAACCTTATGCCAGTCAATAAATTGTGTAGTCAGGTAACAATGATGACGAATTTCCTCTTTTGTGAAATTATGAATGAACGGTTCATACATGGTACTCCAAAAAGTAGTGGTCAGCACATGCAGCTCCCGTCGGGAAATATCATTTCTGACCAAACCCCGTGTGGCGGCTGCGGTGTAACACCTGTAGGTTTCTTCGCAAATCCTCTCTACCAGATCATGCTGGAAACTTTGGTATTGGGTGCCTTCGGAACACTTGAGTAAAAGAGTGAACGCATCCTTCCTTTCAAGCAGAAAATTATACCACCAATCCAAATACCCTTCCGTCAAAGTCCACATATGATACAGTTGGGTGTCCGTCAATGTTTCCTTAGAGTAATCCACGTGTCTGTCTGAAATAACCTTTTCAATATCGTCAATCACATCTTGGACTAATGCTTTAAAAAGGGCTTCTTTGCCTGAGTATCGCTTATATAGCGCTCCTGTTGTGACTCCTGCATTGGCGCATATCTGTCGAAGAGATGCGTTCATATATCCCTTCTCCAGAAATTCAGCTTTCGCACAATCCAGAATTTTCGGGTCGATTGTCTTGTCAGGTACTGCCATAACTCACCTCACAATCACAGGATAACACAGTTACCGATAACAATGTTATTAGTATATCACAATGCAGATTCATTGTCAAGACAGTTAATGGAAATGTTGCAAACTGTTTGTTTCCTCTGTGTAGCAAAATTGCCCGTTCCTCTGTAAAACCAAAAGGGACGGGCAATAAGTTTAATCAAGAGTTTTGTACTCCGTGACAGTTTTTAGGTAAGTTTCTGGATGCAGGGTCAATGAACTGCATATTGAGCCGCTGGATATGGCGTCGCCTCTTTATGGAACTCCGTCCGCATTCGCTGCGGGGATCAGCGCCGAGTCCGTTGAGGACACGGTAGAAAACCTCGGTCTTGCCA
>ERZ791830.848-NODE-848-length-24998-cov-2.468027_pt1 | contig 24998 bp, 22 predicted proteins | sample MGYA00509945_ERZ791830 | MGnify/ENA primary metagenome ERZ791830 (study PRJEB30046, sample SAMN00792021) | human gut metagenome | study: EMG produced TPA metagenomics assembly of the A metagenome-wide association study of gut microbiota in type 2...
ACTGCAATCTTATCATTTTCCTGAACCAGTTCGTAATTCTTTACTGCCTTAATAAATGGATTCCACAGCTCTTTTCTATATTTCTTCATGATGCTGCGTTCAATATTCTGGCTTGGTTCGAGTAATTTTCCCATACTTTTTGTCATTCCTTTTCTACATAATAAATCTCAATTTTCCCTTATAAGCTATTTACAGCTGCCTCTAGCTGCTCGAATGCCTGCTTTAATACAGAGTGCGGACATGCAACATTAAAGCGTTCAAAGCCCTCTCCGTCAGGTCCAAACATTGCACCGCTGTCTAGCCAAAGATTTGCCTTATTTTCGATCAGATCCTGCCTTTGTGCCTCTGTCAGACCAAGCGCCCTAAAATCAACCCATAACAGATAGGTTCCTTCTGGCTCGATGAGGGATAGCTGTGGCAATCTCTCTGCAATGAAGTTACGGACAAATGCAATATTTTCTGTCAAATATGCCTTCAACTGGGTCAGCCAATCCTCGCCATACTCATAAGCTGCCTGACACGCCTCTAAGCCCATCACATTAACCTGACTGTAGCCTGCTGCATCTACTGCCTTTTTAAACTTAAACCTAAGTGTCTCGTTTGGAATAAAGATGTTTGAGACTTGAAGACCAGCTAAATTAAAGGTCTTACTAGGTGCCGTGCATGTAATGCTTATGTTTGCAAAATCGTCAGATAAAGATGCAAACATCAGATGCTTATTCTCTCCCCATGTAAAGTCGCTGTGAATTTCATCGCTTACTACAATTACTCCATAGCGGATACAGATTTCTCCAATCTTTTCTAACTCCCATTTTTTCCATACGCGTCCAACTGGGTTATGCGGACTGCACAGTAAAAACAGCTTTACATGATTATCTCGAATCTTCTGTTCAAAATCGTCAAAATCAATTTCATAATGGCCGTCAATCAGCTTTAGCGGGCTATTTACTATAACACGCTCATTATCTGCAATTACCTCACTAAATGGGTAGTAAACAGGCTGCTGTAATAAAACTGCCTCACCTGGCTTTGTGTAAGCGCGCACTGCCGCTGCAAGTGCAAAGACAACACCTGGTGTCTTGATCAGCCATTCCTTCTGAATTTTCCATGAAAAATGCTTTTCATACCAGCCTAAAAGTGCCTGAAAATACGGCTCCTTAGCATCACTGTAGCCATAAATTCCATGCTCAGTGATTTTTCTAAGACGCTCACTGACCTGTGGCAGTGTTGGAAAATCCATATCAGCTACCCAAAGAGGTAAAATACCTTCGTGTCTGCCACGCTCTTTTGCAAAATCATATTTTAAACAGTCTGTACCTTTGCGGTCTGTAATTTTATCAAAATCGTATTTCAAATTGAAACCTCCACATCTTGTCTGCTCTGTCTTGTCAAATCATCACTTTATATCAGTCTTCTCCATTTAATGCCTGATCAAGATCAGCGATCAAATCATCTACATTTTCGATTCCAACTGAAAAACGTAGGAAGTCTTCGGTAATTCCAAGACGCTCTCTTGTCTCAACTGGAACATCTCCGTGTGTTTGAAGCATAGGATAAGTCATTAATGACTCAACTCCGCCAAGACTCTCCGCGTAAGTGATAAGACGAATACGCTCAAGCACGCGGCGCGCTGTTGCCTCACTGTCGGTGCGAATAGAAATCATGCTTCCAAATCCAGTCGTCTGCTTCTTATTGATTTCATATCCTGGATGATCCTCCAGACCAATGTAGTAAACCTGCTTAATCTTTTTCTGTGTCTGCAGCCACTTTGCGATTGCAAGTGCATTCTCCTGCTGACGCTCCATACGAATTGGCAGTGTCTTGATACCACGGATTAACAGATAGCTGTCAAACGGAGCCAGGCAGCTTCCAACTGTCTTATACAGATAGCGAATTTTTGCTGCCAGATCATCTCTTGAGGTAGATAAAAATCCAGCCAATGTATCGTTATGTCCTCCTAAAAACTTTGTTCCGCTGTGAATAACAAGGTCCGCGCCAAAACGGATTGGCTTCTGAAAATAAGGAGATAAGAAGGTATTGTCTACGATTACAAGAAGATTGTACTTGTCTGCAAGACTCTTCATCTTTGCAAGATCAGTGATCTGCATAGTTGGATTGCTTGGTGTCTCAATATAAAGTGCTTTTGTGTTGCTCTTTATTGCTGCCTCTGTTGCTGCGGCATCTGCTGTATTTACATAAGTAAAGGTCAAGCCACGCTTCTCACCTGTTGTCTGGAACATACGAACAGATCCACCATACAAATCCTCTGAGCACACGATATGGTCTCCAGACTCAAACAGTTCCATGCACAGCACAATTGCTGCCATACCGTTTGCACAAGCTACTGTATCCTTTGCTTCCTCAAGAGAAGTCACTATATCCTCTAACTCTGTTCTGGTTGGGTTGCTCTCTCTTGTATAATTAAAGCCCGTTGTCTGTCCAATACCCGGATGATAAAAAGTTGCTGTCTGGTAGATTGGTGTGCATACAGAACCATATGGATGACCTTCCTCATGCTCATTCTCTCTGTGAATACATCGTGTCTCAAATTTATAATCCATTTTCGTAATCTCCTTCTATATCAAAAGTTTAAACCTTTTAGTACTATTTTACTCGTACAATTCCTTTAAATCATACCTTTTTTCTAGGTTATTGTCTATAAGAAAAAAGTAATAAGTCGCTATAGGAATATTCTATAGCGACTTACTACAATAAATACACATCAAAGATTAAGTAAAATCAAGTCTGCCACAGACGCAAGCAGCAAAAATGCAGCACTTATCATCAGAACAACTGTCTTTAGACCAACTACGCTAAAATGCTGTCTCCATCCATTCTTTGCTTCTCTTTTCTCATCTGCATTTTCTTTTTTTCCTTTTGCAAGAAGCATTCCTGCCACCAGAAAAAGACCAATTGCACCAATCAGCAAAAGACCGTCCTTTACAACTTCAAAGCCGTTTACTATCTGAAAACTGCCAAAGAGAAATCCACATGCAAATAAAATGATAGCTGCGGCTGCTGCGGCTGCAACTCCGATTATAAATGCCTTTAATACATCTAATGCGGCCTTCTTTACCATCTCTTTTCTACTCAGTGTCATACGCATTTTCCTGTCTCACATCCATTTGATGGATCGCAAATATGACAGGCAACGAAATGACCTCCGCCAATATCACGAAGCTTTGGCATCTCCTGTCTGCAGATTGGCATTGCGCATTTACATCTTCCCTGGAACTTACATCCTGCCGGGGAATTGATAGGACTTGGCACTTCACCTTCAAGACGAATCTTTTTAGCATCTCTTTCCTGCTCGATCTTTGGATCTGGAATCGGAATTGCTGACAGCAATGCTCGTGTATACGGGTGCTGCGGATTTGCGTACAGCTCCTCAGAAGTGGTCAGCTCAACTAAGGTACCTAAATACAATACTGCAACACGGTCTGAGATATGCTTTACCATGGACAGATCATGGGCAACAAATAAATATGTTAAGCCCATGCGCTTTTGCAGGTCAATCAATAAGTTTACGATCTGTGCCTGAATGGAAACATCAAGCGCTGAAATTGGCTCATCAAGTACAAGAAACTCTGGCTCTACTGCAAGCGCGCGTGCAATACCGATACGCTGTCTCTGACCGCCTGAAAACTCATGAACGAAACGATTCGCATGCTCTCTGTTTAAGCCGACAAGCTCCAAATAATGGTAGATGCGCTCATTTCTTTCCTTTTTGTTTTTAGCCAAATGATGAATATCAATTCCTTCTCCAATGATCTCAGCAACTGTCATACGCGGATCAAGAGAGCCATACGGATCCTGGAAAACCATCTGAACAGACTTTTTGTAGTTCTGTTTTTCCTTTCCAGTCAATTTCTGCGGATCCTTTCCTTTAAACAAAACTTCTCCATCAGTTCTGCTGTACAATCCGATACAGGTTCGTCCACATGTGGTCTTTCCACATCCAGACTCTCCTACCATGCCGAGCGTTTCTCCCTTGTAGATCTCAAAGGAAACATCGTCAACGGCCTTTAAGGTAGCATTTTTGCCTACCTGAAAATATTTCTTTAAGTGGCTCACTGAAAAGAGCACTTCTTTTTCGTTGTTCATATTCAATATTCCTTTCGACATGCTTGAGCTTAGAAACGTCAAGCTTCTCCCGGCATCTCCACCTTTGGTGCTAATGGGTGATGCAGCCAACAGCTCGCCTCATGTCCATCACCAAACTCTGTAACCTCAGGCATCTGCTCTTTACAGATTTCCATACAGTACTCACATCTTGTACAGAATGGACATCCAACTGGCGGATTTAACAAATCTGGCGGTGTTCCTGGAATTGATGCAAGTACCTGCTTATTCTCAAGGTCAAGTCTCGGCACAGAACGAATCAATGCCCATGTGTACGGATGTCTCGGACGATAGAAAATATCCTCGCAGTTTCCGCGCTCTACAATCATACCGGAGTACATAACGGCAATCTTCTGCGCAATATTTGCTACAACACCAAGATCATGTGTAATCATGATGACTGATGTGTTATGCTCTCTTTGCAGTTCCTTAATGATATCAAGAATCTGTCCCTGGATTGTTACGTCAAGCGCCGTTGTCGGCTCATCACAAATCAGGATCTTCGGGTCACAGGCAAACGCAATTGCAATCATAACACGCTGTCTCATACCGCCTGAGAACTCATGCGGATACTGACGCACACGCTTTTCCGGCTCAGGAATACCAACTTTTTGAAGCATTCTTACTGCTTCCTTCTTTGCCTCATCCTTTGTCATATTCTTATGTGCCATCAGATTTTCCATGATCTGCTTTCCAACACGCATGGTTGGATTTAATGAAGCAAGTGCATCCTGGAAGATAATTGCAACCTCACCGCCCTTATATGCCTGCCACTGCTTCTTATTATAATTAAGTATATTATCACCGTGATATAAAATCTCGCTGCCCTGCTTGATCTCGCCCTGTGGTCCTTTAATAAGACCCATAATGGACTTTGCTGTAACAGATTTTCCACAGCCAGACTCACCTACAATGGCAATTGCCTCTCCTTCTTTCAAATCAAAGGAAACACCACGCACGGATTTTACTTCGCCTGCATAGGTATGGTAGGACACTTTTAAATTTTTCACTTCTAATATCTTATCATTTTTCTGGTCACTCATAGTTTCTCCTTTGTCTTACTGGCGAAGTCTCGGGTCAAGTGCATCACGCAGTCCATCGCCGAGCAGGTTAAATGCCATAACGATTACACATAAAATCACACACGGCCAAATCAGCTGTGTTGGGTAGAAATCAAGTGTCTGCTGTCCCTGTGAAATCAAAACGCCAAGACTGATCTCTGGTGCAGTCAGACCAATTCCAAGGAAACTAAGTCCTGCCTCAGTGAAGATGAATGCCGGAATGGAGGTAGACATATTTAAGATCAAAATTCCAAGCATGTTCGGCACATAATGCTTTAAGATAATACGTGATGGCTTTGCACCAAGTACCTCTGCCGCATATACATACTCTGATTCCTTTAACTGCTTAATCATACCACGAACCTGTCTGGCAGTACTGCACCATGCAGTAATACTAAGTGCAACGAGAAGAGCAAACAAATTGTTGCCAAGAACCATCATGATCAAAATTGTGATCAAAAGACTTGGCAGAGAGTTGATTACCTCAATTATACGCATCATTACGTCATCGATCCAACCGCCAAAATGTGCCATTGCTGCACCATAAAGTGTTCCTACAATCAGCTTTAATGCTGTTGCCACAAGCGCAATAATGATAGATGCTCTTGCACCCATCCAAACACGTGAGAACAAGTCACGTCCCAGATAATCAGTTCCAAACCAGTACTTTGCGCTCATTCCCTGATTCTTCTCTTTTACATTCTTTGAAACAAAATCGTAGCCTCTAATATATGGTCCAACAATAACCATAATTAAAATCAGTCCAAGCACGACAAGTGATGCCATTGCAACTGGATTTTTCTTCAATCGTCTCCATGCATCCTGCCAGTAAGAAATAGTTGGGCGGTCAATACGCTCTGCTTCTTCTTTTGTATAGCCAACCCTTTTAAATTTATCAGCTGTAAGCATATGTTTCCTCCCTTATTTACTTCTTTTGCCTGGCATCTGGATTCTCGGATCGACAAATACATATAAGATATCCGTAATAAAGATGACAGCGATATACAGAATTGACAGCAGCACTGTTTCACCAAGTACAATTGACAAATCCTGATTATTTACGGCAGTTACATAATACTGTCCGATTCCTGGAATTGAGAAAATACTCTCAATAAAGAAGGAACCTGTAATACACATAGCAACAGACATTGGCAGCTGCGTCATAACTGGAATAAAGGAGTTGCGCAGGATATGCTTACGAATGATTGCAGCTTTGCTTAAACCCTTTGACTCTGCTGTCAGTACGTAATCCTGATTTACAACATCCAGCATAGAGGTCTTTAAGAGTCTCGTGTAAGTTGCAATATAGGAGAAACATCCTGTCAGAGTTGGAAGAACAGTATACTTCCATCCTCCAAACCACAAATCCTTTCCCTCTGGCCATCCGATTGTCGGAAACCATCGAAGATTACCTGCAAAAACCTTCTGCAAAAGCAGTCCAAATATCAAATGCGGCACTGAAATAAGCAATACCGACAAGCCTACAATCAAGTAATCGATGAAGGTTCCTCGCTTCATCGCCGCCACAATTCCAAGCAATAAACCAAGTGTTACACCAAGTAACATCTGCTGAATACCAAGTCTTGCAGATACTGGAAGCTTTGTCTTTAACAAGCCTGTTACTGTCTGTCCGGCATATACGAATGATTCACCAAAATCACCCTTACACATTTTCTTCATTGTTATTAAATAACGTTCCATTACCGGCTTATCCAGTCCGTAGCGCTGGTACAAAGCAGTTCTCGTCTGTTCCGGCAAATGGTCTGCCCTCTGGGTTAACGGATCTCCTGGAACCGCCTCCAGCAGGAAAAAGGTAGCTGTTGCAATCAAAAAGACTGTCAAAATCAGCTCAGCAAAACGCCTGATTAAATATCTACCCATAGCCTTATCTCCTGTTCTTTTTTATTATCATTACGAAAAGGAAGGGACCCGAACAACGAGCCCCTCCAAACTTTTGGGTTTACTTTTGTAAAACCGTAATTTTAAGCATTACCTTCTACTAATTGCGCTCTATTACTGATTTTTTCCATCGATGTAAGTCCAGATAAACTCAGCACTTGCACCAAAAGAGGAAGTACGATAATCCTTAACCCAGTTCTGAAGCAGAACCTGCTTTGTAGCATAGTAGATTGGTGCAAATGCACAATCATCTAATAAAAGAATCTGCTCCATCTGCTTATAGATATCAAGACGCTTATCCATATCAGTCTCACCAACAAGCTGATCTGCTAATGCATCATAATCAGTGTTGCTGTATCCACCAAAGGACATACCGTAAGCATCAGTATAGTTAGTATATAAGAAGTCAAGCGGATCATTGTAATCTGAATACCAGCCGCCAAGGAAGAAGTCATAATTTCCTTCATTTCTGTCTGCGATGAACAGGGATGTATCACCAGCTACACTTAACTCAACAGTAAGTCCAAGTGTCTCTTCCAGAGACTGCTGAATGTACTCTCTCTCTGCCTGTACCTCAGTTGTGGAACCACTTGTCAGATAAGTAAGTGTGATATCTTCGATTGGAGTCTCTACGCCTAACTCATCAAGACCTTCCTGGAACAAAGCAACGATCTTATCTGGATCACCAACATACTCGTTATACTCATCCTCCATGATCTCACCTACCTGATCACGATAAGAAGAACCATTGAATGTGATAGCCGGTGCTACATAGCTGTATGCCGGATTGTATCTTCCATAAACAGCATCGATCATCTCTTCACGGTCAATACTGTAGGAGATTGCCTTGCGAATCTTTACATTGCTCATCAATCCGGATGTACCACCGTTAATAAAGTTGAAACGAAGTCCAATTGTTCCCGGATAATCTGTTACCATGTACTGATACTTGCCTTCTTCTGCTTCCTTTTCAAACTTAATTGCATAGTCACCAGTTGGCTGATACTGATCTAACTCACCATTCTCAAACATGGTAGCTGCTGTAGACTCCTGTGCTACAATGTACCAGTTGATTGTATCAAGATGTACATTCTCTGCATCCCAGTACTCAGCGTTCTTTGTCCATACCATCTTATTATCTACAACCATATCAGTCATGCAGAATGGTCCGTTATATACGCAAAGTGTCCAATCCTTACCCCAGTTATCGCCAGCTGCCTCAGCCAGATCCTCACGTGTCGGATACAGAGGAGTTGCTACTAACTTAGACTCGAATGTTGGGTCTGCTACCTTTAATGTAACTTCGAAGGTATAATCATCAACTGCTACTGCCATAACGTCATCAGCAGAACCTTCGCCAGAGTTGTACTCTTCTGCTCCTACTACATTATAGATGAAGGATGCATAGTCATATGCATAATCTGGGTTTAACAGACGCTTCCAGCCATACTCATAATCATGAGCAGTAACCGGAACACCATCAGACCACTTTGCATCCTCTCTTAAATGATAGGTGTAAACAGTTCCATCATCAGAAATATCAACACTCTCTGCTCCTGCTAAGATGAACTCATCTCCATTCTCGTCTGCTACATCACGGTATAATCCCTCGTAGCAAGCTGCCATCATCCATCTCCAGCCCATGTCCTGAACATCGTAGTTGTTTCCGAAAGCAGTTGTTCTTACATTGATTACCTGCTCGTCGGTTAACTCTGCAGGTGCTTCATCTGAAAATACGGATGGTGCAAATGTTCCAACAGTCATAACGCCTGCCAGTAATGCTGCACACATTTTCTGTATTTTTCTCATTTTTCTCCTCCTTTAATGTCGTGAAGTATGCTAGCTATTATACCTCTTTTTTCACAAAATGTCCATTGGTTTTTCTGCGATTTCAGGACTTACATGGAGATAGGTTTATCGGAAATACTTATGGCTGGCTATTATTTTTCTTTAATTCATAATGCAAATATCTGAAAAAGCATCATTCTCGAAAAGTATTTCAAACCCATCTGCCGGCTGAAATCTTCCATTCAGGATTTCTTTTCCATGGAAAGATATTTTTCTTACTTTATCTACTGCATCTTTCACTTCGATCTCACAATAAGAAAGCAAATATGCACAGATTGCCGTTGCATGAGAAACCACGAGCGCAGTTTCTCCTTCCTCCATCTGGCAGACAATGGAATCCACCGCCATTTTCATTCGAGTTCTTACCTGATTTAACGATTCCCCACCCGGATTGTGAAAATCATAATCTTCATACTGTTTCAACCAGAAATCCTCCTTGGCATCTCCGATCGTCCTTTCATGCAGTTCCTCCACAATGAATGGATGGTCTACAATTAGCTCCGCCGTTTCCACTGCTCTCCGATAAGGTGAAGAAAAGCACCGATCCACATTTGAAAGAACGTTGCTTTTCGACAGTGCAAGTGCTTTCCCCTCCTCAGATAAAGGAATCTGCTCGTTCGGCATATCTCTTTTTTCTGGGATGGAATGCCTCATCAAAAATATTCTTTTCATTTTTATATTCATTCCTTTCATTTCGCTCAGGCACAAAATTTCAATAACATTTTCATCAAACGCTCAGTTTCTCAATTTTGCAAGTGTGTTTTCTGTTTTTCTTATCGTAATTGATACCAGCCAACAAAAGATTTCCATGATAATCTTCCAATGCCTCTGGATATTTTTTTTCTTTTATCTGCGCAATCGCCCCTTTTGCACTCTTATCCCATTTCAGCTCAATTATAGTTGCTGGCTTCTGGGCATATTTTTTTCGTGGTATCAGACAGATATCAGCAAATCCCTTATCAGTGGGCAATTCTCGTATCACATGATAATATTCTCTGGCAAAATAAAACGCCAGCGCAATAGTGCAGCTCAACGAATTCTCATTATTATATTGCAGCACTGAAATTTCCCCATGTGCCTGATCAATTCCCTCTGCCACTGCTTTCTCATCTTGCTCCCACAATGCCTGAAGCAACTTTCTCGAATTCTCGATTGAACGAATCACTTCATTCCAAGCCATTGTACTAATCGCATTGACATATTCCTGTTACACTTCTTTATTTGGAATAGTAACAGTCTTATCCGGCCAATGGTAACTTAAATAGCCTAGATGCACCAACAATGTCAGGACATCATCTTTTGTCTCAAACGTAGTCATATCATTGCTAAATGTACCCGTGTTAATCTGGACACGATCGCCCGCTAACATACGTACAATCGCCTCCTTGAGTCCGCCATAATTCATCTGAATATAGACTTTTAATGCCTCATAACTCTCGGTCTGATTCCAGTAGTTATCATATACACCGCTCAACATTGCCTCTACAACTGATTTTGGGCTATACATAGCATAAGTTTTCTGAACTGTTCCATAAAACATTACCAGATCATATCCATCATACCAAGCCTGAGTTTCATCAAAGCTTCTCTGATAAGTCTCACACAACATATTTACCTCGTCCTCTGTGAAGCCAAAATAGCCTGCCATTTCGCGCGGATTGGTCATTGGCGGCTTTGCAAATGCAGAAGTGGTCTCTGCTGCTGCACCAGGCACACTCTGTCCAACATTTCCAATTGCACTTCCCTGTCCCATACTGATATCGCCTGTCGCAAGAAGAAGCAATTGATCGGTTGTCATATTTTCTACAATTTCTTTTGCTCTGCCAATAAAGGCTTCCTGATCGGCATCATAAGAAATCGTCTTTGTCTGAATCTGATCTGATTTAATCTGTAAATTCGGAAGGTTTTCTTCTTTTGCAATTGCCTCCCAAGCCTTCTGCTTTTCAAGAAGCTTTGCCTGATCTGGTGTGATCTCTTCAAGCTCTCTTTGCTTCTTACAAATATTGCTTCCAGAAACCATCACTGCACTTTGATCCAATGATAGTACCGCACAAAGCTTTGCATCTGAAAGAGAATTTCCAACCCAGATTCCATAGTTTCCACCGTCAAGCACCCATGACGCAGTCTCTTCCTCATAGGAAGTGAGCTGATATAATGGGAAAGTGATCGACAGACTTTGCTTTTCACCCGGTGCAAGCTCTTTTGTCTTCGCAAAACCTGCCAAACGGCGATACTCTTTTACACGACTGCCCTGAGGACAGGAGACAAAAATTTGAACGACTTCTTTTCCACTGTAGGTAACTCCTGTATTGGTTACTTCTACCGCTGCTGTCAGTACTGGATTTTCAGAATTTAAATTTGAAACTGTTACTTTTTGCGTCTTAATAGAAAATGTAGTGTATGACAAGCCAAATCCAAAACCATATCTCACTGGAACATCGAATGTATCAAAATAGCGGTAACCGACATAAATGCCTTCTTTATACTCCTCATGAAAAACGTCGCCACTCTTAAAACTAAAGGTTTCCGCACTCGGATAATCGCTATAATCCATCGCCCACGAATCTGCTAACTTTCCAGACGGTGTCTTTTTGCCACACAACACATCAGCCACTGCATTTCCACCCTCTTGGCCTGGCTGCAAAACATTTACTACAGACTCAATCTTTGGATATTCCTCTAAGAATGCTAGATCCACAATTCCACCTGCATTGAGCAAAAGAATAATGTGTTTGTAGCATGCAGACAACTGGTCAAGCATTGCACGCTCATCTTTTGATAGATAATAATCTAACTCCTCATCTCTTCTGTCTGTGCCTTCTCCTGCAATACGGCTTAAAACAAAGATCGCTGTGTCAGCTCCATCCTCTTTTGCACAATCTGGAATCGGATCTCCAGCCGGAAGATGATATGGTGTAGCAAAATAAGCCATCACAACATTCATATTTTCTTTTACGGATTTGTCAATGATGCTCTGCTTCCAGTCCTCTCGGCTCTTTTCATACGTTTTCTGATAGCCAATCTTTACTGGTAATCTCAAAGCCTGCATTCGACAGTCCCTGATAAATACTCACGCTGTCACGCTCATTCACATCACCGGAGCCAGTTCCACCCTTAACTGTCTTAACTGCACCTGCCCCGTACAAGCCTAGCTTCGTGCCTTTTTCAAGTGGGAGCAAATTGTTTTCATTTTTTAGCAGAACAAAGCTTTCTGCTGCTGCCTCTCTGACAAGCTTTCGATTCTCAATTTCTCTGTCTGTTGCCTCGGTAGACGGTGAGCCTACCAGTGCTCTTTTTCGAAGATTCATGGTAGTGATTCCTCCTTATCTAAAGTCATCCTCTTTTTGTGTTATCACATAGTTAGCTTTTCAATCTTGCTGCGAATGATTATCCTGCTCATATTTTTATACTCACAACTTTTTATTGTCATTTTTCATAATGAGTCCACATACGGATAATCTTTACATATCCTTCATACTCAATATCTTCATGTATATTTGGTTCCTCTATCACTTGAAATACGATCCGATGCTGAATATTAATTCTTCTTGAACAATATCCTTGCAGATTTCCCACCAATTTTTCATATGATGGTGGATTTTGAAACGAATTTTTTTTCATAATCTCGATCAATTCTTTGGCTTTCTTGTCCAATCCGCACGCTTTCAGATTTTTTATATCTTTTACTGCTTGCTTAGTGTAAATAATTCTGTACATTACCAATCCACCTCTGATTCATCAAGACAATCCGAAATATCCGTATTTCCTCCTTCAATGATAGACTCTGTCATTCCTGGAATAGACATCAGATACAATGTTTCTTCTATTGCCTTCCAATCCTCTTCACCTATCAAAACTGCATTTTTTCCTCTGGTATTGGTAATCGTCACTGGAGTACTATTTACATTTACATCCTGTATCAATTGATAGATATTTTCTCTCGCCTTTGTCGCTGTAATTGCTGTCATAATATCACCTCTTTTTTTCTTTATTATAACGTACGTTTAGGCGTTCGTCAATGTGATTTTGAATCTATTTTTACTTGTAAAGCTTTATCAGATTTCCAACCAGTAGTACCAAACACAAAACGCCCCAAATTTGATACCACACCAGACTTACATTCTTTGGCAAGCTACTGCAGACAAGAAGCCCTTTTTCATCTCCTAAAAATGTACTCTGATACCAGCTAACCACAGTAAGTGCAAGACCAACTGCTACAGCCCCCAATATGGAAAGTCTTGTACAAGACAATGTAAAAATCAGCATGCGCATGAAAACCAACTGAAGAATCATCACACACCATCCATTTGCACATTGCTCGTTTATTATACAAAAACGGATGACAACTAGCGAAACTACAAGCAAAAAGAATACAAAAGAAAAAACATCCCACAAGAAAATACGCTTCTGGTAGCTTGCCGTAATTGCCCTCGCCCCTCGCCCAAAAAATACAATTAAATCCAATATCTGACACCCGATCAAAAGAAAAATCCCTGTGGCCTGTGCAAGCAAAAATGCACTTTTTAATTGTTCTTCTGATGCCGTATCTGGTATTTGCTTCAGATAGTTCCAAAGTACGAACACAATGATAAGAAAAGCGGAATAAAGAATTGGCATATGCTTGATTTGGACTTTCTTTAGATGCCACGCATACATTTCAGATACACCTCCTCTAAACTAGGCTTTATTTTTTCTGTTTTTTCTTGCAGTAGAATCGTTCCAGTTTTTAAGATAATCGTATTGGTACAACCTTCCACGATATCCTCTGTGATATGAGATGAAACAAGCACCGGACAAACACCCTCTAATTGATGAAAAATTTGATAGAAATGGCAGCGTTCCTCGATATCAAGACCAGTTGTCGGCTCATCCAACAAAATGAATTGCGGTTTCCCCAGAATTGCCTGAGCAATGCCAACTCTTCTTACCATGCCTCCCGATAACTTTTTGCACTTCTGATTGGCAAATTCGCTCATATGAACAGCATCAAGCACACGAGAAATTTCGTATTCTTCTTCCGATGCAGGAATCTTTTTCAAATAGCAAAAATATTGCAGCTGTTCCTTTACTGTCAGTTGTGGCATACAGCCAAATTTTTGCGAAAGATATCCGATCTGACAATTTTTCTTTCCAATCATTTTCTTATTATTGCAAGAATCAGAAACCAGAATGTCACCAGAGCAGATTTTCGGGTTTGCCGTTAATATATTTTTGCTTGTTAACATTCGAAAGCTTGTTAGTACGCGAAAAAGCGTTGTTTTTCCGGATCCGTTGGACCAATGATTCCGTAGGTTTGATTTTCTAATTCCAAATTGATATCTGATAAAACAATCTTTTTCCCGTAACCAGCTGTTAAATTTTGTATTTTGATCATAGCGCACCTTCTTTCTACATTTCAGAAATTGTTCTCAAAAATGCTTCGTCACTTTCATATAACTTTGGATTTCTCTCGTAGGCGACAAGCCTCTGTAAAAAAGTTTCTGCCTTTTTCTCACTAAGACACCTTTTGGCAACCTCCAAAAAATCCTGTAAAACCAAATCTTCGTTTTCTTTCTTTGTTACTTCACTGTTACAATCCACATCACCCGTTTCAAACTCGATTCTTCTTTCCAGACTTTCTATGAGTTCTTGAAGCGTATCGGATGGATCTGCTTCGAAATATTGGTCTAATAAACAATTTGAGATAATACTTGAATTTTTTCTCTGCCAAGAAAGACTGCGGTCTTCAAGAATGAAATATGTGAGAAGCGAATATGCCTCTGCTCGATTTTCTGCAATGAGAATCGAATCGTCAAAAACGGCAATCTCATTATTAAAATCATTTCTGCACAAATCCTCAGATGCAAGCAAAATTTTTTTGTCTCGCCAGTCTGAGTAATCCTCTCCTGTATATTGCTCTGCAATTGTGATTGCTTTCTCCATCTGTGCTGTTATATCGGATGTATACTGTGCCAAAGTTGTATCTTTTTCTAATTTTGCAGACAACAAATCTACCACTCTTGTACTCTTTTCTTCTAATATCTCTTTGTCTGTAAGATAAAGATTTCCAGATACGATTGTGATCGCATTTGCCATTCCTTCATATCTTGTCCGCTTTCCTGTCGATGACACTTTTTTCAAATTCGTCGCAACTTCTTGATTGGTTTGAAGGCAAATATAAGAGTGATCCGTCCTTGCATATGGATTGTAACCAGCTCCTCCACCATTTCCCCAGTCTTGATAAGTCTCAAAAATAGCCTGATCGCCAGCCATCGGATACCATGCAAACCAACCAGGTAGCATAGCAGCCTGCGAATTTGCATAAAATCGGTTTGCATAGCCAGAATACGAAATCAAAATTTTCAGCTGATTTGTCGGTCGATCTGTTTGCACAACAAGCAAATCTTTCCCCTGAGTAAATGATACCGATACGTCTTTTGTCAGAGATGTTACGCTTTTAACCTGATATCCATGATACAAAGTAAAACAAAATTTTGTATCAGCCTCTGCATCTAACGTCAACACTGCCTCCACATCAAGCATACGTCCCAGATTGACCGTCAGTTCATAGGCTTTTACCTGCCAAGTGCGACTTTTTTGTTCGTCTAAACTTGTTTCTATCTGTTGATTTATTTTTTTTGCGATCTCATCTTCACCGTCCTGAAGTTCTCTCTTTTCATTTGCCAAAGACTCTTTGTAATACAAGCGATCGGCAAATGCACCGTCAAAATTTTGTGTTAGTCGATATACGGATGCCGGACGAAGTGACAATGCAAAAAATAAAGTTCCAATGAAGCCAATCACGACTCGAAAACGATTTCTTTTAAAAATAGAACATCGTTTTTTCATTCGAAATGCTCCAATGGAAGCTACTAGTAAAATCCACCCTATCTCTAATTCTAAGCGACTCGTTTCTGTCTGAAGTCCGTACTGAACATCTGGGCTCCACTCAGCATTTTGATAAAAAATATGAAATAACTTTTGAAATACATTCCAAGCATAGATAAACACAGGCACATTCGTCTTTTGCCACACGATCTGTTCTCGAAATGAGCTGACCAAAAAAAGATAAAAAATAAGCATAACCCCTGCAGCGATTCGATGTTCACTTAGCACAAAAGCGGCTGCTACCAAAATGCAAATGAGCTGCGGCAGTAAAATATTAATCAGATATCCTCTCCAGAACCAGTTCTCAAAAATGCAAATGATCGCATCGTTTTGATAGGAACCTATCAAAAACAGTAGCACTGCTGTCACATTCCATATGATCCACAGAAAAAGAATCCATATCAGAGCGGATCGTTCAAAAAAGAAATGACTTTCTGTGCAAGTATCAATGCAGTCACGCAGGTCATTTGCCTCTGCCTTTCTCATAAAAACGATTGTCATTCCCATCCAGCCCAAATTAATTAGATACTGAATCCGAACCAGGTTGTACAAAAGTTCAAAACCACTCATTTTACAAGCTGAAAAAAATACTGTGGCCCCCAGTGGAATGATCGAAATCAAGCCAAATACCATACTGATCGCTTTATCGCGTAAAAAAAAGCGGCTCGTCCATCTCATGTTTTTTCCTCCTTCCAATTTACATTTCGATGTTCTTACCGCTATTATAGTATTTTATTTATTTTCTTTTTGGTTTAGGCATGAATGGATACGAATCTGGCACAAATTGCAATGAACAATGAATTCTAAGACATTCTCAACTTCCATTAACTTAATTTTCGATTTTGCATTCGTATCTGGCAACTGAAAACGCCGTTCTCTATGGTTCGACTACAATATCCATCATACAGAGCCACAGTCTTATCAATATTTTTGATTCCATACCCATGCAAATTTCCATCTGACTTGGTGCTTTTCCAATCACGATTTTCCGATTGATTTTTCGCCACCGGATTTTTAAACACAATCATAAAATCAGACAGTGTGCTCACAAGCTGAATCCGAATCCATCTGCTGTCTTTTTCTATTCTTCTGCATGCGTCAACTGCATTGTCATACAAATTTCCAAGCATAATCGTCAGATCATAATCTCGAATCAAAAGTTCTGCAGTCAAATTTGCAGTCATTTCTACTTGTATCATTTCCTTACTGGCGATTGCACGTTTGCTCATCAAAAGTGCATCAATGACTGGATTTTTTGTTTGCACAAAATCCCCCTCTTTTGCACTTCTTTCCATCTGACCTATATATTCTTTCGCCTTTTCATACTCGCCAAGCTCTAATAAACCAGATACCGTATACAGATGAGATTTCATATCATGTTTTAATGCGCGCATCTGCTCATACATTGCCCGAATTTCCTGCTGGCTCTCAATTTGAACTGTTGCAAGCTGGTTTTGGATGGTAAGCTCTTCCTGTGCTTTCTTTGACTTTTCAAATACAGAAACAAGCTTCCATACACCGACATTGATCAATAGCATTATGACTGCGACCAACGTATTAAAAAAGGTAACCGGCGTATCTGCCATATTCCTTCCGATCCAGATGACAATCGCAACTGCCACTGCAATAATCGCTAGAATGGAAAATACAACTCGCTCAACTAATTTTTGCTGTTTTTCTTGCTCCCATCCTTTTCCTTTCTCTCTTTTTCGAAATGTTTGAATACAGTTACTTGCAAACAACAAGGTTTCATTGCTTACAATTAAAAAGATAAGCTGCAAATTGGTATCATAAAACAATCTCTTTGAAAGAAAAAACAGACACAGATACAAAATCATCCAGATGCCACTTTTTGCAAAATTCTTTTTATAGTCCTTGCGGCTGCTCCAACCAAATCTTGCCGAAAAAAAGCAGCCAAATATGATCTGTATCAACCTAAGTAATATGAAATCATGCACTCGTTCACCTCTCGTTGCCTACTTCTGCTGATTGGAATTTGAACACCATTTGTCATCCAAATCGTATCTCTGTCTATTTGCTCTGCATAATACAAATTGCAAAGAAATGCTCTGTGGCAACGACAAAATCCTAATCCTGAAAATTGATTTTCAAACTCATCCAGTTTTACCCGCACACGCACTACTTTTTCCTGCGTATGAATTTCCACATAATGACCATTTGCCTCCAAAAAGAGGATATCCTGTTTCCAAATTCGATGCATTTTCCCATCATACATGACAACCAATGCATCTTTTTTGCTCTTTTGAAGCTTTTGACAAACTTGCGAAAGAACCTCCTCTACCTGCTCTAGATGAAGCGGCTTGACCAAATATCGAAATGCATCGACCTCATACCCTTTTGCCGCAGACAATGCATCTGCTGTTGTGAAGACAAGTATGATCTGCTCGTTTTCTGCTCGAAGATGCCTTGCTAACTCTAGTCCATCCATCTGCTTTAAGCCAATGTCCAAAAATGCCAAATCAAATGAAAATGATTCTTCTTTGCTACACAAAAGCTGTTCAGCCGACAAAAAGATTTCTGTCTTGACGGTTTCCTTTTGACCTTCCTCTGTCTTTTGCCAATGTGCAATCATCTTAACTAGAAGCTGTGCATGCAGCAGATCATCCTCGCATATTGCAATTCTCAAGCCAGTTGCCTCCTTTGCTGCTTCTCTAATCTAATTAGTTTTCTTGCTCAGAAGATTGCGTTATACCCCCCCCCGCTCAGTTCATCCTGCAATGTATCTTGAATGTCGGTTAAGCATTCGAGTAATAGCGGATTGAAGGTTCCACACTCACCTGCAAGAATCATTTCCATAGCTTTCTCATGGGAATATGCTTTTTTATAAACACGATCACTCACAAGTGCATCATAAACATCAGCAATTGCAACCACCTGCGCACTTATAGGAATATCGTCACCCTTTAAACCATCTGGGTATCCCTTTCCGTCATAGCGCTCATGATGCCAGCGGCAAATCTGATAGGCCATCTTTATAAGCGGTTCGTCTTTATAGACCTCCATCTCCTCAAGCATTCGCGCACCGATCAATGTATGCGTTTTTATGATCTCAAATTCGTCTTTTGTAAGCTTTCCTGGTTTATTTAAAATCTTATCATCAATACCGATTTTTCCAATATCATGCAAAGCTGACGCTGTTGTAATTAAATATCGATCAGAATAGCTTAAGTGATAGCGATCTGTCTTTTGAACGAGACATTCAAGAATCTTTTCTGTCAGTCGATTTATATGAAGCACATGCATACCGCTCTCGCCATTTCTAAACTCCACAATATGACTAAGAACCGTAATCATCATGCGGTTGTTCTTTTCTTTCTCATAAATTTGATCACCGATAAGTGCAGATAATCTGCGCTGCTTTGCATAGAGTTTAATCGTATTAAATACACGCTGATAGACAACCTTTGCATCAAATGGACGACTGATATAATCTGATACGCCAAGCTCATATGCACGACGCACATACACATCGGAGTCCTCACTTGAAATCATAATGACAGGAATATCCTCGATTAAATGCTTACGTTCCATAACATTAAGCACTTCAAAGCCATCCATCTTTGGCATAACAATATCCAAAAGAATAGCAGAAATACCCGTTCCATACTGATCTATCAGCTGCAGACATTCCTCACCGTTTTCAGCCTCTAAAATTCTAAAATCATTATCGAGCATATCAGAAAGAATCTCTCTGTTCATTTCTGAATCGTCTACGATTAGAATCTGCTGACGCACTTTTTCTTTTTTTACCAGATCTGTATTTCCATTGGCGTCTACAATTCCTTTTTCCATTACTACTGTATTTTTTTGATTTTTTGCCTGATACATCAGACGATCTGCCTTTTCCACTACCTTTTCAAGCATCTCATTGCTGCAGAACAAACCTCCAACACTAACAGACAGATGTATAGTTGAATAGCCTGGAACATCTGCTGCAAATACGCGCTCTCTAATTTCTCGAAGCTTCTTGACAAATGTATCCTCATCAATTCCTGGAATCAGAAGTAAAAACTCATCGCCTCCATAACGCACTATGCTGTCTGTACTTCTAACACAACTTCTAATCTGTTTTACAACTGTTTTAAGAGCGGCATCGCCTGCCGAATGACCAAAAGTATCATTATAAATCTTAAAATCATCAAGGTCGATCATTGCAACGCCCTGTATATTAACTGATGTCTTTAAGTTTTCCTCGTAATAACGTCTATTATATGCACCTGTTAAAACATCACGATATATCCTGTCATCAAGACCAAATATCTGATTTACAAGCTTATCACTCTCATTTTTGTCAATCAGTGTCTCTAAATCTAACTTTTTAAGCATTTCCATTACATATGGAACACCATCAATTTCCACATATTTTGAAAACACCTGATAAAGCACAGAGTCTAAAAACTCAAGCTTTGTCTTTTCTGCCTTATCACGAAAGGCAATCGCTGAAATACAATTCTCGCAAGGCTTGTTTTTTCCCCAGAAACAATAACAGGAACATTCATTTTTTGATGAAGGCTTTCCTGATGCCAAACACTGAATCCCATTTGCATCTACAAGACGAACAATTGTAAATACTTTTCTTAAATGTTCCATCTCTTTTTCTGCTTCTTCTGCTGTCAGCTGATATTCTGCTTCCATACCTGTTTCCTCCGCTGTGTATCATTTCTGGTACGTATTTTTATTTATTGCACTATTAACTTGATTCTACCATAAAATATTTATTTTGGCTACAAAAAAGTGCAGCACCTTTTAGGCCGCTGCACTTTTAATTACTAATTTTTTCGCTTATTATGGTCTCTGACCCATACCACCCTCAAGTGTAAGAGTCTCACCATTCATATACTTGAAATCTGGGGATGCCAACTGTACACAAACACGGCCAATCTCAAGCTCTGCATCACCAAAATGACCTGCTGGTGGCATCTTTACATTTGCCTTAAATGCGTCTGGATATGCCTTCTCAAACTGCTCTAACTGTGCAGTCCATGCAAGAGGACAAATTACATTTACATTGATTCCGTCCTTTGCCCACTCGGTAGCTGCTACACGAGATAAGCCACGGATACCTTCTTTTGCTGCTGCGTATGCGCACTGTCCATAATTTCCAAACAGACCTGCACCTGATGCAAAGTTGATAACGGCACCCTTTGACTCCTTCAGATACGGATAGCAAGCCTTCATGTAGTAGAATGCTGCATACAAACCAGAGTACATAGCAAGATTGAACTGCTCAGTTGTATGATCTGCGATAGAAACACCTGATGCAGATGCCTGTGCATTGTTGATCAGCACATCAATTCTACCGAATTCCTTCATGGTCTCCTCTACAACCTTGTTTACAACTGCCTCATTGTCTGCTCCTGCATTAACATCAGCCTGCATGATCAAAACCTTGATGCCGTAAAGACGCTCTAACTCTTCCTTTGCGTCCTCAAGCTTCTTTACATTACGTCCTGTAATTACAAGATTTGCTCCCTCTTTTGCATAAGCAGTTGCAATTCCGTATCCGATGGAACCGCATCTTCCATCACTTAAAACAGCGCGTCCTGCTCCTGTAATGATGGCTGTCTTACCTGTTAAAAATCCCATTGGTTCTCCCTTCTTGTCTGTGTTTTGTTTGACTTTTGTCTGCACAGAACCTGTATATCAGTATCATATCATATTCAAACAGTAATCACAAGACTATTTTTTCAACCACTTCTGCAGTATGCGACACACAAGTTTCATATCGACTGGCTTTGTGACATGCTCATTCATGCCACTCTCTATTGCCTTCATGATGTCATCCTGAAATACATTTGCTGTCATGGCAATAATCGGAATATTTTTTGCATACTCCTTATCAAGACTTCTAATGGCTCTTGTTGCCTCATAGCCATTCATAACAGGCATCTGAATATCCATAAAAATCAAATCATAATAATGATCTGGTTTCATCATCACCTTTTCTACAGCCTCTTTTCCATTTTTAGCAATCTCTATTTCAAGACCTATATCAGACAATAGCTCCGAGGCAATCTCTCTATTTAATTCATTATCCTCCGTTAAAAGTACACGAAAGCCTTCAAAAGAAACATTATCTTCTGACTGCGCAGTTTCCTGTTTTTGCATTTTATCTTCTTTAAGGCGTGTAAAACGCAGTGTAACAATAAAGCATGTTCCCTCACCCTGTCGGCTTTTTGCCTCAATTGTCCCGCCCATCATTGCAATTATAGACTGCGTAATTGAAAGACCAAGACCTGTTCCCTGCTCTACATTAGTCATTGAATTATCTTCACGCGCAAACGGCTCATAAAGCTGCTGTAAAAATGATTCCGACATTCCAATTCCATTATCCTTAACAATAAAGCGATAGCAGCCCTCTTCTTGCTGCCCCATTGGAAGTGTCTGTGCCTTAAATAAAATATTGCCTCCCTGCGGTGTATATTTAATTGCATTTGAAAGCAAATTGACAAAGATTTGGCGCAGACGCACTGGATCTGCAAGCACATAATCCTGTGTCAATCCAGATAAATCAAGCGTGAAATGATGATGCTTCTTTTCGATCTGTGTTGCACATAGATCCGCAGACATCTTCGCCATATCATACAGGTATGTTGGTTCATTGTTCAGACTAGTATTTCCACTCTCAATTTTGGACATATCGAGGACCTCGTTAATTAATTCAAGCAGATGCTTTGATGACTCATCAATCTTTCGAAGACAATCCTCAACCCTATCTGGATCATCAAGATGCTGCAGTGCAATCTGCGTCATTCCGATAATACCATTCATTGGCGTTCTGATGTCATGCGACATACTGCTTAAAAACAGACTTTTTGCCTTATTTGCCTCTACTGCTGAGTGATATGCATCCTTTAATGCACCTGCTACCTGATCACTGCGGCTGTGCGTCTCATGAATATCTGTCAGAATCATTGCCATTGTGCGCGGAATGGCATTGCTTTCATTGATCTGCATACATTCAACACGAACCCAACGGTACATACCTTCCATCTTCACTCTAAGCTCACACTCATAATTGCCATCGTTTTTTACAAACATGTGTATCAATTCAGAAAGTCTAAGCTTATAGCGCTGTTTCTCCCAATCTTCGGGCAAAACAGCCGGCTCTAAATATTTCTTTAAAAATGTATCATACAATCCGTCTGGCATATGCTCAAACAGCTTCGCACCACTGTTTGAAAACACCTTACATTTTCCATTTCGCATATCGATATAGAGGGTAAGAAGTGATTTTCTAACCATCGCCGTGACAAAATCGCGACTTTCTTTATTGCTTTCATGAAGCATATTGATCAGCAGCTCTTTTTCGTCCACTGTTGTATTAAGCTCGTTGTTCAGGTTCTCATACCATTCCTCTTCCTCTGCGGCATCGTCTTGGTCAAGTACCATTCCATAAATCTCATAATAAGTCTGAATACGTCCCTCAGTCAGCAAATGCCTTAAATCAGACTGGAGCTTTTTATCCTGCTCAATCAAATTCACTATTTCTGGAGCATAAACACTGCCTCTGCTCTGCATAAACTCTTCCAAACATCTATTGAAAGTTTTCTGACCTTTGTAGCTTCGTCCTATAAAATCAGTAGCAGCATCCATGCAGTCTGCCATATGTACAAGCTCTATAAAAATCCGATCCTTCGAAACTGTATTATCAAAATCTGATGGATAGCCCATCTTTCCATCCCATGACTTGTGATGACCAAGCACAATGTCATGAAAGCGGTTCAGAGACGGAATACGCTCAAGCATTTTTGCACCAGATTTTGGATGCTCATAAATACTTTGCAGCTCACGTTTTGTGAGACTTCTTGATTGTTTGTTTACAATATTTGCCTTTTGCAGCTTTCCAACATCAAAAATTTTACATGCCTGAGACATAAAATCTACAATCTGATCTCGTTTTTCCAAGACTTCTACAAGCGATTCACAGTCAAATGAACCTATTAAAAGCTCTGGCTTATTTTCAAATATACTTGTCAAAATGCGTCCTGCAATTTGACCCACCATCTGTGAGTGAATCAATGTAATCTCATCACGGCTGACCATAACATTCATCAGTGTCGTTGAATCCACATCATTTGCCGTCAGTACTTCAAGAAACTGGCAAACAGAACGACTTACTACATCATTTACAAAATTAGAATTTCCTGTTCGCGGAATCTGACGAATCATTTTTAAATATTCGTCAACACAGCTCTTTCTAAGACCTGGATCGCCATGGTATTCAGCCTCATAGTGGTTTAAAATATCTATAATACTTGGGAGGTGATTGATAGCAACCTGGAACAAACGGCTCTCCGTAAATCCATCTTCATGCTCCATTGTATCATGTGCAATTGCATAATCACAAAATGCTTTGTAGCCCTCAAGAAACTCTGTACAGTTGATTTCTCCCAAAAAGAACTGACATCTTCTATAATTACAGTAAATCTCATCAAGCATCTCAAACGGATTTGGATTTTTCTTAAGTGCCTCTTTATAGCAGTCTCCAAGTACCTTATTTGCGCGTTTTAACATATCTGGATCAACTGTCTCGCGCTCATTGCTTAGCACATAATTTCCAAACACATCATAATTAAGTTCTGTAATAAGCTCATCAAAATCAAAACGATCACCCTCTAAGCTTCGCACACGCTCATCATTATAAAAATCAAGCGCATCATCTACTACCTGAGCAATCTCATTTGGATTTAAAGGATCTATTATGGAAAAATTAATCTTTACAATGGCATAATTATAAAACGAATATATAATCCGCTTTCTGACATCGTCATTTTCAATCTCGAAATAACAGTCCTTAAAAGAACGAATCTTTTGAAAATACCAGGCTGCCTTTTCTCCGTCCTGTCTATCTGGCATGGTATTATAAATGCCTCCCAACAAATTAATCGTCCAGATATAATTGTCACGTTTTCCATGCTTAAGAAAATATTGCTCCAAAACCTCTGCAAGCTCCAGCATAGAAAGACTGTCTTCATACCCTTGCGCTGATGCATCACGAATCTGCTTTAGAAATTCATCTGCTAGCTCATCATTCAGCTCCATTCTTCCTTCTGTAAATGGGCGTATATACAAGTTTAACAGTGCTTCATTTTCAATATACAGCTGTCTCATAGAGCGATATTTCTTCTTTAAATTAGCAACCCAGTTTTCTTTTGTATCTGCCTTTGTAAACTGCTC
>ERZ791830.871-NODE-871-length-24232-cov-9.243206_pt1 | contig 24232 bp, 18 predicted proteins | sample MGYA00509945_ERZ791830 | MGnify/ENA primary metagenome ERZ791830 (study PRJEB30046, sample SAMN00792021) | human gut metagenome | study: EMG produced TPA metagenomics assembly of the A metagenome-wide association study of gut microbiota in type 2...
TTGCCAGTGCAGCTGCCAATGGAATACAAAAGCCGAGCAGGGCGCCTACCAGGGCATGGGTAGCGACCGGCCAGAGGAAGAGCGGCGGGAGCCCATGATTTAACAGGAAATACCCCTGCAGGACCGGCGCCAGGGCAGCTAAGGGGATAAAAAAGACGAGTGCCCGGTCAGGCACCCGTCTGTAAAGCACATCGTAGACAGCAAAGCCGGCCACCACAAAAAATATGGTAAGCAGGTAAGCTGTCCAGAGGCTATTCTCGATTGGTATACCAGTCATCATAAAGGCTCCCTTGGATCGAAACATAGTCATTTAGGTTGATGGATAACATGCCGTCAGGAGTCCAGGTATCCCACACCTGTGTATAGATGGTGTAGTCGGTGGCATCGGGGAACCACAGCGGTGTGAAATGCACTGTCCGGTCATAGGTGGAAAACTCGTTGGGCTTGAAGATGAATTTTGCACTTTGGCCGCCGGAACGCTGCAGAAGCCGCAGATAGGTCTGATACTGGAACTCAGGAAATACGGAAAAAGCAGTTTGGGGATAAGTAATGTGGCTGGTCGGGGCATCTGTGGACAGCGTTGCCCGCACTTCGGTTTTAACGCCGTACCCGCTTTTCATCGTCTTGCCGGATGCTGTGGGTACAATATCGTCTGGCATTAGGGACATCTCGCCGCTGATGGAAGCGGAGTAGCCCGTATATTCGTATTCCCAATATCCTTCATCCACCCAGTGTCCGCCATCTTCACCGTGGTCGCACCATACCCATACAGGCACCCAGTAGCAGCTCCAGACGCCCCAGTTGGCAGTGAGCTTCTGCGTTTCACTGGGTAGGGGCGGCACAGAGTAGCCGGGATTCGTGTCGGTTGCCACAGGGTCAGGTGGAATGTGCTCATTCAGATCCACGATTTTTGCGACAAAGGTATCCTGAGCGGTATAGGCACCGCTGACAGATACTGTAATGGTCACGGTTTGTGGGGTGGAGGGGGTATGCCATTTGACCCAGACTACCTGACTGTCACCGGCTGGGATCACTATATCATTGACCCGGTAGGTGGTGCCGAGAATATGGAAGGTAACCGATGCCGGATTATCCGGCGTCAGATCCTGATCCGTCCGCAGTGTGACAGCGGTGATCACATCCGTATCTACTCGGTATTCGACATCAGGGGCCTCAATTTCTCCTTCCGGCGGAGCTTCATCAAACCAGACGATACCAACGCCAAGGGTGCTGATGATGTCGGAATTGTTCTGCTTTCCAGTGGTGCTGCCTGTCCAGGCGGAGATGCCAAGGTCGCTGAATTCCAGGAACATTGACAGCGGCAGATTTTTATGGGTAAGCGAGGTCATGGTTTTCCGCAGATTGCCGCCGGACATCTGATCATACAGGCCGGCTTCAGTAGCTGTCATACAGTAATACTGGCCGTTGTGCGTGAAATAGGCAATGGGCTCGATCAGCAGCTTGTACTCGCCGGCAATCATCCGCTCATAATCGACTCCGGCTGCCTGAGCGACCATCATGCACGCATATTCAGAACAGAAATACCGTTTGATGGCTTCGATGTTGCTCTGCCCCTTGCTGCTGACGATTGTGGGCATAGATTGCGTAGGTCTAATGCAGGAATAGGCAACGCCGGACTGGAGGGAGAGGCCGGCGCCGCCCAGGTATTGCAGTTTGTTGACTTTCCCAAAATGGAGAAGACTGGTCTTCTGCGTCCGGTTTGAAAAGTCCAGCGGAGAAGATACGGCAGTTCCGCTGGATGCGTCAACAACAGTAATGCGGACGCCATCGTTGCCTGAGTTCCAGAAGTTGCTGCTTGTGCCATGACCCATGCTGCCACCGCCGCCATCTATGTTTCCATTTCCGCCCGTTGCAAAGGCAGAGGAGGGGAATAGACAGAAAACAAGGGTAAAGCAGCATAGGAAGGCGAGAAGTCGTTTCAAATACATCACGCTCCATTCCTTTTGAAAATAGGAAGGCCGCCACAATCCTGTGACGGCCAAGTAGTGCCATATTCAGTTGTAGTAAATCAGCCCATATTGCCGACCTGTTTGTTCAGATCTCCATCGCTGTCACCGGTGGACTGCTGTACATTGCCGGGAACAACCCAGCCAAACACCGGATCATATACAGCTCCATTTCCGTTGCTGGAGCCTGGAACCGGCTCATTGCTGGGCGGCGCTTGCTCGGCGGGCGGGGCAGTAACCTCCGGAACTGACGGGTCGGGATTGACGGTATGCTCCTGACCAGGATCTTTGATTTCGGTCTTACCTTCCGGCACCGGAGGAGGCGTTTCTTCAAGCTTTTCAGTATCGGTGAAGTCGATCACAACCTCATCCTCCGTTTGGGAGGTTACTTTGGGATATTCTTCTTCGGCATCTGTGGACTGGCCGGGAGCATAAGCATCTGCTCCATTATCACCATCTGTCTGTGTGCCGCCATCTGACCAATCGCCGGTGACGCTGCTGGGTGGGGATTCATCCGGCCTAAAATCTCTGGTACGGTCGCGGCTTACGAACCAGCAGACACCCAGAATAGTGACGCAGAGGAGAGCCAGCGAGGAAACAATAAAGCCTTTGGATTGGAAAAATTTCTTCATATTTTACATACACTCCTTTTTTGCTGTTATATAAAGCCTATACGGTAGAATGTGCCGGGCTTTCAACAGTAGGGTTAGAATTTTGTGTTGTGGTAGCCTGTCAGCTCCACCCGTTGGGTGATAGCCGGATAACTGTGGCCGAACATCCACACATAGAACTCCACGTCACAGTAAAAGATGTACTCAACCCGTCCATCCTCAACATTGAAATCCAGGCTGATGTCGGAAACCTTGTAATCCTCCGTTGAAAGCGGAATCTTGGAGTCCAGGCCACCTGCCACTGTAGCCTCCAGCATGTCGGTATAGTCACTGCTGGAGTAAAGGGTATTTAGGTACTCTTCAAAGTTAGTTTCACGCTGGGAACGGTAGGTATCTGCATAAATCGTGCCGCTAAGGTTATTTAACTCCATTTTAGCGCCGTTGCGGATGTTGATGCAGGTGATCCGGATGGAAGCGTACAGGAGCAGGAAGGAAATCAGCATCACGATGCCTACCACAAAAAAGCAGGCGAAAAAGGTGATCTCGCCCCGTTCGTTTCGCAGCAGCTGTTTCAGCTGCAGGAATATACGTTTCATAGGTCACCTCACTTCCAGTAGTGCTCACTGACGCCGCTGCCGCGGGCAACAACTGTGATGTTTACCAGGTCAAAATTCCAGAACCCGCCCAGTTTAGCATCTCCCTCGATAGTAATGAAGAAGGGGGTGCCCAACTGGATGGCATTTGTCATACCGGATGGCCTGGGTGATGTGTAGGTAGCGTCAATGGAGTAGGAAATATTTTCGGCTCCTTCGATCTGAGAACTCAAAAATTCAAACAGCTCATCGGTCTCGCCGTTGACGCCGCCGGAAAGCTGGATCTGTTTGACCATCTGATCGGCGGCATGGTCAAGTTCCTGCTTGGTGGAAATGATGCTGAACAGGTCAATAATGAAGGCCAGCAGCAGGACAGCGATGAAGATGAAGACCACCGTACTGAAATAGTTGGCCTCGCCCCGCTCGTTGTTCAGCACCTTCCGGGCTTTTTGAAAGAGAATAGAAACCACCACCTTTACTGAAATTGAAAACAGCCGCTCCAAACCGGAGCGGCTGCTATGCAAAGTTTTGACTGTACCAAGTATAACAGATATGGATTTACGGCGAAAGGGCAGGACTGTGCCAATGTAGAGACAATTTTGTGCCAACCATGTTTCTTTGCAACATTACAGCAGTGATTCCACCAGCTGATAGATGTCGGTAAATGGATTGACAGCAATTCCAAACGGTTTGCTGCTGTCATTTTGAAGATGGTATTGCTCTACACGTTTGGCGTTCTGAATCGCAATGGCTGTATGCTCTGCTAACTGGTTATATACATCGCCAGCTTTCTCATAATCAGGGAGATAAGTGGTCAATGCGTTTTTCACTGCGGGGTAGTCTTTGAAAAATTTGGTGGTGTACTGGAAATGCAACAGATACCAAAATTCAAAGCAGGGATTGGAGAGTGCAATCTGAATCCCCTTCGCATCTGCCATTTTCCTTGCCTTGGAGAGCAGACTGTCCTTTGCAGTGATGGGGTCAGGGTTGTTGTAGTTCACATCTCCATCTGCAACTACCCATACAGAGTCTCCCTCTGATACGGAAATCTGATTTTTGTTCTGATATTCCACGGCTTTCCGGATCAGGCTGAGATAATCTGTTTCACCTCCGCTGGTGCGGCTGCCGACCACACGAATATCAATGTTTGTCTGACGGTTGCGGTAGTGTTCAAAATACTTAGGCTCAGTTTGAGAACCCTCCGTTACAATCAGAATGACAGGCTTTATTTTTCTGCGTCGCTGTCCACGCTTTTCAATTTTTCCACGTGCCATTTTACAGCCCTCCCTTGATAAAGGGGATTGCACCATAACGGCCAATCAGATAGCCTTTCTCCACCTTGGCATCCTTGCGGATGGAAAAATCGTAAAGGGAGAACAGATCGGTAGCCGCTGTTTGCTCGTCTTTTTCGGTAAACCAAATCTGATCTCTCCTCAGTACATCCAGGTCAAGAAGATTGGTGTTGTGTGATGTGAAAATCAACTGGGCTCCATTTGGATTGAACTCCACGCTGTTAAAAAGCGAGACCAGATGCTTTGTCAGAAGAGGATGCAGATGAGCGTCCATCTCGTCAGCGACAAGAAGCGTTCCTTCATCCAGCACCTTTTTTACAACACCGATCAGTTTGAAATAACTGTTGGTGCCATCAGATTCCTCTGCCATGTTCAGCGCGTAGGAAGAAGTATTTCCCTCTGTATCCTGTACCGTGTGAATGGCCTCGATATTGGTAAAGATATCATTACGCTGAGAAGGAGCGGGTTCTGTATCACGCATCTGAAGGGACTGTATGCCAAAATCTGCAACACGCAGCATAGAGGCGATCACATGCCGGTAGTCATCATCTTTGAGTTGTTCTGCTTCAAGGCCGTAGGCGTCTGCAACAGAATTTTTCGTGATGATCTGGCAGGAAGCAAACCATTCCAGAACCGGAATCACTTTGGAATAGCTCCAGTTTGATGCGACAGACAGATAGAGCTTGTTGGCCGAAGTGCGATCCTTGAGAGTATTTTGTTCATCGACATCAACGGTAAAGCGAAAATCTTTTGTGTCTTTTCGCTCAAAAATGAGTGCCTGCCTGCCATTGGGATAGTAATACAGATATTCTTCAATAACAGCTTTGTCTGTTACAGAAAAGCCATACGCATATCGGATGCCATTTGTGGTGAAGATGACCTCAAAGCTGCTGGGGCGAGAGGGTGTTTCCCGGTCAAACTTGAACGGCGAACGCTCAATGGTTTTGTGGAGCTGCTGGTTATGCGAAGTCAGCACATAATTTACCATGAACCAAAATGCATTCAAGACATTGGACTTTCCGGAAGCATTGGCACCGTAAATCACGGCAGACTTCAAATGCTTTTTGTTTCCGTCCACAATCAGGTGTTCCGGATGTTCGTTATCCTTACTGGCAAGCAGGGATAACACGACATTATCTTTGATAGAGAGAAAGTTCTCTACACTAAATTGAATCAGCATAAAACAACCTCCTAAATCCTTGCTATAATATATTATATCCGCATTTTTGTGAAAAATCAACGCAAATGAAAAATAAAAATCTATATAGAGGATTTAAGAGAACAGTCGTGTGGAGAGGATATGCGGTGGGAGTTTCGGTAATGATAAAAAGCAAGCCTGGGAAACAGTTCGCCGCTGCTTCCCAGGCGCTTTGCTTACAGGTTCTGACGGATGATCCGGGTGATAATACCTACGGCCACACCCCGCTCCATATCCAGACGGGTGACGGCAAAAGATACATCGTCCTTTTTGCCGGGCATCCGGTAGTCATAGCAGGAGTGGGCTACCGCATTGACGCCATTGGAGAGGCGCACATAGACAACGCCCTTGTGGACATCTGTGACACGGCCGGCATACTTGCCTTGGATACGGCACTTCTGCAGGTTGTCCCTGTCGGTGTTCTCGGAAATACTCTTGATGTCAGCCTTGATGCCCAAGTCCTCCAGACTGTTGCGCCGCACGCTGAGAATACGGACCAGAACCTCATCGCCTACGGAAAAACGCTCATGGGCATCACCGATCCAATCCCAGGCAAGGTCACGGGCAAGGATGGAGGTTTCAACGCCGAAAACTTCCACGCGCACAACCTTTTCAGCCACTGCAATCACACGCGCCTGGACGATGCGGCCCTCATAGACACGGTACATACCGGCAGCATCCGTATCCAGATAGAAAATCTGGCGTTTGCGCAGCATGGCCTCCTTGCGGCTGGCAACTACGCTGCGGGTCTTGGAGTCGATACCACGCACGATGAAGTCAATGTCAGCACCGAGCATGTTGCCAAGGATCTTATTTTGGCGCAGCATAAGGTCGGCGTATTCCTGACCGGAAGGACTGCGGCCCAGATTGATCATCATTTCCTTGATAGGGATAATGACACGGAACCCCTTGTAATCCACAACTGCCACCGTCTTGCGGTTGTCCAGCTGTTCAATGCCGCCCAGCTTGCCGGTGATGATCTTGCGGGTGCGGTAGGCATTATGGATCTCATGCCAGATTACATCATCACGGTCTTCGGCAGTCTCGACATCATCCCGGCTGCGGATGGTAAGGACGGGGGCCTCGCCGCGCTGGGGGCGGGGCTGGCGCTGGGGAGGAGAAGGAGTAGGGGCAGGAGCGGCAGCTTCTTCCACGACAGGAACATCAGGCTCCACAGCAGGTTCCTCCGTATCAAGAATAGAGTCGGCTGTATCCGCCGACTCTGTTGTTTCGGCAGGGACTTCCTCTGTGACAGTTTCTTCAGGAGCAGCAGCTTCTTTCTTCTTTCGGCTGGTACGCTTGGGCTTGGGAGATGCAGGGGGTTCCTGCACAGCGTCGGCGTTATCTTCGTAAACATCAGGCGGCTGCACATCAAAGTCTTCCGGCATATCAGTGGGAGCAGCGCTTTGATCGTCTGTTTCAGCAGGCGTATCTCCGAACATTTCCTCCTCGGTGAGTTCAGGAAGGGGATCTTCAGCCATATCTTCGGCAGAGGTGTCCTCCAGGGGCTGATCCATCTGCCCCAGCAGTTCGTTCAAATCCAGACTATTGCCAGTATCAGCAGGAAGGGATTCAGGTTGAGCAGTATCGGCCGGCAGAGTTTCGCCTTCCGACATAACGGTTTCGGTAACAGGAGCCTCCTGTTCCAGAAGTTCTTTTTTCTTGGTTGCCATAGATTAAAACCTCCTATGAATTTGATAGTTTTGTTTAAGACAGGATGGAATCCTTGTCTGTGGTGATAATGCCTTCCGGCGTACCGGCAGATTTGGGGGCCGGAGCCTCTTTGGGTGATTTATCCGTGGGGGATGCCGGTTTGGTGGCTTTGCGCTTTGCCGGCTTCTTTGCTGCAGGAGCCGGTTTCGGCGCGGGCTGCGGTGTTTTGGCGGCTTCTTCTTCCAAGCGGCGCCATTCCGGTACATGGGCAGATGCTTTGCAGGAACGCAGGTACTTGGCTTCCGGGTGTTTGGAGTAATCCATTTTGTCTACCTGCAGAACCTTCTTGCCACGGATGATGATGAGCGCCTGATCCAGCGGGAGCCGCAGGACTTCATCAGGAGTAAGTACAGGGCGTTTTCCAACACCAGAGGTCTCACGAAACTCCGGTGTATAGTTGGAGATACGCCAGGTGCCCAGCTGTTTGGACTTACTGGATACTGCTACGGAGGCAAGCCCTGTCCTGGCAGAAATAAATTCGGCAGTAAGCTGGTCTGTACAGCCTAAAAACAACTGCGCGTCACAGTTTCCAATGATCTCCTGCCACAAATTCTGCGGGTATCGGTTCTGCAATCCTGCGAGATTTTGGAACACACAGGACATGGAGATATTCCGGGAGCGTATTACGCTGAGCCGGCGGGAGAGGTCGGGGATCGTGCCGCACGCTGTCAGTTCTTCCCCAAGGATATGGACAGGCACAGGCAGTTTGCCGCCCTCGCAGTTGTGGTCTGCATATCGCACCAGTTTGATGAAGCAGAAAGATAGAAACAGCGAGGCCAGAAAATCAAAGGTGCTGTCCTGGTCGCTGGTAACGAGGAAGTAGGCACAGGGCTGCTGACCCGGAAGCTCCAGATCGATCTCATTCTTAGCGGTAATTTTTTTGATCAGCTCAGACTGGAATACCTGCAGGCGGCTGCCCAGACCGATAATCACGCCGCTTCGCACTGTGTCGCTGGCCTGCTTGAACAGGCTGTAGGGTGCTTTGGCAGGGTGCGTGGAAGGAAGCGCCTCGAACAATGTGTCAAGTTGGGATTCCCCATTGAGAGTCAGCAGCCGGTAGACTTCGCCAATGTTGCGGTTTTCTTCCGCATAGCCTTGATCCACATACAGTACCAAGGCCTTGAGCAGATTCATCTCACAGGCATCCCAGAAATGGTCGCTCTTGCCGTTGTTCGTGGTGTTCTTGATGATGACATCTACAAAAAGCTGGGCCATTAGTTCCTGTCCCTCAACTTCGGCAAGGCAACACCAGGAATCTGAGTTTTCAGGCGAAACGAGGTTGAATAGCTTGACACAATAGCCCCGGCTGCGGAGAAATTCGCTTGACTTCTCGTACAATTCCGATTTGGGATCGCAGATGATCAACGATTCTCCGGCGCCATTTTCACCTCGGACAGTGGCCTGAAGGATACGGTTCATACAAAACGAACGGGTTTTCATGGAACCACTGGCGCCGTAGACTGCCAGATTACTGTTGATTCTGGTATCTTCCGGTATGCAGACTGCTTTGCCATCCAGCATACCCAGTACAACACCCTTGTGTTTGCGCAGATCGGGCACCAGATCCAGTACGCCGGACATTTCTTTGCGGGACATCCAGCCGGAGGTGCCATAAGTGCCTTTGGCGGAGTAGGAGAAATTGCGGTCTTCATCATACTCACCGGCATCACCATATCCCATGCGCATGACCATGATGAGCAGCACTGCTAACAAGCCAATGCAGATCAAAATGCCATACACGCCATAAGGCGGTCTGAGCACAGAGGAAAGGCAGAGAAGGAAGTCGGGCGAAGCGGCCAGCGGTGAAGTACCGTCGCCGGGAATACCGCCGCCCTGTTTCCAGGTTGCATAGTTACCCAAAAGCTGTGCCAGAAAGCCGCCTGCGTATAGAATCGCAAGAATGGCAAAGGGCGCTGCAATCAGGCTTACGATCAGTTTTTTCTTGTTTATGGGAACAACCTCCCCTCGAATTTTGTGAAATCAATGGTCTGGAAGCGCACCCGGGAACCACAGTAGCTGCGAAGTACCTCTGCCTGGAAGTCAAAACAGATCAGTGTGCCTGGGCGCTCGGATAGTTCGAGGGAGGTGTTGAAGCGTGCGATACGGGGCAGATCGCAGAAATAGCCAAACAGGACTGGTGAGCCATCCGGTGAAACACCGTCATGCTCAATAGCCAGTCCGGGCTGCCTCGCAGTAAGACCTTGGAGCAGAATGCGGTCCAGCTCCGCAGTTTTCCCAGGGTCGCACAGCAGTGCAAGTATCACCTCCCCCTGATGGTTGTTGGTAAGATAAAGAAAATGCTCATAGCTGCCATCCAGCATGAAGAAATCATGTTTGCGTCCTCCGGTGCTGGTCAAAATCTGGTAAGCCAGATCCATGCTGTTGCCCAGAATCAGTCCATGAACATCCTCATGGCGAAACTGTGGGGCCAGGCGCTGTTGGCAGATTACGCTCCAAATCAATGCCTTGACCCGCATTTCCGATTTGTAGCGCCACTTCATCAGGGCGCTGCTGCTGTTGTAGGTCACGAAGATGCCGGAGGGCGCAAGGAGTATTCCAGTGGAGCGGGAACTGCGGATCTTCGTGGTGTCGATCCCCATTTCTTTCACTTCTCTGGAACTGAAAAAAGCAGGATAGACAATCCTGCCGCCAGCGTAACCATCCGGCGCAAAAATTGCCGGTTTTTCATCCCGATACACACATACACCCGCATTATCCATGGTCACATAGGTTTCTGCCAGGCGGTGTAGCCGGAGTCTTCGGTCAATTTCGCATTTCAAACGGTTGGTGTCGGTATCTCCTGTCAGGTAGCTGGCAAACCTGTCCGGCCGGCTTTCCAGCAGAGTGGCTTTGGCTCGCGGCCCCAGACGGTAGCCGCGCAGTTTATCCCGGTAATAGGTACGCAGCAGCCCGTCTTTTTTCAGTGCAGTGACAACAGACTCCAGATAATATGGACTGCCGGGAAGTCTGTTAAGCTGGTCTGTGGGGAACTCGCCGGAGATGGCAGTCAGAGAGAGAAGCCTGTACGCCATCGTGTCTGGCTGTGGGAATTTCCCAAGTGATCACCTCCTTGTGGTGTGTGGCTTTTACCGAGACTGCAAGGAACTTCGGTAAAAATCCGTGGTGTAACGACAGAAAAAAGCCCCGAAATCCGGGGCTAAATACGATGTTGCGGCAGGTCGGACAAGCAATGGCTGAAAATGCTCAAAAATCCGAGATGGATTTTAGGGTGTTTTCATGCTCAGCAAGCCAGGCGGGAAACCGCTTTTTTTCCATGACACTGATTCTGGTACAGTCCTTTTCGCCCAGCGCAGCGGTGTTGTAGGCATCGCAGAGCAGGCCGGTATCGTCAGCCATGACGAAGGTGGAGAGGACATCCAGAAGCTGCTTTTCTTCCAGATTGTCGTAGTCACGGATACGCCGGGTGGGAAGGCACTGGTCATAAACCTGCGTAAAGCACACCACACAATCGCTGAAGCGGGGCATGGGATGCTCTTTGGCGTATTGCTCCAATGAGAAGTAGAACGGGTCGAGCAGAAACTCAGTGTTTTGCCTCTGCTTGCGTTTTGGGAGCAGACCAGGCAGGGTGACCTCCAGTACACCGTCCTCATAGACAACCTCAATTCCGTGTACAATACCGGCGGATGTCAGGTAATCGCCTTTGCGGATGGTGGTGCTGGAATATATCAAATGCCGCAGCCTGCAGGCAATTTTCTCTGCCCGCAGGGCGGCATCAGTGGATAAGACTTCATAGTTGTCCGGATAGCGCTGAATATCCGTGGTATCCATCGCGTAAAGAGCATTGCTCAAACGGGATATATCATCAAGAATGCTTCCGATTCGGTGTGAGATGATTTTTCGTTCCAATCAAGTTCCTCCTGTTTTCTTAAAGTAATGCACCTGGCCCGCTGCATCCACGGTGCAGAAACCGGAAATGCCAGGGCAGTCAATGCGGCGAATGTCTTCCGGATTATCGACCAAAATGATGCGGCGTCCACCGCTGCGGTCATCCCGAAGCGCATGGTTGATCAGGGCCTCCTGGCCGGAAGCTGCGTAGACGATTTCGTATAGTTCACCGTTTGCAAAGAAGATAAGCTTGACCGGAAAATCACCGGGAGCATGGTATTCCACCTGCCCGATAAAATCCAAGAGTACCCAGGCAGCCCGTATCAGGGAGTTGTCTGATTTTGCTGCCCAACCAGACGGAAAGTAACCGCCTGTATCAGTTTGAAAAATACGGCCCTGCTTTTGTAGATGGGAGAGCAGGGTCTTGATGATTTCTTCTTTGCCAGGGTGAAAGCAAAGAAGCTGCTGCATATTGAGACCGGGATACATCGTGACGATCCGCAGCAGAGCCGCAGCTTCATTTCCATAGATTTCAGCCCTGGTCTTCATGGGTATCACCTCCAATGGCGTAATATAGGCGTATTCAAGACGCATTAAAATAGGAAGGAAAGCCAGTCAGTGTAAGCCAAAAGATGATCTGGTTGGCAAAACTGGCTTTTAGGCGTAATGCAGACGCAAAGCAGACGCATAGCGGCGTCTGGCAGGAAAGTTGCACATGGGAATCACCTCGCTCTTCAAATTGTTATATCTGCTGTTCGGCAGATGTGGATTGTTCACGGCGTTTTCGCTCTACGATTTCACGCAGCTCGCGGCGGTCGGTAGTAATCAGATCCTTTTCCAGAGGGCTGGCTTTGAATTCCACCATAATATTGTTGTTATTGGTAGAAATCAGACCGTGACCTCTTTCAAAGTGAGTGATCTCCATTGTTTCAGCATCGGACAGGTGCAGGGCTTCCTGTACCCGCTGGGCTTCGTCGTCCTCCAGATTCAGAATGATCTTGGTCTTGGAGTTGTTGATGATGCCCTTACCAAATCTGCCGCCGTCAAGGTCAAAGAAATCGGCAAGATCCTGGCTTGCAAAAATCGAGGCGCCGCCGTAACCGCGTATGGTTTTGGCAATTTCCAAAAGGAAATCGCCAGCCAATCTTACACCAGCAGCACCGGCGCCGGATAGAAGCTGCCAGCACTCATCGATGAAGATGGCTTTTTCTTCTGTACGGTCGGCTTTGGCTCTGTCCCAAACAAAGTCCAGCGCCACAAACATACCTACGGTGAGCAGATCTCCCGTGAGGGAGGAAATATCCAAAACAGTGTACTTGTTGTCGAGCCGAACATTGGTCTGCTTATTGAAGGTGCTGGCGCTGCCGTTTACCAGACGGTTTAGAATGTGGGCCATGCGCATCGTTTCCTTGGAGGTTTTCAAAATTTCGTACAGGTCACCAAGCACCGGCATTTCACGGTACTGGCCGGGCTGTGCAGGGTCTTCCAAAGAGGCGTTATCATGAGTGATGCCTTTTGTGTTATAGGTACGAACAAGGGCTTCGTCCAAAAGCTGTCGTTCTTCGTGAGACATATCGGGGATCAGCAGACTGAAAAATATGTGGAGCTGCTGGATCTTTGCTGCAAGTTCAGATAACTGAATGCCTGGACCGTCCAGAATTTCATTCACCGAGCGGTCTACCCGCCGAATCTCCATAACATTGATGCAGTGGGGACTGGCCGGTGAAATCTGGATAAAGGAGCCGCCCACATTGGAGCAGGCGCGATGGAATTCATGGCCTTTTAGGGGCGCAACAATGAAAATGGGGATATTTTTCCGCCTCATTCGCAGCGCCATCAACTGCATGGTAAAAGTTTTGCCGGCTCCGCTCGTGCCAAGGATCGACATATTGGCGTTCTTATAGACCGCAGAATTGAAGATGTCCACGATAATAAGGGAGCTGTTGTACTTGTTGACGCCCAGCAGGATACCGTTATCATCACACATCTCATAGGAGGTAAAGGGATAACAGCTTGCCGCACCGCCTGTCAGCAGGTTGCGTTTACCGCGCTCATACAGTTTCTTTTCCATTGCCACCAATGGAAGGGCAGATAAAAACGCCTGTTCCTCCCGAAAATGGCAGGTGCAGGCGTTCATGTCTTGTGAGAGCAGGAGCTTTTTCATTTCGCTGACCTTCCATTCCAAGTCTTCCTCGTTGGAGGCAGTAATGGTAATCAGCAGATTCAAGTAGTAGAAGTCCTCGTTGTTGGCAAGGCCCTCTTTGAGAAAGTACCCGCTTCGGATAGCGCCATCAATGTCATCAAAGTCGGTGTTGGTGTCGCTGGCGTCCTTGATTTTGGAACGGTTGATACGCAGCTGCTGTCCGACTTTCTGGATGATGGTTTCTTTGGGCTGACGGGAGAGGAACATATCCATATCGATCCCGTCACCGGCATTGACGATAAGACTGAGCCAGCCGGCTGGAACCTGCGTTTTGTAGCCATCAGAGGGCACCAGCAAATAAGCATAATACAGACCGTCAATGCAGATATGGTGACCATGCGTGAAGTCAATGCTTTTTGGCGCACAGAATTCGGTGGCAGGGATATGGTCGATCTCACTGTCGCGCCCTTTGGCAAGGTACTCAGCCACAACCTCCTGTGCCCGGACGGAGAGCGGCTTTACAGCACTTTCATTTCTGCAGAGCAGGTTATAGAGGACATCTACGGTAAACTCATCCCAGTTTTCCGGAACGATGACCTCGTTACCGCACTGACGGAGGTAGTTGGTAGCAGTATGGACTGCACTTTGCAGGGCATTGATTGCCTCGCCTTCTTCATCAGAGCGCTTGGTGTTGCTCCACGGCTCATATTCAAAAATCAGGAAGAAACGTCGGGTAATTGCCTCACGGGAACCGATCTGCTGAACGAACTGGAGGTAGTCTTCCTGCATGAGCAGACACTGTTCATTGGTCTCCTGTTCCATCTCCTTCCGAACGGTATCCAGATGGCGGTTGATCTCTGCCCGACGTGTCAGTACCTTGATTTGCAGCTTGATGGGGCTGATTTTCAAGTAGGATACAAAGGAATAGATGATGTTCCGCTGTTCCTGGGCGCTGCGCAGCATAAAATTGATGGGTACTACCTCGACGACCTTGACATAGCGGTGGTCCTTCGTGTAGATGATGCCGTTTTCAATTTTGGAAATCGGCAGATAATCTGCTACCGGGTTAAGGCAGGCGGGCTTCGGCTCCTGGGTGCGGATAGGGCGTTTTACTTTGCGCTCCTTGGAGACCTTCTTTTTTTGCTTGGCGGCTTTCTTCTCCTTGGCAGGCTTCTGCTTTTTCACAGGACGGAGTTTTTGGCGGATCTCGTAGCTACGAACTTCATCAAACTCCGCTGGGAAATCCTCTCTGCCGGAGCGCCGTGACCGTCTGGGAGCCTTGTCGGGCTTGTGTACCTTCTTTTTAATATGCTTGCCGCCATGCTCTGCCGCCGGAACCGCATCTTCTGCGCTGTTACCGCCTATAATGCGGCGGTTTCGCAGGTACTTTATGAAAATCAGCAGAAAAGAGGAAAGGCTCTCACCGGAAATTCCGATAAGCGCCACCAATGCTGCTGGCAGTGCGGTCAGGCACAAAGCGATGATACGGGCAGTCAGGCTAAGAGGGAGCAATGAAAAAACCGGCACACCAATGGCAAATGCCAGGATGCCGGCTTCAATCACATTTCGGGCTTTGAACATACCACCGAAGAAGGTGCCTGACTCGATGAAATTCGGTGGTATTATGTAGGTATCTCGGTCGATTTTATGATTCATGATTAACCTCGTTTCCGAAGCCGGGCGGGCACATCAGCCGATAATCCAGAACGGACCGCCAGCTCCAGCGCGCCGGCTGGCCTCATTTAAGATAATGGACAGATCCCAGAGCTGTTCACTCCGTGTGTAACTGGCAGGGTCAGCCACCATGATCTTGCCGTCTTTTACGCCACGCAGGACAATGAAGTGACCGGATGAGGTAAAGTGGCCTTCAGACATGATTGCTACTACCAGTTTACCATTAGCCAGTGCGTCTGTGATGCGCTGTGGTTCCGCAGTGGTACAGCCGGAAACCGGAAGCCCCCATTCCCCAGCGGCGGCAGGTATCAGTGCATGGTAAGAACCACTGCTTTTACACCAGTAGCCGTTGTTGTAAGACCACTCGGCCATCTCCACAGGGTCAACCATATCGTCTGTCAGAGAGGACACCACGATTGCCATAGCGGTAGGGCCGCAGCCATAACCGCCAATATTGTCCGTACCATATGCTTTACCGGCATAGCGTTCATCCAGTTGATTGTAGTAAACAACAGGTGTGATCCCGTCGGTGAAAGTAACATCGCCCAGAGCGGTGATGCTGTTTCCGGTCCACGCTTCCAGATTTTGCAGCAGACCATCGCCCAAGAACAGGCTTAGGTTGGAAGCGTAATCAGATGCAAGCTCCTTTTGGTCATCGGTAAGCTGGAATACAACATCAGAAAAATAGGACTCACCGTTGTAACGGACGGTATAGACCATCCATGTTTCGGACACCGTTGTTTCTTCCCCAGTCTCCGGATCAGTCACGGTGCTTTCACGAATCTCTTGCTTGCTAGTGTAGGAATATAGATGCTGTTTGTTTTCCCGCAGGGTGGCGGCAAGGTCATTCAGAGAAATGCTTTCAAAATCCTTGTCTTTGGCCGCACAATACTGAGAGATAAACAGGTTGGCGTTATAAATGGGACCGCCGGAATAGGCATTTTTGACCTCCATATGGTCGGCTCCCGATGCCGCAAAGTCAGCTTCGATCCGGGCAAGTACATCATCCAGTGCCTCGCCCAAGATGCCGTTGAGGGTAAAGGTGATCTCGTTGGCGTTCTCAATAATCGCTGTTTCGCTATTCAAAATCGGAATTTCGGGGTCAGATGACGAAAAGGCATTGGTCAGTCCGCCGAAAATAAGACCGGGGAGCATGAGAACAAATAATACCGGCAGCATAAGCAGGGCAATGACTGCCACAATGATTTTTCCGATATGCTTCCGACCTGCCCACACTGCGCCTGCAACTGCACCGTAAGGACCGCCTGCGGCAGCGCCTTTGGCAGCGGAGGAAATAGCTTTTCCGGTTTTGATTGCGCCGCGGATGGTATGCGCTGCGGAGGCGCCGGTCTCCACAGCTTCGGAAAAACTGCTTTTTTGATCTTCTGGCATTTATATCTTGTCCTTTCTCCTCGGGGCTGGAGGCAGCTTTTTGACAATGGACACGTTGAAGGCGATAGAACCGTCAGGAGCCATATAGGGCGATTTGTCAACAGCATCCACAGCGTACTGCTTATACCATGCTGTGCCATCCACGGCATGAACGGTGGTGTACTGGCCTTCCGGGGCAACATATTGGTCTGCGTGGTACATACCAAAGGAGATGCCTTCGGGATGTTCCGCAGTCAATTCTGTGCCGGTGATGCGGCCGCCGCCGATTTCGATATTTTGGAAGGTCGGAACATTTTCAGCTCCGGATTCTAGTGCCGCATATCCCATGTAAGAGTGCAGGGCTTCGGCGGCTTTTTCACCGGAAATGGAACCCATCTGGCTGATACTGCCCGTGGCTACGCTGCCGATTACGTTGTTGGCAAAATTGCCGCCCTTACTGACGGAAGAAGCGTACATATGGCCGCCGATCCCTCCGGCTGCAGCATCGCCTAAAAGACTGCCAAGACCGGAAGGCTTGGAGCCGGGAGTTGTGGTGGCTGTTTTGATGGCGCTGTTTGTGACTTTTCGGCTCACCACTCCAGCAAGACCGCCGCTGGCAAACCCTGCTCCAAAGCCGCCGCTGCCTTTACCACCGTTTGTGTTGACATTGGTGGAACTGCTGTTTCTCCCGCCGCCAAAGTGGTGACTGGAAAAGTTCTTGATGCCGCCGATGCCTCTGGCAGCAATCATAGCCTCAGCCAGCATGCTGCCGCCGGTATGTCCTACATTGACACCAAGACTGGAGAGGAAGGAATCGATTTTCTGGCCGACTTTGAGAAAGCCGATAGCACAGAGAAACCAGATAAACACATTGCCGGAAACGGCTTCTTTTCCCACAGCGTCTACCTGAGCCTGCACATCGCTTTCGGAGATAGCGGCAAAAGCCGGCTGGCAGAGCAGGCAGGAGAGAATTGCGACTGTAAAGGCCGCAAACAAAATTTTTTTGAGTTTCTTCAAGGATAAGACCTCCTTACAACGAAAGCGGGTTCGCAAGGAAGGACCCCACCATGCTTGTGAACAGGCGCAGGCACCAGGCGTTCATGACCAATAGGAAAATTTGACCGCCAAGCATCCGGCACCAGGATTTCCAGATGTTTGCTGTGGTCTGGCTGGCGCCCATGGAAAAAGCCACAGGAGCCGTGTAGACCAGTACACCGAGCAGCACATACCGTTCGGCTGCCTCGAACAGAAGTTTTAGGTAGTTCCAGGCCAGGATGAGAACCAAAATCAAGGTAATCAGCGCCACAGCCCCATTGGCACACACACCGATGATGACCAGCATCACGGAATTGAAGTCTGCAAAGCTTAATGCAGGAAGGTCGGACTCCATGATCCAGTGGTAGGGGGTGCCGCCGATGGTAAGAACAATATTGACGATCTCATCTGAAAAGAGCGTCAGCAGGATAAAAATAACGGAACGGATACTCAGCTTTACCGGATCTTCTGCTTCCACACCTGCGCCAAGACCGAAGTTTTTGAATAACTGCCAGACCCAGTTGAGCAGGATGATCCCGATTGCCAGAGCCACAAAAACAGAGTACATAGTCTCTGCTGCGGGAAAATAACGCAGAAATACAGCCATATCACAGCCCAGCGCACCCAAAACCGATGTGGTCACCAGATCAAGACCGGCCATTACCTGTTCTGCGATCCATTCCACTATGCCGTCTAAAATGCCCATAAATGCAAGCCTCCTTTCCGGCGAGCAGTCAGACGGTCAATCAGCCTGTCCATTGTCCGCCACTAAAGAGCGGTGTCACATACGCCATAATAAAGCCCAAGCCGTTGAGGATAGCCCAGGTGATACAGATTCGTTTGAGCCAGGCGCGGCTTTCATCCACCGTCCGTCCGGAACGGGAGAAGTTCATGAGCAGCAAGGCTACCGAAGCAGTGACGATGGCGGCGATAGTGGAGATGGCGAGGATTTGGGTGTATACATCCTGCATGATCTCTTTGGCCTTGGTCCATACATCTGTTGCCGCATAAGCCGGCTGGCAGAACATCATGGACATCATCACACACAGGAAGGCGCTGTAAGCCACTTTGGGCAGCGAAAGCCTGCGCTTGGACTGGGTATCCGGCTCCTGAAGCTGCGGAGTTTGAGGGGTTTTCGTTTTCTTCAATTTGCGATCCTCCAATTCTGAATGATTTTTTGATGCTCAATAGGGAACAGAAAAGCCCACACCTGTCAAAACAAATGTGGGCTTTCAAATGGCCGGGCGGCCATCTGGGCAGCAAAAAAGCACCCTGATGAAAGGTGCCGTTACTGTCCTGTTCGGTTTTGGGTGCAAGTTTGAGCATATTCAGTTTAACACATCGGTATTTACACTGAAAGAGCAGAACCATGCCAATTTTGTTCCCGAATTGTGCCAATTATTTGCCCGATTGTCCGGAAGGTGATTTTGTCTCTGGAAAGAACTGCTCCAGCATGTCTAAACTGTCCTTGGAGGTATAGCCCCAAAGGACGGAACTGAGGGCTTCAATAGCTTCCCGGCGTTTGCGGTAGTAGGTTCTGAAACTGATGTCACGAATATGCGGTCGTAGGGTCTCGATGATTTCCTCAACATTTTTGAGCTGCTGCGGCGAGAGGAAGGAGTAGTACAGCAGCCAGTAATATGCCTCACCGTTTTTGTGCTTGGTACGCAGCAATTCGACTGCGAAATCCAGCAGCTTGAGCATTTTGTGGCTGCGTTCAATGCATTTGGCATGGTGCTCGATGTCGCTTCCGGCCAAATCAGCGCCAGCCAGATAGACTGAATCCAGAAAATCCTCGATGGAGGTGCCATACTCGATCTCAAACTTGGTGCGGACATGCTGGACAGAAAGCTCCAGGCTCCACACAACATCCCGGTATTTTTTCAGCAGTTTCCAGGTATCATGGTACAGGGGATTATCAGCAACATCAGGTTCAACAAATTTTCTCATTTCAGGTTCCTCCTATTTTCGTGCTCCTCAAAGGGAGTGAGTGTAAGTTCAAAAGTGGCGATTGAAGTGTTTGTGCCGCAGAGGATGGTCAGACCAAAGTGGGCTGTGGATTTCCCTCGCGCACGCGGAATCAACTCTTCCCAGCAGTCGTCCGATAAGGGATATAACTTATAGCGGGAGAGCGGGCAAGAAAAACAGGAAATCCCTTGCGTAGATAGGATGTCAGCCATCTTGCGGAGTATCGTTTCAATGTGCGATTTTGAAACGCTGGAAAGTGCATCCGAAACAATGACCTCATGCTCAGAGATGGAATGGCTCTCTTCGGTTTCAGCAGTTTCCGGAAGCTCCAGATGAATGTTTAAGGTCATGGCAACTTCCTCCTTGTCGATTAAAACATCGGAAATCTCAAACATGGTGGACAGGTAGTTCTGCAGGTAGATCACGCTTCCATGCCGGCCGGGAAACGACATGATAGAGATATACCCAAGACCGTCCAGTTTTTTCAGTATACGGCATACGGTAGCGCGTGACAGCCCCCAGCGGCAGGAGAGTTCGGTATAACTGACCAGCGGGTTTCCTGTACCATTGCGAAAGTAGGCTACCGGACCGACCTCTGACCCCTGAACCTGTGTATCGTTGTAGACAGCGGATACCCACAGATCCAGAACGATGTCCATTTCAGAGCAGCGGGCAGAGCTGACCAGTTCCAGGGCAACAGAGACTGGAAGGAAGAAAAAACCGGTATCCTTTTGGCATGGGGCATTGTACTCCAGTGCGGAATTGTGGCGGGCCCAGTGGAGGATTTTATATTTGACTACATTGCCACGGCCCAGCAGTGTATAGGAAATCAAGTGCTGCTTCTGAAGGGTATCCAGCATGGACAGCGCCTGCCGATGAAAGCGGGTGCGGAACCAGCAAGACAGTTCCTTGACGGTGCACACCCATTCGCCGGGCGAGACTGTATAACTGATTCCGTCAATACGGCGGTATGAGGTGCGGAAGTTTGCATAGCTGCAAAGTACAGTAAAATGAAAAAGGCCGGAGCCTCCGTTTATGCGGATGCTCCGGTCGTTGATCAGTTTGTGGATGAACTCACGATAAATCCGGCATCGTGGGTAATCTACCACTTGTTTAATTTGAAGTTGGTATTCTGGCATAGTGAACCTCCTAGTTTTTTATGCAGACAAGTAGTTCATTGAAAAATGTTGACTTGAATAACTGATGGGGTTATACTCATATTTGTATGAGCTGCAAATAAGCAGTTTGTGCATTGCTGGTTTCCGCAGTTTTAGCATCGATACCTTATAATATAGGCTAAAAGCGATAAAGAAACAGTATCAGGGATGTTCTTCATGGCTCTACAATGTGCCAGTCCTTTTTGTGGAAGATTTATCCAATTTTTGACATTTTGGAGTTGACACACTTTTTCACAAAAAAATACGCCTACAAACAACTACAATTTTTATACAACTTTTCGAGTGAAGCGGACGGCCCAATAGGACACAAGACGGATGATAAATAGTTTCAAAAACCCAGCAATTATGCGGATTTTGCGCACTACGGAGCGGTATGAGGCGGGATGGAGAGAGCAAAATTTTATTCCCGACCATGAAGCCCCTCGGCTAAACCCGCTTGTTCAAGCCGTTTCCGGCAAAAAAGAGCAAGCCCTCTCCACCCGCAGCACCCCCGGAATACCCCCAAAAGACAACCCCCTCCTTCAAGCCTGAAGGAGGGGGTTTGTGCGTAATGACCCTGTTTTTGGGTTCCCCGCAAGCGGCGGGACGCTTCCTCGTAGTAGCTGCCCACCGCGGCACATCCGCATTTCAATCCACCCACCCCGTGAGGGGTGGGACTGGGTACTGGAATATTATTCTGCGATCTGAATCATTTCAATCCACCCACCCCGTGAGGGGTGGGACTTTTAGTGTAACATCTCCGGCGTGGGCATCAGGCCAAGGAGCTGCTGCATCATTACTCTAGCGTAGTCGGTGCAGGGGTTTTGTCCTCCGCACCAGTTTTCCATGGTGCGGTAAGGGATCAGGAAGCGTTCGGCCAGCTTGCGCTGGCTCATCCCGGCGGCGGCTGCGATCTCCTTGACGCTGCGATGCATAGCGTCATAGATGGATCCGATCATCTCGATGCGCTCCTGCGTGGGATCTCCGCCGAATGCGCTGGACCAAGCCCAGTCGCTGACAAATGCGTCACGGTTATGGTTTGCGAGTGCGTCCTCGCAGATTGTTTGGTAGATGTTCATAATGTCCTCCTTGATTTATGGGATTTCCTCCGCCGAAGCGGAGGAATTGATTACTCGATGCCACCGATGGGCAAAGCGTCCTGCACAAGCCCCTTATAGATTTCACCCCCCACCCCGTGAGGGGTGGAACCCACTATCCAAGCCGGAAGCGCATGGCTGGTATCGGATATTTCAATCCACCCACCCCGTGAGGGGTGGGACCGTGGGAGCAGACAATGTAACAAAAGCGTGATTTATTTCAATCCACCCACCCCGTGAGGGGTGGGACGTATTTTCCCCGCCGGTCTTTTCCTTGGAATACTGCATTTCAATCCACCCACCCCGTGAGGGGTGGGACGAAAGGAACGGCAAGATGGGCAAGCGAGATCGAATTTCAATCCACCCACCCCGTGAGGGGTGGGACCGTGTAGAATTCCTCCCGGAACATCGGGATTGTATTTCAATCCACCCACCCCGTGAGGGGTGGGACCATATCTGCACAGAAGCGGAGCCGCCAATGGACGGAATTTCAATCCACCCACCCCGTGAGGGGTGGGACCAATGTGCGCTATGATAACGGCGTAAAGGTATGTATTTCAATCCACCCACCCCGTGAGGGGTGGGACTGTATGTCATTTGGTTTTGCAGCATTTCTCTTTGATTTCAATCCACCCACCCCGTGAGGGGTGGGACGTCTGCGTTCCATCGTCAGATACAACACCGTTCGTATTTCAATCCACCCACCCCGTGAGGGGTGGGACGCGTCTGTCAGTCAGCCACATGGACTGTATTACGGATTTCAATCCACCCACCCCGTGAGGGGTGGGACCGGTCATGTCTGCGTATAGCGGTTCACCCTGTCGATTTCAATCCACCCACCCCGTGAGGGGTGGGACCCAACGGTGTCCGCCCTGTTCCGGTGTCCAATGGTTATTTCAATCCACCCACCCCGTGAGGGGTGGGACGCAATCAGACAGCCGCTGACAAACGAGCCGGGGGATTTCAATCCACCCACCCCGTGAGGGGTGGGACTCAAAACCCGCATACACTCCCGGAATCCATCGCATTTCAATCCACCCACCCCGTGAGGGGTGGGACTACTGCCCCGGTGCTGTGCACCAGAATTCCCGCGGATTTCAATCCACCCACCCCGTGAGGGGTGGGACAGATGCCCTCGGTTACACCACAATGCAGCAGTGATTTCAATCCACCCACCCCGTGAGGGGTGGGACTTTGAATTCCGCAGTGTTTTTCTGCGGGGGATTGATATTTCAATCCACCCACCCCGTGAGGGGTGGGACATATGCGGGCCGGTGATCCTGGCCAGGCATAAATAAATTTCAATCCACCCACCCCGTGAGGGGTGGGACTTATACAGATTTTCTGGCGGATAAGATGGAGACGATTTCAATCCACCCACCCCGTGAGGGGTGGGACCCCCGCCGTGCTGGAGTGGGCGCGCGGATGGGCTATTTCAATCCACCCACCCCGTGAGGGGTGGGACCGATGACGGTATGACTTTTGGGAGCATTGACTCCATTTCAATCCACCCACCCCGTGAGGGGTGGGACTGTACCGTCCCCGCATCCATCATCGCCCATTCACGATTTCAATCCACCCACCCCGTGAGGGGTGGGACAACTGCCGACATCGTACAACCCTCCTTTTCAGCATTTCAATCCACCCACCCCGTGAGGGGTGGGACGCTCATTCAGGATCATCTTTGCGGCCCGATCAGTATTTCAATCCACCCACCCCGTGAGGGGTGGGACGCTCTTTTCTGCTTATCTGCGTGCCGCTGATGTCATTTCAATCCACCCACCCCGTGAGGGGTGGGACCGGGATCTACACAGGCGCAACGGTCAACCGCAACATTTCAATCCACCCACCCCGTGAGGGGTGGGACGCATGGCGACAAGCGTATAACGGTGGTGTGGTGATATTTCAATCCACCCACCCCGTGAGGGGTGGGACCCGGGGTATGCGGCCTTCAAAATCGACATGATGGCATTTCAATCCACCCACCCCGTGAGGGGTGGGACGCCGAAAATCTCGTGACGGTCGAGCTTTACGCCGATTTCAATCCACCCACCCCGTGAGGGGTGGGACTGCACAGCCGTGTGCGTGTGTTAGGTGGCACGGCGATTTCAATCCACCCACCCCGTGAGGGGTGGGACCGAACGCGTAGCCGATCCCCAGCCCTGCGCGCAAATTTCAATCCACCCACCCCGTGAGGGGTGGGACGCCGGTGATTTGTCCTACAATGATCATCACACCGATTTCAATCCACCCACCCCGTGAGGGGTGGGACTTTGGCGGAGTATTTTGACGCCCCCATGCTGGAATTTCAATCCACCCACCCCGTGAGGGGTGGGACCGGCGAAAAAATATACCGATGAAAACGTGAAAGCAATTTCAATCCACCCACCCCGTGAGGGGTGGGACGGTTGAATTATGAACCCTATCAGTTTTGACGATTGATTTCAATCCACCCACCCCGTGAGGGGTGGGACGACCACGGTCTGGAACATCTCGCTTCGCTCGGTCATATTTCAATCCACCCACCCCGTGAGGGGTGGGACCTTATAGCAGGTTTGCTATATATC
>ERZ791830.877-NODE-877-length-24017-cov-13.819381_pt1 | contig 24017 bp, 27 predicted proteins | sample MGYA00509945_ERZ791830 | MGnify/ENA primary metagenome ERZ791830 (study PRJEB30046, sample SAMN00792021) | human gut metagenome | study: EMG produced TPA metagenomics assembly of the A metagenome-wide association study of gut microbiota in type 2...
GCGCACAAACGCCAGCTTCGATTTCATCGAGCCGTCTGCAAGACCGCAATTTCACCGGAACGGTGTATAATTGCGCCCTTTATTCTAAAGGGTTTTGGACGTTGCTGCGTTCGTGAACATCATGCACCATCTTTGCAAGCGCCAGCACGACTTCCGGTTGACGGAACGAGATTTTCAGCAGTTCCATCACCTGATCGTCGGTCAGCTCTCCCGGACAGACCAGAAAGCTTTCCAGCATTCCGGCACGGGTGCAAAGACGATGCACACGCTCTCTCCGGTTCAGCTCCGACATCCTGCGTTCAAGGATTTTCTCCCGGTGCTGACAAGAGCGCAGCTTTTGCTCTGCTTTGGCTTTTTCGCTGCGGAGATAGGCAATGTCGGTTTTGGGTTGGGTCATGGCATCACGCTCCAATAATTTAATGTCAGAATGGCTACACTATGATGATGGTCAACGTTTTTCTTGACTTTAACATTCCAATGGAAGATAATTATGTAAAAAGCACAAATCGAAAAAGCATTGATGATCGAGAAGATTTCTCGGTATGGTTAGTCATTGCGGAGAAAGTACGGAGGTTTAATTTTGTTGTGAATGTTGTGATTCTTGATGACGAACAAACATTTGCCGAGATGCTTGATAAGCAAATAGAGCTACATTGTGTAAAGAAAGACTGGTTATATGAAAGTCAAATATACACATCGGCAAGAGAGCTACTAAAAAATAATTTATCAAGAGTACAAATTGCATTTCTAGATATCGATATGCCTGAACAAAGCGGCTTGGATGTAGCATCAGTCCTTAGGGGGCGATATCCTGAACTTATTTTGGTATTTGTGACTGCCTTTATAGAGTATGCGCCTTCAGGATATAAGGTCGATGCATTCCGATACTTACTTAAACCTCAGTTGGACGAGGAACTCCCATGCTGCATGGATGCTATACAAGAAAAACTATATGAGAGCAAAAACTGTGTTTTGATTAGATTGAAAAATCGAGTTGAGAAAGTTGCAACTAAAAATATTCTATATATAGAGGGGACTTCCCGACGAATGGTTCGGCTTTTTTTGATAACAGGTGATTTGCTGGAATGCTTTGGAAAGCTTGAAGATTATGATGAACTTCTCTCCGAAAGCGGCTTTGTGCGACTGCAAAAAAGCTTTTTAGCGAATATGCAATACATTGACAGGATTGCAAGCTATAACGCATATCTTCAAACAGGTATAACAATAAAAGTTTCCGAAAAAAACTACAAAGACACTTGTAAAAAGTTTTTACTCTGGAAAGGTACACATTTATGACCGATTTTATTTGGGTTTGGTGCAATCATTTATTGGTTGCGCTCGAAATCATAATGTTGATGTTTTTTGCCGCTATATTTTTTCAAAAGAGGCTTAAAGGAATATGCTTTTGGATATCTATAAGTATATTGATTTCCGGAAATATTGTCACATTAATTTTTCTTGATCGAATTTTTTGGCTAAAAGTGTTTATTCTTATTATACTTGATGCGTTATGGCTAAAATGTGCATACATCGACACTACTATCCAAAGCGTTGGAATTGCAATTGGATTCTATTCATTTGTCAATGTGTGTGATGCAATTGTTCTTTTGCTACTTTCTACAATATCAAAACGTTCGGTTGCTTCATATATGGAAAATCCGATAGAATATTATTTGATTTGTTACTGGATGAAATGCATGGAATTGCTGTTCGTTGTAATAATCGGATTGTTGGCAAAAAAAAGATTTCATTTTAGAAACACGCAGTGGCAAGATTGGCTCCGTGCGATGCTGTTCCCATTAACAACGGCTTTATGTTCAATTATATTTTTTCATATCTATGAATCCGAACCAAGTGTTGGGCTTGGATTGCTCTTCTGCGAGTTTGTCCTTTTGTTGTTTGATGTGATTGCTATTTGGATGCTTGACTACTTGGACCGACAACAAATCGCAATTCAAGACAATATTATTCTGCGTCGAAGTATCAAACAAGAAAAAGAAAGCATAGAAGCACTTGTAGAAGCTTACTCGGAGCAGCGAAAGAAAACTCACGATTTCCAGAATCAGCTTTCCATAATATACGGTTTGGCTCTGCAAGAATCGCCAAATGGGGAAGTTGCACGATATGTGAAGCGATTATTAAAAGAAGATGTATTTCCTATATTGATTGCTAAGACTGGTCGAAACGTGGTTGATATTCTTCTTACACAAAAAAATACGATTGCCAAGAAAAATGAGATTGATTTCCAATTTCAGCTTGATGATCTTTCAGGATTTCCATTGTCTGACGAAGACCTAATTGTCATTTTATCAAATCTCATTGATAACGCATTAAATGCATGCAAGGAAATCGCAGATTCAAAAAATCGAACAATACTTTTGAAAATGCGCACGACAGAAGTTGCAGGTTTTTTATATCTTGAGAATAGTACGGCACGAGATATAAAAATTCGAGACAATCATGTTATTTCACGTGAATTAAACTCACTAGAGCATGGATATGGACTGAAAAATGTCATGGCGATTCTTGATTGCGTTGATGCTCTTTATACTTTTGATTATAACAAAGAGGGGCATGTTTTCTCCTTTTCAGCCCAATTTTCACTTGCTAGCTAAGAAGAATCCTATTTATTTGCTTTTTTGTGGTGGATAGATAGGATTTTTGTATTTGTCAGAAAAACAAATGCCGATTTTACTGCAAAAAATATGGATTTCACTGCAAAATTGAAAGTCAGTCGATTTCTTGTGATATAGTAAAAGCATCAAAGAATGAGAGAAAGAGGGAAATTGTGGTGAAAGCAACGGTCAATGATCACTTCAAACAAAACAAAGCGAAAATTTTTTTGTTTGGTTTATTTACCGCGTGCGTGTCATTGTTTGCACCGTTAAAAAGCTTTCAGCTCAAATGGCTGATTGACTCAACTTCAAAAGAAGAAGCCTTTTGTTACCTTGGGCTTGTATTCGTCATCACTTTCCTGAGCTGGATGTTTGAGCGGCTCAGCCGTCGGTCTTTTACAAAACTCGCCTGCGGTGCAGTGGAACAGGTGCGCAATCAAGTCATGGAGCGCATTCTGCATCGCCCGGTCGCACAGTATAACCGCGAGGGAGACGCAGCATATCTTTCGCTCCTGACAACAGATTTGCGCACATTGTACGATGACTATTATATGTCGATTTTTAATGTCGTGTTCTGGGGCGGCATTATGCTATGCGCTTTGGGATTGTACCTCTATATCAGCCCGATGCTGCTGGCGGTCATTCTGCTCATCACGGTTCCGCCGTTGGTGTTGCCCCGGATGATGAATGAGCGACTAAAGCAGACACGAGACCGCTTTTCGAGCGAAATGGCAATGTATACCGGGCAGCTCAAGGAACTGCTGGGCGGCTTTGAACTGATCCGCTCTTTTCTGAGAGAAGATGCTTACAACGAGCAGCACCGTGCCGCTTCTCACAAGGCAGAAGAAAGTGAGCTGAACTACCAACAAAGCTTGAATGCGGTCATCGTCAATACATCACTCATCAGCAATCTGATTTTTCCCGTCGTCCTGCTGGTTGGTCTGTTGCTCGTATTCGATGGAAAGATCACAATGGGTACCATGTGCACTGCGGCAAGTATGGCAAATTTTGTGATCAGCCCCTGCCACCAGATCGCACAGTGCTACGCAAAAATCAAATCCTCCCGCGGAATTCGGGAGCGGCTTGAGAACGCTATGGCGGCAGAAGAACAGACAACAACGGGGAAAGAGATCAACCGGGTGCAGCGGATTGCGTGCAGACACGTTGGATTCACCTATCCGGGGGCATCGCGGCCGATTCTGAACGATGCCTCGCTGGAAATCGAGAAAACGCAGAAAGTGGCCATGATCGGGGAAAGCGGCTGCGGGAAATCCACACTGGCAAAGCTGCTGTTCCAGTACTACCCGGATTACTCTGGTGATATTCTTTTCAACGGAACACAGGTGCGCGAAATTGATCGGAGATCGTTTTATCAGCATATCGGCTATATCGCACAGACGACCTATCTGTTCAACGATACGATCCGAAATAATATTTGTCTCCGGGAACCGTTCTCGGAAGAGCGGCTTGCCCATGCGATCGAAATGGCGGGCCTTACCGATTGGCTTCGTACATTGCCGGATGGCCTGGAGACCGTCATCAGTGAAAACGGAAAGAATCTCTCTGGAGGTCAGAGACAGCGTATTGGAATAGCGCGGCTGGCTCTGCGAGAATATGACCTCATCATTGCAGATGAGATCACCGCTAGCCTCGACCCAGAGACAGCGCAGCAGGTTATGATGAATTTGCTTTCAATGCCTTGTATGGTGGTGGCGATCACACATGACCAGAATGGTGCGTTCATAAAGTCCTTTGATGTACGTTACCGAATTGATTCTGGAGTTGTTGTTATAGAATCATAGAATTGATATAAAGAAATATTTGTGCTATGAACAAAAAAATTTTAAGAGAAACATTTGATCCTAATTTAAACGAAACATTTCGCATAAGGGAATTGAAAAATGGACATAGCGTTTTTACAGTGACAAAGAACGAATTGACAAATTTAAAGGTTGACTCTACAGCGAAACCTTTGTTTGCTCATATTCGCGCAACCAGTTACTGTAATCTGCGGTGTGCATATTGTTATGCTGCCGATAAAACGACCGCAGAAGACATGTCTGATGAAAATCTTTTAAAAATAGTTGAAATGTGTCATGCCAATGGAATTTTATGCATTACATGGACAGGCGGAGAACCGCTAATGCGGAAAAACTTTTATGATGTTATACATGCGGCATACAACTATGGAATTAAACAAACTGTTTTAACGAATGGCACATTGGTAGAAAGAGTATTTAAAGAAAAATGGCCCAAAGATAATATCAACTTTCAAGTAAGTCTAAATGAAGTTTGGAATAAATTCGATAATGCAAAGGAAAGTGTGTATAAGGCAAAAAAGTTAATAGATTATGGATATGATGTTGTTCTGACAATAATGCTTGAACCTGTTTCTGTTAAGCAATACAAAAAATTAATTGAATTCTTGATAAAAGAAGGGATAACAAACGTTCGATTTGGGCTTAAGGTCCCTGCTGGATTGGGGTCGCAAGATGGTGATGCCAGCATTTATGAGAAAAATATAAAGAAAATAATGCCAGAATTAATGCAACTCAAGCAATGGTATATGGATGACATTGGCATTTCATATCAGTTTGAAAAAAGACTCTATCACGAAACAGGTTTGCCAAGAAGATTTATAACATGTGAGGCAGGAACAACTGAAATCTATATTGACAATAACGGCGACGTATATCCATGCCCAATGTTAAAGTCTTCCAAAGATTTTTGTTGTGGGAATGTGTTCCAAAATACGTGGGAGAATCTTTGGAATGCTCCTGCAATGGAAACACTTAGAGAAGTTTCTGAGTGCGAGGGTTGTAAATATAATTGTGGCGTTTGGTGTCGTGCATTAAAATTTTTTACAGATGGAAATTTGCGCGGAAAGTCTAGATACTGTTTGAAAGAGTTGAATATTTAATATGGAATTTTCAAAATATAACGTTTTTGTCGAAGGCTACCCACAAGAAAATTATTTGACTATTTATAATATGTTTACGCACAAAATAATGTGCGTAACTAAAAATTCCGAGGCGTGGTCTACGCAGTTGCGTGATAAAATGCTTGGTCAAGGGATTTTAGTTGATGATCAGATTATGCAGCAGGAGGAGGTCTTGCGGTTCTATCATAAAGAGGCAGGAAATTCAAACGAATTGATTGTTATGTTGATTCTTACAAGGAAATGCAACTGTAAATGTGTGTACTGTTATGAAGAACAGCAAAAAGCACAATTTGATGATATGATAGGTATTTCACGAATCATATCGTCTATAATTGATCTCATGAAACAAATGTCAGTCCAAAATTTGAAAGTGATTTTTTATGGAGGCGAACCATTATTAAGGAAAGACATTATTTCTCGAACGTCTCAAACATTTCATGACTTACTAAGAGAAAGATATTCATTCTCTATCGTTACAAATGGGACTCAAATAGAAAAGGAAGACTTTGTGTTATGGAAAGAGCTTGGATTAAAAGCAATTAAAGTTACTTTGGATGGGAACGAGAAGTCTCACAATTCAAGGAGACCCTATCAAAATGGAACAGGGTCATATCATGATATTGTCGAAAATTTAGCTGATATAAAGGATTACACACATATTGTGCTAAATATTGTATTGGATTATTCGGTTGAAGGCATTCAAGATCTTATTACTGACTTGAGGAAAAAAGGAATCGAACCTGAGGTTTCGCTATGTGTAAAAGAGCCGAATGATTACAACTCAGAGGAAAAAGCAACATTAGTTTTAAGAACGGCAGAACTTTTAGCTTCGATGCAAGTATATCAAAGCACAAAAATCGGGTTCGATCATGGAATAATCTGTATGGGGAAAAATACGCATACATTCGGAATTGACGGCAAAGGCGTTGTATATCGTTGTAACGGAGACTTCAACTCAGTTATTGGTACGATTTCTAGTGATATCGAAAAACCTTTTAGTCAAATTAAATCAAAGTGTGCTCAATGTAAGTATCTTCCAATATGCTTTGGTGGATGTTTGTATAAGCATCGCTGTGAATATAACTACTTCGATAAAGTTGTACCGGGTCTAGTTAAAATCTATACAAGAAGAACAGTATGATTTATTCTTGAAAATAAAAGGATTTCCTTTTATTTAAATATTTACTGGATTTTCAGTGGAAAGGAGAAGTATCATGGAAAACGAAATCAAGGTCGAAAAAAAGAGCACAGAAGTCGAAGTTGAAGAAATCGTTGTCGAAATGTCTGGATGCAGTGCAAATGCCGTAAACAACTACTATGGAGTTGTTTAAGTTGATGGCATAAAAGTAGGGTCAAGGTTATATTTTAAGCCTTGACCCTATTTTTGAATTCAACAATGGGCTATCTTTCATGAAAAATGAATTTTACTGTAAAACCTACCGAGAGTCGGAGTTTATGATATTATTTAAACAGGAAATCAAATGATGCATGATATTTCTAAAAAAATAACCCACTTTTTTATTCAATTAAATTTTATTGATGAATCAAGTGAAGTGTGGTGTCAATACGTTGTTGAGAAGAAAGTTATGCAGGCATTGTTTTTGATCATCACATTTATTGTTGCCTTTTTGTACAATCAGATTTTTGAAACATTGATTTTTTGCGTGGTCTTTTGCTCAATTAGAGAGCGTATGGGTGGATGGCATGCACCGTATCCATGGTTGTGTTTAGTACTAAGCGGATTAATCATTTCATTAGTTGCTGGAGTTTTAGTTCCAATAACTTTGAATATTGGACTATTTGATATCTTTCTATTCAACAATATACTACTCGTTATTCTTCTATTTACAAAGCCATCATATCCTTGGCAACTTCACTTTGGCAAAGAAGAAACAGTAGCAAATCTAAAAAAGAAAAATATTCTTGTTTTATTCTTTGGGCTTTTTAATCTAATCTTTTTGGTTTTGAAGTGTAGAGGTATGCTAGGCAGCATGCTTTGGGCATTAGTTTTCTCCATTGGGTTGCTTCAGATTGAAGTTATCATAAATAGAAAGGAAAATGATTGACATGAAAAAAATTGAAGTAGTGGCAAAAGAAATTTTATTGTACATGATTGACTTGGAACGCTATGGCTGGCCACCATCATGTACGGGGATTGTCTATCAGCCAGAACGGCCCTGTGCTATTAAGCAACAATTACCCAACAAATCTCTTAAAAGTATGGATTGAAAAGACTCCTTAATATGGCTTAAACATCAAAAAACAAAGCAATCGTTTACTTCCGGGTGAAGGAAGTATAATCGATTGCTTTGTTTTTACGAAATGAGGTCTCTTTTTGGTTTCTCTTAAATCACCTATCCGCACTATCCTGCATCCGTTGCACAGACAATGCTATCCACATCTGGGCGGTCCATCAGCTTTTGCAGGATACCAAACTGCTTTTTGGTGGACGCAGACACCAGATACTGCCACCTTTCCGGCAGGATGGGCAGATCTGCGATGCTCCACTTGACGTATTTGGCATCGTAGATATTGGGCGGAGCAAGCTCCACCAGATGACCCACGCACCAGCTTACCAGATAACCGTTGCCCTCAAGGTAGCCGTCCTGACGGTTGGTGGCACCGAGGACTTTGGCGTAGGACATGGCAACCGAGGGCTTTTCTGCTACAACTAGAATTGAAATAAGCGTTCCCTCCAATCTGTTTTCATTTGGATATGTACGGCGGCAAAATGCCGCCTTGAAATCAGATGGGTTCAGTGTCCTGCTCGTCCGGGGTTTCGTCCTCGTCCGGCACATCGGTAGGGATCTCAAAATCGCCCTTGTCCTCGGTGTAGTTTGCATCGGGGTCGAGGGCTTCTTTTTCGGCTTTTTTCTTCTGCATCTGCTGGTGATAGAAATAGAAGCCGCCACCTGCTGCCAGTGCAATCAGCACCACCACACCCAAAAAGCCGGATGCGATCTTTGTGACCTTGTTTTCCTTGGGCTGTTCCGTGCCGGATGCTGCCGCTTCTTCGGCGGCTTTTTTCGCTTCTTCCTCGGCTTTCAGCCTGTCCTGTTCCGCCTGCGCCGCTGCTTCTTTTTCAGCGGTATAAGCGTTCGCTTCTTCCTCCTCCATCAGGGAAAGAAGGTCGGCTTCGTCCACAAGGTTCATAAAGTGAACGGTCTGCTGCCCCTTGGCGTTGCGGTCAATCACCAGATAGAAAGTCGCACCCGACTTCGACACCAGCGTAATGAACTGCTGACCGCTGCCATCGGAATAGTCGGTGTGGTAATCGTCCACCAGCGTCAAGTTGCCCTCCGGGGTCAGGGCACCGGTCTCCTCATCGGTCACGGTGACTACATCTTCTTCATCGGTGGTAGAAGTCAGGACGGGCTGTTCCACTTCCTCCACAGGCTCACCGCCATAGGCAAAAGCGGGAGCCGCCATGCCAGCGCACAGTGCCACCGATACCAGCAGTGCGCCCAGTTTCTTAATCTTCATCTGCATCCTCCTTCTCGAAAGTTGCACCCACGGCAGACAGCGCAGCAGGGTTCGGGGTGGTGGTGGCAGACTGCCGCAGCAGGGCGGCGAGCTGTTCCGGCGTGACCTTTGCCGTCCGCACCATCTCGTTGACCTCGGCAGAATCTTCCTCCTGAATGCGCCGCTCCAGGATCTCGATGCGATTGTTCAGCTTGATGCGGCGTTCTTTCTCTTTTGCCAGCATCGCCCGCAGTTTATCCGATTTTTCGCTCATAGTAACTTCTCCAATCATTTTGAAAGCCGTCCGAACCCGGCGAGATGCTTCTCCCAGTAGGACGAGTGAATGTTTGCGTACTTGATGGGGTCTCCGGCACTGACCATCATGCCGTTGCCGAGATAGATTCCAGTATGGCTCATGCCGGGGGTGTCATAGGTGCCTTTGAAGAAAACCAGATCACCGGGCTTTGCATCGGCTTCGGAGATGTGCTGGCTCTTGTTCCACAGACCGTTGGCGGTAGTGCGCCCTACATCGTAGCCGTTCTGGTTGTACACCCAGCAGACATAGCCGCTGCAATCAAAACCGGTTTCCGGGGTAGAGCCGCCCCAGACGTAGGGCGTACCCACATACTTTTGCGCCTCCTTGTAGATGGCGGCAAATTCGCTGTCCGTCAGGGCTTCTGCCGGAACCTGATAATCAATACCGGGTGTGCCGGAGCCATCGGAGCCACCGGGCGGCAGTCCGCCGTTGAACAGATACGGTCTGCCGCCCAAGGTGTCCTGAAAGATCTCGTAGCGTTTCCATTGGTCGTTGTCCAGTTCCTCCCGGATGACCACCTCCAAGCCACGGTTCACCAACTTGGTGTGGAAAATCTTGTACTCATACGGCACTTGGGTAGGAACAGGGATACCTGCCGGACTGATGACCCAGACCGTCTTATACCGAATCTGCACCTCCACCCATGTGGTCAGCTTGTACTGCTTTTTGAAGGTCTCCTTCAGCTTGCCCTGCACTTCCGACCGGGTGTAATCATCATACAGAGTGGTCAGGAATGAAGTGAGCTGCCACGGGTCGTGTTCAATGGGGTCAAGGTGGTACTGGTACTCGTTGTAGCCGGGGTGGTCGGTGGGGGTGCGCTTGATCTTTTTATCCAGTTCCTTTTCCAGCTTTTTGTAGTCCTGCTCTGCACCCCAGATGTCCCGATCCTCGGCAGAGTATATGGTCTGCCCGGACACCTGTGTGCCGCCCGAAAAGAGGATACCGCAGGAGGAAAAGCCCGACATCACCATGAGGACGAGCAAAAGAAAAACGCCCACAATCACCAGAACGTGTGCGTTGCCTTTTGCGGCATTCACCAGCCCCTTTACGGCGGTGCTGACGGCAGTTTTGCCCTTTTCTACCGCCTGTTCCACGCCGGACCGGGCAGCAGATGCACCGTTGGATGCCGCTTTGCCACCTGCGGTCTGCGCCGCCGTACCCGACCGGGCGGCAGCATAGTAGCTCTGCCGGATGTCTTGCTTCTGCCGCCATCGGGAAAGCCAGTTGGAACCGCCCTCGCCGGTGCCGGATGCGCCTGTATCTTGTGCCGCAGTTGGCTTCTGCACGGAAGATTTTGCGTTTCTGGCACCCTTCTTGCCCTGCATCTTGGCTTTCCTCTTGAGCTTCCGGGCATAGCGGCTCTTGGAAATATCCCGGACATTTCCTGCCGCCTTTTCGCCCTCGCTCAGCGCCTGCGTGCCCACATTGTCATCCTCGTACTGGTCAACTTCGTGATGCGCCGCAGACCGGGCGGCATGGGCAGCGTACATCTCTCGCTTCTGCGCCTTACTCAACCGGCTCAGTTCGTCCGGGGTCAGTTCCGCCTTGCCAAACCGCAGATGCTGTGCCTTTTCCGCAGCTTTATCTGCATCGGTTTTCAGCTTTTTCTTTTTGGGCACCGTCTGCTCTACCTTGGCTTTTTTCGGGGGAGAACGGGTCTTTTTGGTAGACGATTCCTCTTTGATGTTCAGTTTCGGTTCACTCATTTCTGCGCGCCCTCCGAGACTTCACCCAACTTGGTGGTCATAATGCGGTAGAGTTCCAAATCGGTGGGGAAACGGTCCACAAACGGCAGAATGACATTGCCGAAAAACAGCAGCCCCTCGCCCTCGCCGGAGTGGGTCACGTAGGAAAGCTGATGGGGCGAAATATTGAGCTGCTTTGCGAGGATTTGCCGGTCTCCTGCCGCCTGATTCAGCATGATGATCATGTCGCTGTTCTCGAAAATATTCTCGACCTCACGAGAAGAAAGAAGGTCTTTCACGTTCTGGGTCAGCCCTGTGGGAATACCGCCCCACTTGCGGAAACGCTTCCAGATCTCGACGGAATAAGCGGCGGTCTGCTCCTCTTTTAAGAGGAGGTGCATCTCATCCATATAATACCGGGTGGACTTGCCGCTGCTGCGGTTTGCCGTGACACGCCCCCACACCTGATCCTGCACGATGAGCATACCGAGTTTCTTCATCTGTTTGCCCAGTTCCTTGATGTCGTAGCAGACGATGCGGTTATTGACGTTCACGTTAGTGCGATGGTTGAACAGGTTCAGACTGCCCTTGACGTAGATTTCCAGAGCCGTGGCAACATGGTGGGCTTCTTTTTCCTCCTGCTGAAGCAGAGCGTTGTACAAGTCCTCAAGGATGGGCATATTCTCCGGGCAGGGGTTCGCAAAATATTTGCGGTAAATCAGATGCACACAGCGGTCAATGACGGTTTTTTCCACCGGCAGCAGACCTTCCTTGCCGCCCACCACCAGCTCACACAAAGAAAGAATAAAGTCGGCTTTCAGGGACAGCGGATTATCCTCCTCGGAGTAGTTGGCGTTGATGTCCATGGGGTTGACAAATTGGGTGCTGTTGGGGCTGATTTTGATGACCTGACCTTTCAGCCGGTTCACCAGCGGCGAGTATTCGCCTTCGGGATCATTGATAATAATATCATCGTCCGTCACCAGAAACGCATTGGCAATTTCACGCTTTGCCGAGAAACTTTTACCGGAGCCGGGAGTACCCAGAATCAAGCCATTCGGGTTTTTCAGCTTCTTGCGATCCACCATAATCAGGTTGTTGGACAGAGCATTCAGACCGTAGTACAGCGATTCTTTTCCGCTCTGGTACAATTCCTGCGTGGTAAAGGGGATGAAGATAGCCGTGCTGCTGGTGGTCAGTCCCCGCTGAATTTCGATCTGGCAGTCTGCCAGCGGCAGGCTGCTCATCAGACCCTGCTCCTGCTGGAAGTCCAGTCGGCACAGGTTGCAGTTGTGCTTCTGGGCAATACTGGATGCCTGAAAAACATTGTTTTCCAGTTCCTGTTCAGTCCTGCCGGTGTTCAGCACCAAAAAAGTGACGAGGAACATCCGCTCGTTCTGGCTCTGCAATTCTTTCAGCAGAGCCTTGGCATCCCTGCCGTAGGTCGCCAAATCCGACGGAATGATGTCAATATCATACCCGGCACGGATAGCTTTTTTCTGCTCCTCGATCTTGCTGCGGTCCAGTTCCGTGATGGTGCGCTTCACCGTCTTGATGGCACGGTTCTGGTCAACGGACTGGATGTGCATGGTAACGATCTGGCTGGAACCCATGTCCAGAAAATCCTTCAAAAGCTGGTCGCTGATGTCGGATGCCGTGATGCTCAGAAAGCTGACGGCGCAGAAGATACCGCCCATTTGGAAGGTGCGGCTGTTCTTGAAGGCAAAGGCGGTGGGCGCAATGGCATCCTTCGCGGAAAGCCCGCTTTTCACAAGGTCTTTCCAGTCAAAGTGAAACTTGGATGCGCCATCCATGTTGAACATATCATGCATGAGCTTCAGCCGCTGGACACCGTTCAGGGATTTTGCCTGCACCCCCAGCCGGTGGAAGTTATTCAGCAGGTCATTCTGGATGTGGTCGAGCCGGGGCTTGACCTGTGCCATGCTCTCGCCCTCCACACCAAAGGTGATGAATTTGGTCTTGGTCAGACCATTATTGCCCTTGGCAAGCTGCTGGCGCAGCATCTGGGAATACTCCGCACGAACATCATCGAAACCGTCCTTCTGGAACGGAATGCGGATGCTCTTTTCAAACTCGGTGCTGTCGGTTGCCATGTTCACAAAGGACAATTCAAACTTAATGCTGGAATCGAAGAAGTTCAGAAAACTGCACCATTCCTCGAAAATGGCGGTCTTGTCCTCCTGCTGCGCCAACTGATAATTGATGTCCTGATACTGGATGGTGCGGGTGTAGTAGTTTGCTTTCACCCGGCAGGTGCCATCCTCAAACATCCGCTGCATGGGGATGGACTGCTGGGCGGTCCGGGGCACGGCGGGTTTCTGCGGTTTTTTCTTGCCGTCCTTACCGGTCTTTTTCCAAAACGGAATCATAGGTTGCGCCTCCCTTCATCAAAATCGCATAGTAGTTGTTGGTCTTGTAGGGGCGGATCTTCGGGCGGACAAACCGGGACTGCACATAGTACGACAGCAGCTTTTCCATGGGCTGACCGTTTTTCTCGTACATCCCAAGGAAGAACGCCGGCAGCATCACCGCCATCATACCGAGGGTGGCAGCAGTGTTGCCGCCGGAATCCCGGAGAACAAAAAACAGCGGCACTCCAATGAGAGCCGCTGTGCCAAAGCAGACAAGCTGCCGTTTGGTCAGGTTGAACGCGACCTTCGATTTCACTTTCGTCAGGTCACGGGGAACTGAAATATACGCAGCCAATAAAGCACCTCCTTTAGTGCGCTCCGAGGACGGATTTCGTCACCGAGCTGGTCTTGAACAGGCTGAAACAGAGCAGAACGGTGTAGCCCACAATGCTCCAAATGGAGTTGATGGCATCCCCGGAAATCGCTACGCTTTGGATCAGCACCGCATAAATGGCAACACAAATCAAGATCAGGAAGCCCTGAAAACCCAGTGCAAACAGGCATTTCAGGTAGTTCTGCCCCATGTGGCTCTGCTCGTGGTTGCCGAAGGTCGCCATGGGGATGGGCGCAAGGCTCACCATGCAGTAAATTTCAATCATTCTTCCGTAGACGATGACGAAAATAACGATGGACAGGATGCGCATGGTGATGCCAATGAAGAAGGACTGCAAAAACAGCCCGAACAGGGGACCAACGTCCATCTGCATCAGGCTGGATTGCAGCATGGACAAGCCAATGTCGTTGACACGGGTATTTCCGGCAATGATGCTGCTGGAATCGGATACCACCTTTTGGGTGACATCGAACACCGCCATCACGATGTCAAAAGTATTGCTGATGAGCCACACCGAAATAGCAGTCTTAAAAATCCAGCGCATGATGAGGGCAGGCTCAAACTGCGCCATGTTGTTGTGCTGGGTGATCATTTCGATGAGTTCATAACAGGCGATAAAGGTCAGAATGATGCCTGCAATGGGCAGCACCACATTGCGGGAGAGGGCTTCAATCATGGCGAACACTCTCGGTTCAAAGCTAGAGGGCTTGGTGCCCACCTGCTGGGCGATGTTGCCCACTTGGGTGTTCACATCATCAAACAAGCCGGAGAGATTGGACATAATGCCTGCCGTCAGGATGCCTTTGATCCAGTCGGCAATGGCTTTGAGAACGGTTTCCATTCAGTCACCGTCCTTAACTGAAATGGTTGATAAGGGTCTTGAGGAGATTCAGGAGAAAAATAATGTGGGTCAAAAACTGCATAATAGCACCGCCTTTCATGGATGGGTGGATAAAAACGCGGCTTGGAGCACGGACATTTAATAAAACTGCAAGCTGCAGAGGGCTTTCCGCTGCTGCTCAAGCCGCTGTATGGAACAATGCCCTCATTTCATCTATCATTTTTGATTGATGAATGATAGATGAAATGATATGAGCAAACACAAAAAGTGTTCGACGGAAACAAAAAAGCCGACTGCTTTTCGGCAATCGGCAAATCATAATCAAAGCTATATAGCTGTTTTTATAAGTCGGCGAACAGGAACCTTATGATAAACATCAAGGATGCGTTTTTCTCCATTTCGCCAAAAGGGGTTCATATAATAACAATCGCATTCTTTACAATACCAAATGTATTCAGCTTCTCCGTTGATCTCTAATGTGAATGCCTTCATTTTTAGAAGCGGATGCCACGGGCAATGTTTCTGAAGCTTTTCTTTTTGACGATCAGCTTTGCAAAGTCCAAAAAGCTTACCACATTTTAGAGGGGGCGGATTAAACTTAAAACGACTATCAATGGGATTTTCTATATAATCATTGAAGTTTGATAATCCAAGTTGATTGAGAGGTCTATAATGAAGCCCTGCATTATGTTGATTTTTTGCCATTATAACAATCCTTTCTCAAGCAAGCATTTTGCCCTCCAGATAGGAGCAGCGGAGATAATCAGGATTGGTGTAGTATACGTTGGAATTGAAATCGGAGATCTCATCCGTGATAAACGACGAAAAAACATCCAGAATTGCCTGTGCAGCATCTTCATCTTTCATGGTGGACAGCACCAGCCCCTGATACAGCATTCCGATGGAGGTTGCAGAAGGGACCGTATAGCGGCACTCCGCAGCAGTATCAAAATCCCCATCCGGGATGTTGAGATCTTCAATCAGCTCATCTGAAACCTGCTCAAAGGACAGACAGTGGTTTACTTCTGCCAGCCGGAGCTGCCGTTCGATGCCGGCTTTTGTGAAGTGACGAATCACATTCTGCCGATGATTTTTGGTCTTACGGGCGATGGTCTCGATCAGGCTGCAAACGTAGAGAACATCATTTTTCTGCTTTTCGGTCATGGATGGATTCACTCCTCTCAAAGGTCAGGCAGTGCAAAGCGTTTACGGTATGAAAGCTGATCTGGTGTGTTGGATGCTTGAACTTCGCCAATGCCCAAAATGCTTCACGGCTGATCTGCCCGGACGTAAATCCATTGACATAGTCCCAGATGGTGTCATCTGCCATGGGACCCTCCACAATATCATAGGGATGGGTTTCGCCTGCACGACATTTTGCAATGAAATCCAGCCATTCGTCCGACATTTCAGGGAAACGCAGGATTTTCAGGTCAGGATTCTCTACATAGCGATAGACGTTCACAATACCATCGGCAGAACGGCGGTCTGCCCAGCGGTAGGCTTGTTGATAGCTGTTCGTGCAGTAGAATCCCCAAGAAAAGTCCTTTGTATACCGTGTGATGCGGATTTCGGGATAGACAACTTCTTCTTTACTGCCATGATACAATAAAATCTCGCTCATCTGATTCACCTTCTGTATGTGAGATCGTTACTATGGCTTTCCTTATTATAAATATGTACCGGGCGGCAATCGCCGCCCGCTGTTCTTAACCGAACAGACCGCTCAGCAGGGGAATCAGGGTAATGCCCACCAGAGCAACGCCGCCGCCAGCCATGAGCTGCTTCATGCCCTGACTCTTGCTGCCGGGGTTGTCGTTACCATAACCTTCCAGCAGGTTGATGGCACCCCAAACGCCGAGACCGGCACCCAGAGCGACAACCAGAGTCTGAAGAACTTCGATAGCAGAGTTGAAGAATTCCATAGTCTTTTCTCCTTTATTATAAAGCGTTTCCGGTCGTTTGTACACACCCGAAATCTTGTAGTTTTACGTTGCATAACCGCAGCAAGGCTGATTTTCTGGTGCACCTTTCTGACCGGGATAAAAATAAAACCGCCTACCGGGTCAGGCAGACGGGAGCGAATCAGCATCCACCACGATGAACTCATCTCCGGGTTGGATTTTTTCTTTGCGGTTCAGATATTTTTCAATATCAAAGGTGTTTTTGGGGTCGTAGTCCGAGGTCAGCTTGTAGTTAGGGTGCTGGGTCAGGTCGTACTTGTCGCTCAAAAACGGTCTGACGCCACGCAACTGCAAAATACACTTGCCGCCGTCCAGCACCGCCAGCTCGTCCCGGCTCAACAATTCGTGGCCCATCTTTTGGAACGTAGTGCCGTAACTGGGGCTATTGCCACGGGTGTCTGAGGTGTTGAAGGCGTCGATGGTCTCCTTGCCCAGCATCTCGGACAAGTCTTTCAGGGTGGTCGGCTCACTGCCGCCGAGGAAAATCTGGCTGTCCATGTTGCCCACAATGGTATCCGCGTTATCCTTGTAAATGGCTTTCAACTGGCTTCTCGCCTGCAAAACAAGGCAGGCGGAGATCTCACGGCTGCGGATGGTGGCCACCAGCTTTTCCAGATTGGGAATCTGCCCGATGTTGGCGCACTCGTCGATGAGACACCGTACATGAACGGGCAGCTTGCCGCCGTATACATCATCTGCCTTGTCGCACAGCAGATTGAAAAGCTGGGTGTAGACCATGCTGATGAGGAAGTTGAAGGTGCTGTCCGTATCGCTCATGATGAGGAACAATGCCGTTTTCTTATCGCCCAGCGTGTCCAGTTGCAGCTCATCGTACATAGTGAGGTCACGCAGCTCTTGGATGTCGAAGGGGGCTAATCTGGCACCACAGGAAATGAGGATGGATTTTGCGGTCTTGCCGGCAGCCAGCTTGTAAAGTTTGTACTGCCGCCCGGCAAAGGAATTGGGCTTCTTTTTCGCCAGTTCTTCAAACAGCAGATCCACCGGGTTCTGATATTCCTCGTCATCCTCCAGCACCTGCATGGTGTTGAGCATTTCCAGCAGGGTGGCGAAATTTTGCTCCTCCACCGGGGCTTCATAATGCAGATAGGCGATCAGGGCAGTGAGCAAAAGACGTTCGCTTTTCTCCCAGAAAGGGTCCCCGCCGGACCCTTCGCCCTTGGTGTTGGTCATCAGGGTCGTGACCAGTTTCAGAATGTCCTTTTCGCTGTGGACATAGGCGAAGGGGTTATAGTGCATGGACTTTTTGAAGTTGATGGTGTTCAGGATTTTCAGCTTGTAACCGTTTTTCAGAAGTGCGTTCCCGCACTCGACCACGATACTACCTTTCGGGTCAGTGACCACATAGGAACTATGACATTGTAAAAGGTTGGGTTTAAGCCAAAATCTCGTCTTGCCGCTGCCGGAGCCTCCCACCACCAGCACATTTTTGTTCCGGGCGTTTTTGGGGTCCGGTGGGCGGTTGGACATCATCAGCCGTTCCGTTTTGGTCAGGATGATGTTGTCTGCAAACTTGGGTGCCATGAACGGCTCAATATCCTTGGCGGTGCCCCACCGGGCAGAGCCGTACTCCATGCCGTGGCGGTACTTCTTGGCGTTTTTTCCACGCAAATAGACCGCCAGCTGTAACCCTGCACCGCAGCACAAGCCCACCAGCAAATCGAGCGGATGCAAGCTGGGCAGCGGGTTCGCAAACGCCACCGGAACGGTGCCCATCATCGCCATGATCTTATCCCCCAGCTCTTTGCCCTCGGCAAGCCGCCACGCTTCGCCAATGTTGGTTGCCACCAGCCCCAGCAAAATATAGGGCAGATACAGTGCCAGCAGCTTTGTCAGCTTTTTCGTGGTCACAGTCCACGCTCCTGTTCCTTATGCCGGACTTTGCCGGGGAGTTCTGCCGCCGCCTGCACCAGTTCATGCAGTTTTGCCAGCACCGAGGGGCGTTTGTCTTTGTTCAGCAGAGATGCCGAATACTCTTTGAACGCCGAGTTGAAGGCTTCTGCATCCGGGGCTTTGAAAAAGACCAGATACCGGGGCGGCACTTCGGAGGTGTCCTTGCGGATGGCATAGTCGATGCCGTACTTTTTGGCGTAGCGTTCCAGCCCACGGATGCCGGTCTTACTGATCTCCACGCTGGACACACCCCGGTTCTGCCGCAGAAGAGTGCGGACACTTTGCTTACCTTGGGATGTCTTGGACTGGTACAGCCGAAACGCCGCCTTTACCGCCCGCAGGACAGTCCGGGCAGACAGCTTTGTGGTGGAGATCATAATGTTGAATGACTTCTGTTCGATTTCTTCCTGCAATGCCATCACCTCCCGTGCAGCAGGGTGATTTTAGCGGTCATGCTCTGCCGGGGGCTTGGTGCGGGGCTTTTCTGCGGGAGGTTCATCAGGCACCGGCAGCACCAACAGACGGTTGCCTAGCTTCAGAAAGGCTTCCGGCTGATGGAAAAGCTGCTCGTACTTCTGCGCCAGTTCTGGGGTCAGGGATGCAAAATCCTCCTCGCCCAATCCCACCACTAGAAAGTCTCCGGCAATGGCATCATACATTTCTCCGTTTTCATCCCGAAGAGCACGGTTCAGGGGCAGACCCATGAGCTTACCATCGTCATTGCAGATGATAGCCACTGGGTCTGCAAAGGGGTAAACAGCAGCAATCGTGCCGCCCACCGCCTCCTGCAAGGCTTTCAGGTTGTTGTCAATCTCGACCTGCTGCGGATACTGTCCCGGTGCAATTTTCAGCACCGACAAGGTGTTCTCGTTCTGTTCCATTATCGTCCTCCTCGAATTTGATAGAGATCTCCTGCCAGGCATGGGCGGCGTTCAACAGAGCTGCCACGAAGAAGCCGAAAAAAGCGCCGGCTTCAAAAAATGCGAAACCGATAAAAAAGTTCAGCATGGCACACCTCACTCCATGCAGATGCAGGGCAGCTTCTGGTCGTCTGCCATCAGGGTGATGCTGTGGCTTTCCAGATACTTCTGGAACAGGTAGACCTCATCAATGGTCAGCGAGATGACCTCGCCGTCCATGTTGGTGCGGACAAGAATCACCGGGCCGGTCAGGTAGTGCTTTCCGCCCATCTTCAGCACCTGCGCCGGGTTGTAGCAGAGCAGCAGCGAGGTGTTGGGAAGGTTCAGGCAGGCATCATCCTCCTCAAAGCAGGGCAGGATGCCGGGAGCCTCGTCCAGCGTGATGATGGTCAGCTCCATATCCGGGGCAATGGCAGCGAGATAGACTTCACCAGGCTTTTTTCTGCCGTTCAGAATCGTGTAGATGCGAGTATCAATGGTGACTTTCTCGGAACGGATGTGAGTGGTAGTAAAGTTCATAGACGTTTCCTCCAAAATTTTTGCAAAATAAAAGACCCGGAACTGGGTCTTTTGGTTCAGTCTGCGATCAGCGCGCTTCTTCCTGCTTCTTCTGTTTTGCCTGTTGCTTTTTTAGTTGCCACTGGTCGAGCAGCTTGATGATGATGCTTTCCATCTGCCGGGGCGTGTAATTGCGTGGAAAGTATTTCCGCAGGGTTTCGTTTTTGATGGTCACGGTGTCCAGTTCGCTTTTCTTTTCCTCATTCATAATGTTGTAGACTGCATCATAGTCAAACTCACCCTGCTGCGCCAGCTTTTTTATCCGAATGGCTTGTGAAAGAGATGGTGCGTTCTGGGAAGCATCCATTGCTTCTAAAAAATCCTGTTGCTGTTTTTCGTCCAGATAGGACAGTTCTACCGCAGGGTTAAAAGAGATTTTTTTCTCGTCCACCATGTCGAGCAATTCAGGGACAAGGTTCGTCAGACGCACAAAACGCTGGACTTGATTGCGACTTTCGCCTGAATCTTTTGCTACTTTTTCATCGGCTCTCAACTTCGTCCCAACTTGGGACGAAGTTAAATCTGACCTAGCACCTTGATTTTTTATTGCATCCAGCTTCATCTTGTACGCAAATGCCCGCTCGCTGGGCAGGATGTGTTCTCTCTGCAAATTGGAATCGACCATCAATATCGTGGCGGCATCATCCTCCATATTTCGCACAATGACAGGCACGGTGTCCAGATTTGCAAGCTCTGCGGCGTGTTTCCGACGATGCCCGGAGATGATCTCATAGCCGCCCTCTGGTCTGGGGCGGGCAATCAGCGGCGCAAGCACACCGAACTGCGAAATGCTTTCCACCGTCCGGGTCATGGAATCATCGTCCAGAACTTTGAACGGGTGGTTTTTGAACGGGAAAAGTTCGCTGACGGGAATCTGTTGTACCTGCTCCCGCTGTTCTTCCTGCCGGGACTCTTCGGTCGAAAAAATATCATCGAGACCTTTCAGTGCTACGTTTAAGCCGCTTTTCGGCATCCACCAACACCTCCTTCGCAAGAGATTGATAGGCTTCTGCCACCTTGCTCTTGGGGTCATACTGGAAAATGCTCTTGCCGGCGGCACTGGTTTCAGCAGCACGAACAGACCGGGGAATGGTCTGGTCGAACACCTTGATTTTACTACCGTATGCCTGACGAATCAAAGTGTCGATCTGCTTTCCATAGTTGGTGCGGCTGTCCGTCATGGTGAGCAGGATGCCCTCGATTTTCAGCTTCGGATTGATTTTCTGCCGGTGTACCTTACAGATTGTCTGCAAAAGCTGCTCCAGACCTTTGGCAGAAAGATATTGAGCCTGTACGGGTATCAAAGCAGTGTCTGCCGCCGCCAGTGCATTGATGGTGAGCATACCAAGGGAGGGAGTACAGTCCAGCAGGATATAATCGTACTCCCGTTTTGCTCCGTCCAACACCTGTTTGAGCATCTTTTCCCGGTTCATGCTGTTTACCAGAGCCACCTCCAATCCTGCCAATTCGATGTTGGCAGGGATGAGGTCTACGCCCTCTGCATGGTGCAGGATGCCCTCACCGGGTTGGATAGGCTGGTCGTTCATGGCTTTCTGCATCAGAGTAGACAATGTGGCAGGCAGCTCGTCCGGCTGCTGCCAGCCCATGCTGATGGTAAGACTGCCCTGCGGGTCAGTGTCCACCAGCAGAACTTTTTTGCCCTCCATCGCCAGCCCGATGCCCAGATTTTCACAGGTGGTGGTCTTGCCGGTGCCGCCTTTCTGGTTGACGATGGCTATCGTGGTTGCTTTCTTTGAAATTTTCATCACCTCCGATTCGCTAAGTCGTGGTTGGTTTGGTTCTGGTAGGAAAGCTGCATGGTGGTGGGCGCGTTGTACAGAGAAGCGAGCAGATATTGTTTCATGTTACGGATCGGGCTGCTGTTCTCTGCAAAGCACTTCAGCACAAAGCGGATGTGGTCGGCGTTCAACTTCATAAACCGACTGCATACCACCTCGGCGGGCTTATCGTCCCCAGCAATGTGCAGCAGCTTACGGTTGGTAGCGCAGGTGTCCACCAGCAAGTCTACGATCTGGTAGATAATGTCCTTGTCATCCGGGCAGAGCCGGAGCAAAAGGTCTATCTCCAAAGACTGAGAAAAATATTCTTCCAGTTGGGTGCGTTTGCTCATCCCATCCGCTTCTTCAGAATTGAATGGATCAGTCTCACTCATTTCAGTATCATTCTCTTTAGTCTTATTACATCGTGATTTTGAAGGGTCTTGACACGCGATTTTGAAGCCTCCAGAATCGTGAAAATCACGATTCTGGAATATTGATTTTGACGATTCTGCTGAAAAGTTCTTCACATACACCAAACTTGGCTTTCCCAGACCTCTGCGTTTTCGTTCAATCAGACCAAACTTTTCGAGTTCCCGGAGCAGCTTGGTCGCTTTGTTGTCTGCGCAACACAACGCCCTCTTGACATCCTCTATCGTGAAGATGATGAACACCCGGTTCTGCTCGTCCAGCCAGCCGTTTTTCACAGACAGGCTCATGCGGTCCAGCAGGATGCCGTACAGGGTTTTTGCATCGGTGGACAGACTCTGGAACCGTGGCTCCTGAAAAAGAGCCTTGGGAATGCGGTAGAATGAAAACAGTTCTCCGGCTTGTCCGTAAAAGTAGTCAAGGGTCATGTGGCTTTTTCAACGTTTTGCTCCAGCTTGTGTTCAAAAAATCAACCGCCTTTCGTTTGAAAATAAAAAGCGCACTCTTTTCTTATTGAAAAGTGGTGCGCTATGTAATATAATGGCTATATAATTTAGCTATCCAAAAGATAGTCGATGAGATATTCTTTCGGAATCATGAAAGATCGTCCGACTTTCAGGCAGCGAATTCTATGTTGATGGATTCTTCTGATGATGGCAGTCTGGCTTTTGAAACCGAGTAAAGTTGTTGCTTCTTCGACAGACAGCACATCAGGATAGTTCACAAATAATTTTTCATAATACTCTTTTGCTTGATTTTGATTCATTATCCTTGACTTTCCTTTCGTTTTGTGCCTAAGCAGAGGAGCGTTTTGCCCTGCATCCCTCCTGAACATCCCTCCAATTTCCATTTGGGCGGTCCAAACCGAAAAAACAGAGTAGAGGAAAAACGCATCGAAAAATCGTGGATATTTCAAATTATTGTTCGTTGAAGCGTGAATTTTGCCTTTGCGCAGTGGAAACCAGATATCACTAGATATCACTGGATAACACCAGATGGAAGATGCGGATAAAAACTCAAAATCCCTTGTGCTAATAACACGTGTGGGTTCGACCCCCACCACCGGCATAAAAAGGAAGCCATCCAGCTTGTCTGGGGGCTTTCTTTTTATCTGCGGCGTGTGAGCGGGTCGAACAGCACGACCCTGCACAGCAGGGGAGCAATCAGCCCTGCGGGCTGTTGCTCAGTGCGCGGGAGACCCCCACCACCGGCATTGCAAGTAGCTCGAAATCGAAAGGTTTTGGGCTGCTTTTCTTTTTCTACTCAGTTTCTTATACTTTGGTGTTTTCTGGGAAGATATTGACGATGGCATTGGCAGAGGAGACCTTATCTCGTGCGATTTCCGTTACCGTTCCGTTGACCTTTGCGGTCACAACCGTATGCTGAATGCTGATTTTCTTGTTCTCAAAGTCAATGGCATCCCATTTCAAACCAACAATTTCACTGCGCCGCAGCCCGTAGAATGCAGCCATGATGACGCCAAACTCCGAAGGGTCACCTTGAATCACTTTGAAAAGCTGCTCCAGTTCTTCACCGCTGTAAATCTCCGACTTGAACTTTTCCTTACGAGGACGTTCAACGCGATCTGCCGGGTTGGAACGGATCATGCCGATTTGAAAAGCGTACTGCAAGCATTTGCGGATGTTGGCGTGATAGTGAATGACGGTGTTTGCCGTAAGGCCACGATCCAACTCATGCTGGTAGAAGTCTTGGATGTATTTGGGATGCTGTTCCATATCCTGCAATGTATAGTGGAGCGGTTCAAAATATGGGACGATACCCCAGATAAGTCCCAAGCAGAGTTCTTTACCGACAGCTATGGCGTGGTGCA
>ERZ791830.878-NODE-878-length-24015-cov-7.024416_pt1 | contig 24015 bp, 24 predicted proteins | sample MGYA00509945_ERZ791830 | MGnify/ENA primary metagenome ERZ791830 (study PRJEB30046, sample SAMN00792021) | human gut metagenome | study: EMG produced TPA metagenomics assembly of the A metagenome-wide association study of gut microbiota in type 2...
AGACCGGCAGCATTTCCTCCGGCGGTATGGGAGGCCCCGGAAACGGCGGCCAGCGTCCCGGCGATAGAGACGGCGGCCAGCAGGCTCCCGATTTCTCCGGCGGCGGTCAGCCGCCGGAGAGACCCAGCAGCCAGCAGCCCGGTACGACCCAAAACAGCTGACAGACAATCAAAACGCCACCGTATGAAGAATCATACGGTGGCGTTAAAGCTCATTATTTTAGCTTGGCATGGCGGTGGCAAGGCGCACCGCCATACCGGGGAGATATTTTCTGATGGCTTGTATACGATTTCTGATTTACTCCTGTTCCTTGCGAATGACCTCCACCATGCGGGTCAGGACGGTCTCGATGATGCTGCGGGGCATGGCCAGATTCAGGCGGATGTACCCGGCGGCGTTGCCCACGAACAGACCGTTGCCGCCCTCCAGCAGCACGCCCGCCTTGTTGGCGAAGAAGTCCGGTAGGTCGGTGGTCTCCGGCAGGCCCTTGCCCAGGCGGGGATAATACCCGGCGTCACGCACAGCGGCTCCTGAGGAAAGCCCCAGTCGTATTGATCCTTGCACCACTGGGAGAAAGCATTATAATATTCGTCATCGTACAGGCCGGTGTAGCCGAAAATGCGGCGGTCGATGCGGCCCCGCAGGGCGTCCAGGATCTCCGGTGCCACGCCGAACTCCATGTCGGCCACCCACATGCGGACGAACTCCTCGTCCTTGTAGGGGGAACACCTTCTCCGGGCCGGCGTGGAAGATGTAGCTCCGGAAGCCGTCGGTATTCAGGGCGTTGGTGTGGCGGCGGTCGATGATCTCGTCAAAGTTGTAGGTCATGGTGGTTGCTCCTTTCTTTTTCAGCGATGGTCGCATTTCTGACATTGTATCACGGCGTTTCGCCCACATCTTTATGCCCGTTGAAGAAGTGGGCATCGACTCCCACGCACATGGAGTGCAGGCCAAACATTTATTCTTCCTTTCGTTTGCTTTCTCCTCTCCGGGCTTCCGCCCTTGATCTGTCCTGAAACGCAAAAAGAGCGCCGGTTCGATGGTTTTACGAAACCAACAAACCGACGCTCTTGTGTTCTATATGTTGTTTTTCAGATGCGAACCACTTGGGGTCAGTACTTCCAGCGGCTTTCAAAACCCATCGGAAACGCTCGGTTCGCATCCACACAAATTTTCTCAAAAAGTTGCAAAAAAGCTGTGAAATATGAAGTTTCACAGCTTTTCGTGGTGGACCTGAAGGGATTCGAACCCTCGACCTCTCGGATGCGAACCGAACGCTCTCCCAGCTGAGCTACAAGCCCGAATATGAAGTTGTATGGTTGCGGTATGTCAGGCTTGCTCTCCCAGCTGAGCTACAAGCCCGTACCCTTACATTATACACAGTTTTTTCAAAAATGCAAGAGGGAATTGTGTTAAGTATCGCTTATGTCGAATATTAAAAGCAAGTATTTCACTTATATATCCTCCTTTGATATAATGAATTGCAAAACGCAATTGACAGACCGTGAAAGGATGAAGGAAATATGAGAACGTTGGGAACTGTTGTACGGGGCGTGCGCGCGCCGATTTTCCGTCAGGGCGACGACGCCGTGACCGTGACTGTGGAGACCGTGCTGAACGCGCTGCGCGAAAACGGCATCGAGGCTCACGACAAGGACGTGGTGGCCATCACCGAGTCCGTGGTGGCCCGCTGCCAGGGCAACTACGCCACCGTGGAGCAGATCAGCGCCGACGTCCGCGCCAAAACCGGCGGCGAGACCGTGGCCGTGGTGTTCCCCATTCTCAGCCGCAACCGCTTCTCTCTGCTGCTGCAGGGCATCGCCGGTGGCTGCAAGAAGGTGGTGCTGATGCTCAGCTATCCCTCCGACGAGGTGGGCAACCATCTGGTGTCCATGGATCAGCTGGACGAGGCGGGCATCGACCCCTGGCACGACGTGCTGGATCTGAAGCGCTTCCGTGACGCTTTCGGCGCGGTGATCCACCCCTTTACCGGCGTGGACTATGTGGACTACTACAAGACCATCATTGAGAAGGCCGGAGCCGAAGCGGAGATCGTGTTCGCCAACCGGGTGCAGGCGGTGCTGGACTACACCGACACCGTGATCTGCTGCGATATCCACACCCGTGCACGCAGCAAGCGGCTGCTGAAGGCCGCCGGCACCAAGACGGTGCTGGGTCTGGACGACCTGCTGACCGCTCCCGTGGATGGCAGTGGCTACAACCCCCAGTACGGCCTGCTGGGCAGCAACAAGGCCGACGATGAGCGGGTGAAGCTGTTCCCCCGTGACGCCATGGCGGTAGCCGAGGGCATCGGCAAGGCCATGAGCCAGGCCACCGGCAAGCAGATCGAGGCCATGGTCTATGGCGACGGCGCGTTCAAGGATCCCGCCGGTAAGATCTGGGAGCTGGCCGACCCCGTGGTGTCCCCCGGCTATACCGCCGGTCTGATCGGCACCCCCAATGAGCTGAAGCTGAAGTATCTGGCCGACCACGACTTCGGCGACCTGGCCGGCGAGGCGCTGCAGAAGGCCGTGGCCGAGAAGATCCGCCAGAAGGACGCGTCCGTCAGTCTGGTGGGCAATATGGTGTCCGAGGGCACCACACCCCGCAACCTCACCGACCTGATCGGTTCTCTGTGCGACCTGACCTCCGGCAGCGGCGACAAGGGCACCCCCATCATCTACATTCAGGGCTATTTTGATAACTACACCAACGAGTAAGAGGCTTTCACCTCCTCCCTGCCGCGCTATGCGGCGATGAACCTTCAGTAAACCCCCAGCTGTGCTGTCCAACGGCACAGTTGGGGGTTTTATCGTTCGATGAATACACGATACCGAAAAATGACACAGCTGCTGTGGAGCCTTTCGCGTTTCCGTCTTATATTCCCTTCCGAATTTCCCCTTGTGAGGCGGCATTTGCAAGACAGTAATGGGCGCTTTTATCGACTCCGCAAGCCGTTGGTTTCCGGCGTAAAACCGGCTTCAAAAAGTTAGCAAAAGCTAACCGTTCTGATAAAAAAGCACAATTTTTCAAAAGAATTTCTCTACAATACTGGACTTTTACACATGATGTATACTATAATCCTTATGGAGAACATTGGCAGAGAAACTAAGAACAACTGTAAGAGGGTGATATTTTTTGGATTATACCAAGTATGCGTTGAAAAACGCGGAAGAGCTTGACTGCATGATGGCAGGAAAGGACAACTTCTTTGTCGTCGCCTGCAACAAGTGCTTCAAGGAGTTCGACACCACCGTGGAGCCGGAGTGCGGCGGCTTTGCCGCCATCGCCGCCGAAAAGGGCAAGCACATCACGGGCTCTGTGAAGGTGGACTTCCTGTGCAACAAGGTGCAGACCGAAAAGAAGCTGGCCGGGATCGTCCCCGCGGGGACGGATAACGTGGTGGTCATCTCCTGCGGTCTGGGCGTGCAGACGGTGGCCGACCTTGCGGAGGTGCCCACGTTTACCGCCACCAATTCCCTGAACTATGTGGGTCATCACGGCATGGCGCTGACGAAAAAGACCTGCGGTGCCTGCGCCCAGTGCTATCTGAACGCCACCGGCGGCATCTGCCCCATCGTGGACTGCTCCAAGAGTCTGGTGAACGGCCAGTGCGGCGGCGCCAAGAACGGCAAGTGCGAGATCGACCCCAAGAAGGACTGCGCGTGGGAGAACATCTATCAGCGCCTTGAGAAGCAGGGCCGAACGAAGGAGTTCCTGGATCAGCCCATTCAGCTGCGGGACTACTCGCTGGCCGGTGTGGAGGAGATCAAGGCCTACGTGGCCGAGGCTCGTGCACGGCGCTATGAAGGCTTTTACGGCGGCGTCCATCCCACGGAGAACAAGGAGTTCACCGAGCATCTGGCGATCCAGAGGTTCCCGGAGCCGGACACCGTGGTCATCCCCCTGTCGATGCACATCGGCGCTCCCGCCACCCCGGTGGTGAAGCCCGGCGACTATGTGAAGGTCGGCCAGCTGATCGGCGAACAGGCGGGCTTTGTCAGTGCGCCTGTCCACGCCAGTGTCAGCGGTACTGTGCTGGCGGTGGAGCCTCACACCCACCCCAACAAGGGCCCCGGCGTGCTGAGCGTCGTCATCCAGAATGACGGCAAGAACACGCTGCACGAGTCCGTGGTTCCCAACAAGCCCCTCGAGGAGCTGACGCCTGACGAGATCGTTGAGATCGTCAAGGAAAAGGGCATCGTGGGCATGGGCGGCGCTACGTTCCCCACTTATGTCAAGCTGAAGCCCGGCAAGCCCATTGACGCGGTGCTCATCAACGGCTCCGAGTGCGAGCCGTATCTGACGGCGGATCACCGGATGCTGCTGGAATATGCCGACGAGATCCTCTATGGTCTGCGGGCCATGATGAAGGCGGTAGACGCGCCCGAGGGCGTGATCCTCATCGAGGACAACAAGCCCGACGCCGTGGCGCTGATGGAGGAAAAGCTGGCACCCTACGACAATATCCGTGTGGTAGCCGCCAAGACCCAGTACCCCGAGGGCGCTGAAAAGATGCTCATCAAGCGGGTCATGGGCCGTCACGTGCCCAGCGGAAAGCTGCCCGCCGACGTAGGCTGCGTGGTCAGCAACGCCTCCACCGCCAAGGCGGTCTCCGATGCCATCCAGAAGGGCATGCCCTTTATTGAGCGCGCCGTCTCCGTGACCGGCGAGTTCATCCGGAACCCCGGCAACTACATGATTAAAATGGGTACCAGCGTGCAGGCCATCATTGACCACTGCGGCGGCATCACCGGCGACGACGTGGTGCTGAAGATGGGCGGCCCCATGATGGGCGCTCCCCTTCACGACACCAACGTGCCCATTGTCAAGGGCTCCAACGGCGTCATCGCCATCCCCGCCGACCACACCGAGGAGAAGGAATGCATCAAGTGCGGCCGCTGCGTGGACGTGTGCCCCATGGAGCTGCAGCCGCTGGAGATCTATAAGTACGGCCAGCTGGGCGACACCGACGCGCTGCTGAAGCTGAACGTCATGGACTGCTTCTCCTGCCGGTGCTGCGAGTACATCTGCTCGTCCAAGATCCCGCTGGTCTCCAAGATCAACGAGGCCAAGGGTCTGGTCATGCCTCTGCTGAAGAAATAAGGGAGGGAGAGAACATATGCTGATCACAAGACTGAAATCCGAAGAAACCATTACCTCCCTCTGCACCGGCAAGGTGTTTATCATCAACTGCCACGGCTGCAAGGAGGTAGGCTTTCCCGAGGTGGAGGCTCACGCCCTGCAGAAGAAGCTGGCGGACGCCGGTAAGGTAGTGGGCACGCTGACCACCGACTATGTCTGCAACCCCGACGAGCTGGCACTGCGGCTGAGAGGCCCCATGCCCAAAATCGCCGAGGCGGACGCCGTTCTGGTGTTTTCCTGCGGCGTAGGCGTGCAGACCATCTCCGGCCTGCTGGACGACAAGCCTGTTTACGCCTGCTGCGACACGGTGGAGCTGCCGGGCTTCCAGGGCGTTACGCCGCTGGAGTACGACTGCGACCAGTGCGGCGAGTGCTTCCTGAACCTGACCGGCGGCATCTGCCCCATCACCGCCTGTTCCAAGAGCCTTGTCAACGGCCCGTGCGGCGGCACGAAGGACGGCAAATGCGAGGTTTCCCCCACGATGGACTGCGGCTGGGAACGGATCATCCAGCGGCTGAAGGCACAGGGCCGTCTGGACATCCTGCGCTGCCCCACGCAAATGCACGATTTCAACACGGATCAGGCGACCATGGCCGCCAAAGAATCTGACTAATCAGGAGTAATGCTATGAAAATTACAGATCTGTTTCATAACGGTGAATTCGTCGTTTCCGCCGAGATCGGCCCTCCCAAGGGCATCCACATCGACAGTCTGGTGGAGGAGGCGAAGGAATACCTCACCGGCGTCCACTACGTCAACGTGACCGATAACCAGTCCTCCGTCATGCGGCTGGGCGGTCTGGCCACCTGCAAGGTGCTGAAGGACGCGGGGCTTACCCCCATCTTCCAGCTGACCTGCCGCGACCGCAACCGCATCGCGCTGCAGTCCGACCTGCTGAGCGCCGCCATGCTGGGCATCGACAACATTCTGTGCCTGACCGGCGACCACACCAAGCTGGGCGACCATCCCCAGGCCAAGCCTGTGTTCGATCTGGACTCCGTGTCGCTGCTCCACGCGGCCAGCCTGCTGGAGACCGGCAAGGATCTGGGCGGCAACGAGCTGGTGGGCGAGCCCCCCAAGTTCGCCAAGGGCGCCGTGGTGTCCCCCTGCTCCGACTCCGTGGACGCGCAGCTGGTGAAGATGGAGCGCAAGGTCAAGGCCGGCGCCGAGTTCTTCCAGACGCAGGCGGTCTTTGAGCCGGAGAAGTTCATCAAGTTCATGGAGGCCGCCAAGCAGTTCGGTAAGCCCGTACAGGTGGGTATCATCATCCCCAAGTCCGTGGGCATGTGCCGCTTCATGAACAACAACGTGGCCGGTGTTCACATCCCCGACGAGCTGATCGCCGAGCTGCAGGCGGATAAGGAAAAGACCAAGGCCGGTATCACCGGCGTGGAGATCGCCGCCCGCATCATCCGTGAGTGCAAGCCCTACTGTCAGGGCGTCCACATCATGTCTCTGGGCTGGGAATCCAAGGTTCCCGGACTGCTGGAGCAGGCGGGGCTCAAGTAAACTACCGATAACAAAGCTGCCGCCGCTGCGTACCTGTGGTACGCAGCGGCGGTTTTTACTGTCTGATTTCAGATGACCTGCTGCTCCTTCAGGGCGGTCAGGTCTGCTTCGGTCAGGCCCAGCAGCTCACCGTAAACGGCGGCGTTGTCCTGACCCAGATCAGGGGCGGGGCGGGAAATATCGGCCTTGGTATCCAGCAACTTCACGGGGTTGCCGTTGACCTTCATGTCGCCGATGATGGGATGGTGCATGGGAACGAACATCTCGCGGGCGCCGGCGATATGGGGATCGGTGGTGACGCGCTTCAGGTCGTTGATGGGGGAAGCGGGCACGCCGGCGGCAAGGATCAACTCCACGCACTCGTCGATGGTGTGCTGGGTGGTCCACTTCTCGATCTCAGGCTTCAGGGCCTCATGGTTCTCGCAGCGGTGGACGTTGGTGTCGAACCGGGGATCGGTCAGCAGATCCTCCCGCATCAGCACCTTGGTGCACAGCAGGGTATACAGCTTGTCGTTGCCGCAGCCGATGACGAACAGGCCGTCGCTGGCCTGGAAGGAATCGTAGGGATAGGCGGAGGCGTAGCGGTTGCCCATCAGCTCAGGCTGCTTGCCGGAGGCAAAGTAGCGCTGGGTGCCGGTCTCCAGACTGGAGACCACGGAGTCCACCAGGGACACGTCCACACGCTGGCCCTTGCCGGTGAGCGCACGGGCATGGAGGGCGGTGAGAATGCCGATGGTCAGGTTCATGCCGCCCAGCACGTCGCCCATGGCGTTACCGACGCGGAGGGGATGGCCGCCGGCCTCACCGGTAATGCTCATCAGGCCGCCGCTGGACTGGGCGATGATGTCGTAGCCGGGACGCTGGGAATAGGGGCCGTAGCAGCCGAAGCCAGAGACAGCGCCGTAGATGATCTGGTCGTTGACCTCCTTCAGCACGTCGTAGCCCACGCCCAGCTTGTCCATAACGCCGGGACGGTAGTTCTCCACCACCACGTCGGCCTTCTTGACCATCTCCAGAAACAGCTTCTTGCCCTCCGGAGACTTCAGGTTCAGGGTAACGCCCTTCTTATTGCGGTTGACGTTGGCGTAGTACATGCTGGCGCCGTTTTTCAGCGGGCCGAAGGCGCGGGTAGGCCAGATTGTCATAGCTGAAGATCTGGCTGTCCTTATCATAGCTAATGTTGGCCAGCTTCTCATACTGGTTGGTTTCCTGGTGCATGGTCTCCTTTACCAGCTCACGGGAAATAACGCTGTCGGAGATACGCCGGTTATCCCGGCAATAGATTTGATAAATACGGCGCTCACCGTATTCCTCGCTGATGATCCTGTCCCGCACATCGCCGGTGGCGCTGCGGAAAGCGTCGGACACCGACAGGCGGGTGCCGCCTGCGTAGGGGATGTTCATATCCACACAGAGCTGGCGCAGATCATCCTTATCCACTAAAACACTGGGCAGAGAGAAATACAGCAGCTTTCCCAGCATATTCTGACTATCGCCGGATGCGGCGGCAGTCATGTTTTCAAATTTGAGTTCTGTCATATAGCATGTCCTCCTCATTGTGCCGCGATGCGGCTGAGATAGTAATCGTCGATCCCCTTATACGCCGGATTCCAGACGTATTTGGAGTAGCGTATGCCACGGATGCTCTGCACTTCCTGGCGGATGGCCAGTATGGCGCGCCGCACCTGCGGATTGGTCATCTGATCCATGTCCATTGCCTCCACCACCTCGGTCACACCAAGGCTTATCAGCGTATCTTTTAGCCCGTGGAGGGCAAAGACACCGCCGATGCAGACGAACAGGGCGTCGTTGTCCAGATAGCTGGCCACGTCGCCTTTCAGCGGCCCCTCCGTGATATAGGCGCGTTTGCTGGCGGTGTTGCCGGTGACGTGCGTCCATGAATAGCTGCGTGTTCCGTTGGGGGCATTGCGGCTGGAGAGCCAGCGGTACTTCCGGCCCGGTTCACCTTCGTCGAGCCGTATCTTCATACCCTGTAGCAGACCGTCCTTATCACGGGCAGGGATCAGGAAACCGTTGGGTCCGGACAGTGTCCATTCTCCATAGCTGGTGCGGAAGCCGGGAATGCCTTGCAGGTCATGCCCGGTGCTTCGCAGCAGCGAGGCCAGAAGCTTTCGGCCTTCCGGCGTCTGCGGCATACTGCGATATTGGTTTTGGTCGATGCGGTCATCGGAAAGGCCGCGTTCACGTAGGTTTTCCCGATGCTCTGCCGAAAGTGTCAGAAGTGAGAGCATATGTCCGCCTGTGCCGCCTGCGCCCAGCATGACGATTTTCACCGGTGTATCTGTAGGCAGTTTCATTTCAGATCCCCCAGCAGAAGATCCAGCGCCTTCCAGCCCCGGATGCCCGTTTTCTCCGCTTTACGAGGTGAGACCCTTGAGACCGGCACCTTTTCGTGGCTTACTTCAGTACACCATTCAGGCGGAAAGGGTTCCTCAAGCCCCTCTACCACCGTGCCGGGGTCGATGTCCACGAAAGACCCGCCGCAGCAAATACGTGCCGCGATCTCCGGATAGAAATGATCCAGATGGCCCAGCACCATGTAGATACCGGTTCCGCGTTCATCCGCATCATCAATAGAGGAGAAAAACGCCTCCATGCTATTGTGGGAATGAATGTCGGCATAGTGGATATAGCGGCTTTCATCATCGTAGGGATTTTCCTGCAAACTGGCGTGGATGCCCGCTTTGCTGACGTTCTGCTTGGGGACGTAGGCAAGGTATTCCTCCTTCCACTTGTCCCAATAGATCAGTGCCAGCGCCTCATACTCCTGTCCATGCTCTGCCATGAAGGAGCGGAAGAACGCGATGATCTGGCGCATCAGCGACAGCGGGATCAGGGGCAGGGCCGGGGTAAACCCGGCCGCAACCGCCTGAAAATCAATGATCTTGTGTTTTGGGGCGATAAATTCACCCTGCTCGGTCTTGTGCATCTCATAGATGCGACCGTCATTGCCGGGGATCAGGCAGATGACCTTATCCGAATTGCGGGCAGCCTCCACGGTAGGAAACGTTCCTTTGTAGGCGGCGGTGCCTTTATTCTTCATGGTCACCTTGGGACGCACGATGCAGTCTGGATTCTTGTCCCTGGCCTTTTTGAGCGCGTCCAGGAACTCACGGGACCGCTCGATGGACTCCTTCATGGAGATGATCGTTGTTCCCTTGGGGTCTTTGACGTCCTTGCGAATCGTGCCATACTCCACCGACCATGACACATTTTTGCCCTCCTCCAAATCAAGAAAATCCTCTGACTTACGGATGCGAAGCTCCTCGAATGTCATGGTAGGATCTTCAATGACCTCCTTTGCGCTCTTATGGCAAAAGACAGGCTTCTTTTCAAAAAGGCTGGCTTTTGCGTTCTCCACGGTCTTTGCCTCGAAAGCTGCTTCCAGCGGATTGCTGGGTGCAGGCTCTGCGGCGGGGATCGTTGCGGGAGGAATGGTCACTGCCGCCGGCTGCGGCGCAGGGGTCTGCTCCGCTTGGGGCGCTGCGGGGGACGTAGGCGGCTGCTCCACGTGGGGTATTGCTGCCTCCGGTGCAGGAGCGGTCTGCTGGGGCACTTGGAATGGGTTGGCTTCGGGTGCTGCTGCGCCGCTGGATGTGCCGGCGCCGAAGATCTCGTTGATGTCAAGACCTTCCTCCGCGCTGATCTCCTGAAACGGCCACATGCTGTTGCTGTCACTCATGGTAACGGCTCCTTTCGTGTTTTGGGACAATAAAAGAGAACGCAACCGCCCCGAAAGGCAATTACGTTCTTCTTGATGTCCAGTTTTTTACATACTTCAAGTCTTAGTCAGAACGAAGAAGGGGGTTGACCTCCTTTCTCGCCCGTGCCTGCTCTGCTCCGTCCTCAATGCCTAATGACCTTAAGTACAAGGCCATTGTAGCGGAAAGCTGCCGGGGCGTACAGGTGGAAAACACTTCTTCGCCGTGAGAACCGGCTTATCCATTCATATCATCGTATCCATGAGTGCGGCCAAAGCTGCTTGCTGCACTGATGTCAGGCAATTCCATTTATCCAACATCTCACGCTGCGCGGGAGTCAGAGCCACACGAATGTCGTCCTGCGCAAAGAATTGCGACAATGTAATACCGAAAGCATCGCAGATCTTCTCAAGCGATGCAAACGATGGCGTCATAGATTTTTTATACCACGAGGAGATGGTAGACTGTGGCAGGCCAGAGCGTTCAGCAAGCTGATATTCCGACCATCCCCGCGCCTCACGATTCTGCTTGATGATTTCAAGAATATCTGTCACAACTTCACCACCTTGGATTTTTCGTTTATTATACTTTGAAAAATCGTTACATTTTAATAATTATTATCGTATTATTTGTTGCGACAATAATTCCTGCGAAGGTGTGACATCTTTGGAAGAATACCGCCGTATATACCGTTGTGCGGTCATAGGACAAGCACCTATGCGCTTTCCATGTGGGTTTGACGAGGAAGATGACCACTGCAAAAAACTGAAAATGGAGCTGGCGCAGCAGATCATGGTACTTCGTCAGCGCGGTGTGTCACAGTTTCTGACCGCCTGCGACTGCGGCGCAGGTCTGTACGCAGCCGAGATCGTCAATGGCCTGCGGGAAACCACCAGCCAAGACCTGATGCTTTTCTGCTACACACCACATGAGGAACAGGCCACAAAGTGGGCGCCGTATCTGCGGGAACGCTACTTTACTATGCTGGAAAAAAGCACCCATATTTCCGCTGTGTGCGAGGTCGGCGCACCGGATGCACAGCTGCAAGCCCATAAGAAAATCATTGGCCTTGTCGATGTGGTGGCTGTGTGTTCATGATGCGGACATGTCAGCAACGGACAGTGGGGAAAACAAAGCCTTTGCGTATGCCGCGGAGAACCATACGCCCACGCTGGTCTTGCATCCGAAAGAGCTGACCGCGAAGTGGGTCGGCGAGTAGTTCTATCCCAGACAGTCTTGATAACAGGATGATTAGCCCCTGTCACGACGCAGCAAGCCGAATCGCGCTTTGCCTGCAAAATCAAAAAGCCGCAGGCATCTGTGCTACGGCTGCATGAGCAATAGTTTGTTTTTTCGTAAAGTGAATAGTTTTTTGCGAAAATGGTGCTGTGTCGACTCCCTGTCTGTCGTGAGCGATCCAGATGTGCGCAAAATCCCCCTCCCCACCGAAAAGAGCCGGTCATTTTGCGGGGCAGAGCGAGAGATGGATTGGATTGTAGCCCTCCGGGGAAGCGCGGATATTATAAGAGGTCAGGTTTCCGCCGCATTGACGGCAGCGGCAAATGTCAATACCGCTAACTCTCAGCATGAGTTCCCGTGCGGACAGCTTGCCGTCGGAGGGCATGGGTGCTTTTGTCCGCGTCAACCGCCGTGCCAGCTTCAGCCGTATCTTCTTTTGCGGATTGCTCAGAAACCCGTAGTGGCGAATCTTCAGCATACAGGGTGCTGAGATGCGCCTGAAATGCCCTTGCATTTGGAGATATTCGCAGTCCCCATTTATGCTACCTGCAAAGGCTTCTTCGGCCAGACTGGGAGACTGGGGGTGCCAAACATAGCACACTTGATGTTCTGTGGCGCAGCAAAAAAGCAACGGATACCCGTTGCCATCTCCCCTATATGTTCCGTTGCAACGCAATAGCCCTTGACCGCATCCGTGTCTCGCAGTCAAGGGCTATTGATCCATCTTGGGCTCAGTCATCATTGGGTTCCTCACGTTTCTACAGATTATGGCATCTGCCGCCGTCTCTAGTTTCACTCCCGCTCTATCTGAAAACACCGCTATGCGGTGGAACACCGTAAAGGCCGATGGGCTTTTGAGAGTGCTGAACATTCAGGTGATGCCATCTTCCCGTTACCTTGGCAGTAAAGGGGAACTCATCAGGTCATTGGATTCACCTCTTCCTATACTTTATCGGTATCTTTATTATAGCAAATTATTTTCAGAAAACAACTCGCAAAACAGCAAAAATAGTACGGTTAAATTTGGATAGTGTTCCGAAATGTTATATAATCCACTTTTTGGATTGACATAAAGTCACCATTTGATATAAAATTAAAGTGTTGTGAGGTTTCCTGTGCAGGAGGTATGCCATGGCGGAAAACGCCCTCCGTTGAAATCTCGCCATCATTGCTCAATAACAGCGGAAGGGTCTCCTAAAGAGACCCTTCCGCTGTTATTGAGCAGAATCTTTTTTCGGAGCAGACCGCAAATGAGCCGCTCTTTCTTTTTGTGAAGCCGCAATTGCCATCATGTGGTCGTACATCTCATCCCCAACACACTTTCTCGCGTACTGACACCATTGCACACAGCTCAACGTGTCATTATACGCAATGAACCCGCAGGTCTCGCATGCCATCTGCGTGTCTATAGAGAACAGCTCAATGATGCTCCCGCAATTCGGGCAGATCTTTTCGATGATCGTGGGGGTACGCGGCTTACCCTGGCAGCCACTCAGCATAGAGAGGAACCCTTCGACCGCAGGGCAAAGGCTTGCGGTCGCCTTTCTTGTGTTATTATATATTATGATTGCCTAGGGTGCACCCAATATCATAGGGATGCACCCCTACGGAAAACGACGCAAGCGTCTCGCCAGTCTAATCCCGGTATTCCGGCAGTCCATCTACCACGTCATAATCATAATCTGCGGTACGCCGAAGCTGCTCGTTTGTATGGGTGATCTTATCAGACATGCTCTCCAAGAATTTCCGCAGCAGCTTCACGCCAACGGCGGGATGCCGCTCCAGCAGGTCATTTAGCCGGGTTTTGCCAATGCACAGCAGCTCCGTAAACTCCGTGGCAACGCCGCTGAGCCGAAATACATTGCGTGTCAGGCAGTTCTCTCCAATAAAGCTGCCGACGCCCAGCGTGGCCATCTCCAGCGGAGCGGCTCCGCTGTTGTTCTCCCGATTGGCCACCAACCGGATATTTCCCTTCAGCACAAGGCAGACCTCATCATTATGATCCCCGCTGGCGAATACCGTTTCATTTTCATAATAGGTTTTTACATGGCAATAGTCTCGTAGAATAGCGCGATCCTTCTCAGTAAGGTCTGACAGCACCGGCAGCTTTGTCAGGATCAGCAGCACATCCGCCTCGCTGAGCCTCCTGCGGTGCTCCTTGTCCAAATGGATCTCCGGTGCGGAAATATTGTGCCGCTCCAGAATGGCCCGAACGGCGTACCGCTCTTTTCTGACAAGGGTAATCAGCCTTTCCCATTCCGTCTGCACGTCCAGATAGGCGCGGAATGCGTTAAAGACAGGCTGGGCGTCATGTTTGGCAAGGTATATGTTCTGCATGGCTTCCATTGCCGCCGCCGGGTCGTTTTCCGCCAGATACTGGGTGGCCAGCATCATGCTGCTCCGGTAGATTTTCTCCTCCAGATCCTCTTTCAGAAACGCGCCAGGATAGGGATCCAAGTCCTCGGGGTCGACCCTGACCAGATTGCTTGTCTTATACTGTGAGGTCATCTTGGCCCGCTGGTAGACGAAGCGGTAAATATCCTCCCGCATACGCATCCACTGGGGATGGGTTTTAGGCTGCGGCAGGTGCCTGATGGATAGGGTGTTGTCCAGAAAGAAGCTGAAGCCGAACATTCTGCTGTTGATCAGATAGTCGATATCTTCGCCTCTTTTGACCAACGGGTCAAAGGGGACACATTCAAACATCTCTCTGTGCAAGATCATGGCGCCGCCAAAGGCAAAGGGGGTCCGTTTCAAGCGTGGACCGCTCCCAATGATCTGGTCAAACGCCTGCGCCTTGCTTCCAAAACGATCCCAATAAGTCATCCACGGCTCCGGCGTCACATCATCATAGTACCGGCCCTTTCCGTTAAGATAGTAGCCCGCCACGCCGTGTACCACATCACCATACACTCTGCGCCCAAGGAATTCCAGAGAACGGGGCACAAAATCCGGAAGCTCAAAAACCTCGTCGTCATCGATCAGCAGCGCGGCGTCAGCCGTCAGAATGGTGGCCGCCAGCAGACACATATTCCGCACATTGGAATATCCGAACATGGACAGCAGTGCCGCCCCCCTGTCACCAAGACCCGCACCCTTCAGGATGCGGGAAATGGCGGCAAGATCGCCTGCCGTAAAGAGATACGTCTCCGCCCGTAGCTTCACGCGCTTGACGATACGGTAAACCTGCTCATAGGCGGCATCCTCCACATCAGGTGTTGTAGGGCAAATTAGGATCACCAGCTTGAAGTCTTTTTCCTGAAACTGCTGCATACTGACAAGGGTTCGCTCCAGAGTACCTTCCTGATCAACCGGAGTGGGGTGATCGTAGACGGCATCCCCCTCCTGCCAACACTTGCCGGAGCTCCTGCACCAGTAGGTGGGTATGATCATCGTTTTTCTCATGGCCGCTTTCCCCCTACCACGCATTGCGGTAAAACTGCAAGGAACCATAAAGCCGAAGCAGATTTTGCAGATATGTTGCCTGGGTGTAGCCGTTTCGCGCATAATCCGCAATGGTTTTTCTACGCTCTGGCTCCTGTTCATTACGCATAAGCTCATCTAAAATAGCGGCGTAAAGCTCCTCCTCGTCGTCGATCGCCACGAGCGTGCCCACCCGGTTGTTAACAAATTCCGGCAAGCCGCCCGCGTTCGTCGCTACCACCGGTGTACCGCAAGCCATGGCTTCCAGGGCGACAAGGCCAAAAGGCTCCTTGCGGGAAGGAATGACAAACACATCTGCGGCACAGTAGAGTCTGCGCAGCTCCTCCTGTGTTTTGTGGCCCAGGAAGTAGGTCGACTTCAAACCCAGCATCTGCGAGAGATCCATCAGCTCCTCTCGCTCCTGCCCATCGCCTGCAATCAAGGTAAGAATCCTTGGAGATTCCTGCTCCTCGTAATAGCGCGCTGCGGACAGAAGATTTTCTACGCCCTTGAAGGTGGTGAGTTTCCCTGCAAAGAGTACGATCTTCTCTCCGTTATAGGGGATGTTCATCTGGGTGAGAAGCGATGTGCGATCCACATCCTCAGGATAGAATACATCCTCATTATACCCGTTTGGCAACAGTGAAATCTTCGCGCAGGCTTCCGGGAAGTTCTCCAGCACCGCATCTCTGTTGCTGCTGGAGATAGCAATGATTTTTGTGCAGTGCTTAACGGTTTCCTCCGCAAAGCCTCGGAATCCCGGCCATTTGACACAGCCCATAAGGTCTGTCCCATGGGTGGTTACCACAGTGGGGATATGGTGCTTTACCGCCAGCCAGGAGAGGCACCAAATATGCTGTGCATGAATAATATCCGGCTGAAATTCCATAACAGCCTTTTGGATCGCCGCGTCAAACGCCGCCAGATATTGCGCGAACTCTTCGCTGCTCAGGTCGGCAAAGGTGGTCGTGCTTCGGGGATGGGTGGTGAAGCACGGAAAATTAAAGGGTAAATGCTCCTTTTTCGTTTGCCTTTTTGCACCCTTCGCGGAAAACATAACCGGAATAAGCCTCACTCCGGGAATATCTGCCGACGGAGAATTTTCTGGGAATACCGCGCATACTTTATGTCCCTGTTTTGTCAAATGCGCCGCGATATTTTTTGTGTATGTGCCGCTGCCAGAGCCCTCCAGCGGGAAATGGTTCACCATCAAAACTTTCATCGTTCAAACCACCTTTCCATAAAATCGTCCCAGGCCCGCTTTGCTCTTGTATATTGCACGACCATATCCGGCAGGCATGCCTCCGCCGCCTGCTGAATGTTTGGAAGGTCGAGGAACCGAGAATCCTGTGTATATCGGAACAAGGCTCTTGCCCCCACCTCTAATTGCTCCGCGCGCCAGTCGAAGTGGGACGCATCATATCCGGTTTGCCATCGGAGAAATACGTTCCGTCCGATCCATCCGGTACAAGCATAGTAGAGCCGATCACGGATACTGCTATCTGTCCGCAGTTCCGGAACCGCGGGATAGTTGCCATAGGTATCATGGAAGATATGAGCCCCGATATCGAGGCAGTTGATTCTATTCTTCGCGGCGGCAAGGCCGAGAAAGGTATCTTCTCCCCTCGCAAGGAAGGGAACCCCATTATAGAAATAATATGGTGAGAAAAAAGGCGGCAGGGTGGGAAATGCCCCCATCCTGATCCCAAGATTCCCACCCAGCACTTTAGTGGTGGACACCGGCTCCGGCATATCCGCACCTTGAAGGACAAGTCCGCGATGCAGCTTGCTGTCGTGCCAGAAAAGACACATTTCCTCTTTATGAAGTCCGTACAGCAACGCAGACATTCCGTCAAAGTCCGCCGGTGGCAGGATACTGTAACCGGAATAGTCGCTGCTGGTAATATCCGCGCCCATTTCCATTCCCCGCAGATGCGCTCCCACAAAGTCGATCTCCTCCAAACAAACCGTTCCGTTCTCCCTCCGGCGCAGCACCGCCGGCTGTACGTCAGAATCCACAAAGATGAGTACATCAATCCTCTCAAAGAGTGCTTCCAGCAGAACGTGATTGCGGTTAAATCCGTAGGGAATCAGCCCTCGTCCATCCAACAACGGGCAGTAAAGCAGATCAGATATCGAGTTTTGCCGCAGATTGAGATATCCCAATTCCCATTTGGCTTTTTCATAGTCGTGCAGTTTTACCAACGAGAGCCTAGCGCGTCCCTCCAGTATCTGCACCGCCGTCCAATCGAATCGATGTGAATAAGCAACGATTACGTGGCTGATCCCGTGGCCAAACTTTTCCGCATTATCCAGAAATGCCAGAATCGGTTCCGCTGAGACGAAGTCTCTGACGATCATTCCCAGCGCAACGCTTCCCAGAGTCGTCCTCATGATAGTCTACCTCCTTTCAATGAACGGGTTTACATCGAGAATAAAAAAGGCCGCGCAAATTTTCCGGGTACTGCTCTCACGCAGAAACACCGAGAAATCTGAACGGCACAACATATACAATATGTATTCAATTTGCTGTCGCTATTTAGGACATGGCCGGTCAGTATCAAAAACAATCGGTCTTCTCTGCCTGTATCAACCATTGCTGCACACTGTCCCGCGAATGTGGTCTCCTCCCGCCTGTTGATATCATTATACCAGCATAGATAAGGAGTTGCAATTACAAAACATCAACAAAACGGTTGCAGTTGCAGGATATGCACCGCAGAAGCAAGGTGGCAAAACACACAGGGCGCAAGTAGCCCTTCAAAATTTCCCCAAAATGTTGCTTTACCAACAGAAGATAGGTTATCCATAAAGTATAATGACATTATCCCCCTCAGTATCTTTCTCCATACGAGAAAGCTATCCCTTCCCTCTGATGCCAGCAGGTGCGGCGATTGGTCGTATCTGCTGGCATTAGTATGGGGTTTGTTAACGTTTTATTTCAAGTGAATCGCCGTGCCGATCGCAGCAATCATTTTTCTTCGTTATTGCGGCTCGCTTTCAGAAGCATCTTTACGCCTCATGATCCATCCACTGACGCTTCTGGGAACAGGCGGATAAGGAAGAAGCTTTACATTGATAAACCAGGCAATAAGAACGGCAAGGATCGTCTGAATCGCTCTCATGAAGGAGTACAGGTACATACTGCTTTCAAAATGGCTGACGATCAAAACGATATAGATTGCAGTTGCCAGCCCGCAAAACGCATGGCATCCCAGTAATTCTGCCGCGCATAGGACAAGCAGGCTTCCCGCCAGCAGAATAGACGCCTCCACCCAATGCCGGTAGGCTTGCGCCAGCAACTGCCCCCAGAGCCAGTCGGTCAAAAACATGATAGGGAGTCCCACACCAACGGCGGTCAACGTAGCCAAAATACGCATCTTTCCGTTTTCCTTTGTTTTTTCAGAGGTTTCACGAATTTCCATCATACCATAGATGTAGATGAAAATCGGATGCACCTCCAGTCCCGGCACAAAAAGGCGTATCAGCTGCCAAAGGCAGAAGCCGCAAAAAATAGCCAGAATACTCTTGACTTTCCGCATCCCCACATGCGGGTGCATGTGATGGTGGGTATCTTTCCCATCAGGATGTGTGCTACCGCAATCCCCCGGCATGTTGGACATAAGAGGCCTCCCTTCCGATTCTGTGCCGTAGCAGAACACCATCAGCCCGTTTTTTTCTCAAATTTCCCGCCCGGGCAGCGGCAAAGCGGGCAGAGATATCCTTCCGGAATGGTCTCGCCGGAATAGTGATAGCCGCAGACAGGACAGATCCATCCCGCATCTTCCCGCATCGTACGGTAAACCGTGGCGGTAGGCGGTGGGGCAAAGGCCCCCTTTCGCAAAAACTCATCCATTGTCATCAGCCGCGCGTTGCTGAGTGTTTGTCCGTCCACAGCGTCGCAGATAAACAGATAGTAATTCTTGACAGGGATTGTTTCCGTCACCTTCAAGCTGGCCCATGCGGCAATTCTGTCTGTAAGATAGGGATTGCCAAAGGCGTCCCGCTGCACAGGCAGTCCCGCAAACTTGTCCACCACACGGCTGGAGCGATAGCCGAAAACGCTCAGTAGCTCACGGCTGGCATCCTGCGCAACCATGGACACCGTCAGTGTGCCGGCTTTCAGCAGCGCTTCGCAGGTACGGTTATCCCTGTTGAGTACGATAGCGCACTTTTGAGGGCTGCCGCTGGTGATCTGAAAGAAAGAGCTGATCAGACACCCATAGTTACGTCCGCCCTCAAAAACTCCTACAACATAGAGACCGTAATTGAGTTTATCAAATACCATGCGATCCATTTTGAGTCCGCCCTCCTGTAAACAATTTACATTTTAAGAGTAGTTTATCTTAACAAAATAGCATAGCGCACGGAGAAAAACCGTTGTCAGAGCAACGGAGCGGTGTAGAAAAAACTTCTACACTATCCTCAAGCGGAGAGTATTCTCAAGATATTGACAAGAAATTAACAATCCGTATAATGAAATTATCTCTCGCAGCGTTCCATGGGGCAGGGATAAGGTCGGCGGGGATGCGCAAGCTATGGTGACAGGTGACGATGGGTATTTTGTCAATGAGCAGGCAGCAGCTTTCATTGCCTGACAGTCAGGCTTAGATAATCAAAAAAGATAGGAGGACATGACTATGAAGGGTTTTGCCATGCTGAAGATCGGCGAGGTCGGTTGGATCGAAAAGGATCGTCCACAATGCGGGCCGCTGGATGCCATCTGCAAGCCGTTAGCCGTTGCGCTTTGCACCTCAGACGTACACACCGTCTGGGAGGGTGCTGTTGGTGAGCGGCACAACATGATCCTGGGCCACGAATGCTGTGCTCAGGTGGTGGAGGTAGGCTCCGAGGTGCGGGATTTCAAGCCCGGTGATCGGGTTCTGATCCCGGCCATTACCCCCAACTGGAGTTCCCTGGAGGCGCAGGCCGGCTATGCCATGCACTCTGACGGAATGCTGGCAGGATGGAAATTCTCCAACATCAAAGACGGCGTCTTTTCGGAGTATTTCCACGTCAATGACGCTGACGGCAATTTGGCACTGCTGCCGGAGGGCATGGACATTGTGGATGCCTGTATGCTTTCGGACATGGTTCCTACCGGTTTTCATGGCGTGGAACTGGCGGACGTGCAATTTGGCGACACCGTGCTGGTGGTGGGCATCGGCCCTGTTGGCCTGATGTCGGTGGCAGGCGCGGTCCTGCGGGGAGCGTCCCGCATTATTGCGGTGGGCACCCGGCCCAATTGCATTGAGGTGGCCAGAAAATATGGAGCGGATGATTTTATCAGCTATAAAAACGGCCCCATTGACCAGCAGGTGCTGACCATGACCGGTGGCAAAGGGGTAGACAAGGCCATTATCGCCGGTGGTGGCGTTGAAACCTTTGAGCCGGTAGTGAACTGCCTGAAGCCCGGAGGGAAGATCGGCTCTGTGAACTATCTGGGGGACGGCGACTATGTCACGATCCCCCGTGTGGCATGGGGCGTTGGCATGGGTCACAAGCAGATTCAGGGCGGTCTGATGCCCGGTGGCCGCCTTCGCATGGAGAAGCTAGGAGCCTTGGCCATGTCGGGCAGACTGGATGTCAGTCTGCTGGTCTCCCATGTATTTGACGGCTGGGAGCATATTCCCGAAGCGCTGCAGCTGATGAAGGACAAGCCTGCCGACCTGATCAAACCGGTGGTGAGACTGGTATAATTTGCGGAGCTGACAGGTTGATCCAGTATATCAGGTATAAATCAAAAGCCCTGGGAAGCCCCAGGGCTTTTGACAACAGGGGAGTTAAGCCTGTTGCAGAACAGTCTTCAGCGCATCGATCCGGTCAGTCTTCTCCCAAGCTACATTCAGCTCCTCCCGGCCCATGTGTCCATAGGCGGCCAACTGACGATAAATTGGCTTACGCAGGTCGAGATCACGGATAATGGCGGTCGGTCGCAGGTCAAATACCTGTTTCACAGCAGCCGCCAGTCGGTCATCCGCCATTGTGCCGGTACCGAATGTATCCACCATTACAGACAGGGGCTGAGCCACACCGATGGCATAGGCCAACTGGATTTGGCATCTGCTGGCAAGACCGGCAGCTACCACATTCTTAGCCACCCAGCGAGCGGCATAGGCAGCGGAGCGATCCACTTTTGTGGGGTCTTTACCAGAAAAGGCCCCGCCGCCATGGGGTGCTCTGCCGCCATAACTGTCCACCACGATCTTCCGCCCAGTCAGCCCGCTATCCCCTTGAGGACCGCCAATAACGAACCGGCCAGTCGGGTTTACATAGATCTTGGTATTCTCATCCATCAGTGCCGCAGGGACGGTAGGCTTGATAACCAACTCGATAATATCCTTGCGAATCTGTGTCAGCGGGGTTTCAGCGGCATGTTGGGCAGAAACTACTAGCGTGTCCACACGAAAGGGCTTACCATTATGACGCCATAAGAAGCACTCCTTTCTTGATGTACACAAGAATATATTCATCTGATACTGGCAAGAGCGCCCGGAGAAGCAGTTTTTGCCGCCGGACACTCTTGCCATGCTGAGGATGAGGTAGAAAAGAGTTTTATTGAAAGATTCTCCCATGTAGGGGAGAGAGAAGAGGCGGCGCGAAAAGAACATCATTTCCGCGCCGCGCACTCTCTCCGCATCGTTAGATGCAAACCGGGAGAAAGTAGTATGGGCTAGCTCTTAAATTCGCGCTTTGCGGCCAGAACCGCCGCACCGACAAGGGGCAATAGGTCAACGTCACTACACCGCGGATGCATCGCCAGCATTTGGAAAGGGGACGGGGAACATTGTCACTCGCCTTTTCTAACCCGGCAGAAGTAAATGTGGAACTCCTCGTTACCCTTCTGCTCAGTATGATATTCAAAGCCCAGTTTACTCATAGGGCCGTAATACATGATTGGCCGAAATGACTGAATCACGTGAATTCCCTGACCTTTTCTTGTTTCGGCTGCCATTTCCGTGAGTTCCGTCAGCACGTTATCAATTCGACCTCGCAGATCAAGTAGTTCAAATGTGTCCCGCTGGTCTTTCCAAAGCTTATAACTCATGCGTTGCGAATCCTTTCGCTGATATAGATATTAAGAAAAACTGTATCCCTGAATGTTCGGAAAAATCTTGACAGATACAATTTAACTATAATATGATTGAAAGAAAACTTCGGTTGCCATGACAACAATTGGAGGGAAATTATGGAACAGTTCCTGCACAATCTCCCCATTTTTCACGGCGTCGAAATAAGCGAGATCAAAAGTCTTCTTGTTTTTCTGACGGCACAAAGAAAAAGCTACAAAAAGGGTGAGATCATCCTGTCCGAAGGTGAGACAACAGACTGTATAGGCGTGGTGCTCTCCGGCCTAGCAATGCTCCAGCTTGGCGATATATGGGGCAATAACAGTGTGGTGGGCAGTGTACGCCCCGGCGGCACCTTCGCAGAGGCGTATGTCTGCCTTCCGGATGAGCCGCTGATGATCCATGTGGTCGCTGCGGAGGACAGCGAGATACTCTTTTTGAATATGCGTCCGGTATTGGAAGCGTCGCTGTCCCCGGACAGTCTAAACATCCGACTGATGCGCAACTTACTGACGATCTCTGCGCGAAAAATAATGCAATTCTCACGGAGAATACTGTATACAAATCCCAAGACCATCCGTAAGCGGGTCATGTTGTTCCTCACAGAATGTGTAAGGAGAGGCGGCAATCACACCTTTACCATTTCTTTTAATCGCCAGCAGCTGGCAGACTATTTGGGGGTGGACAGAACCTCTTTGTGCGGGGAACTGTCTCGTATGCGGCATGATGGGCTGTTGGACTATCACAAAAGTACTTTTACCGTGCATGAGCACTCCCGTACTGATTAACAGGAAAAGCTGATGGATTTTCAAAGAAGGAAACCCATCAGCTTTTCTTATTTTGGCTTAATGATGATTAAGCATACAGAACTTTTTTCAAACATCAGATATGACAAACCGCCACAATACGACACCCTTCTGGTAGAAGGATATCGTCAGGCATCCGGCCAAATGTCCATTTTGGTACACCCATCCACTGGGCGGCCACGGCAGAAAAGTGCAGCAATACGATTCCAAGATCCAGTTCACCATCGTGTGGGTCGGTAGGGGCATCCTCCGTCTGGATCAAAAACAGTTCATGCTCCCGCAGCAGGAAGCCGTAGGGCTGCCGGTTCAGATAACTGGGGGAGAGAGAGGCTGCATAGAAGGAGCGCCATAACATGTCGCCATACGACAGCATCAATTCATCCAAACCATCCTTGCAACCCCATTTCCCCACAGAAACCAGCTCGTTGATACTCTTCTTGGGTGCGTAATACTGTCTCAGGATAGAGATGTCCACCTTCGATACATTCTGAATATTAAGCCGCAGCGCCTTCCGTGTCCGCTCTCCGTAACCGAAAGCCACAATGGCCGCCACCTCCAATGGTGAAGACAGTGACAGCGCAAACTTTACCCGCTCACTGTTCGTAAAGGTCAGCCAGCAGCTGTCAATCTCCATCTCGGTCAACTTCAGGATCATATCTTCCATCAGATAACCAGCGTTTTTCCCCGCGTTTTCATGAGGGGCCGACAGAAGTACCAGATAATGCGGTGCGCCGATAAGATACTTCTCGTAACCGGCAGACCCCTCCAGCGCTTTTTGCGCCTCACCGCCCACGATCACCAACTGTGTCTCGATTTCAGGGAATAGCCGCATACACTCTTTGTCAAAGTAGGTTCTGATCTCACCAATAGATTCGCTTGAAACCTCTTTGCTCCGGAAAGATCTGACAGACTTGCGATTTTGTATCATGGCACTGTAATTCATAATGGACCTCCTATTCTCTTCGTTGTCGCCTTCTTTCACACAACTACGGATGCTTGCAGCCTCCGCGCGATTTTAACTTCCTGTGGCTTACAAGAGCCACAGGACATCTAACAGCATCGTATCAACACTTAAAGGAAATGTCAAGAGAAAGTCCTACG
>ERZ791830.912-NODE-912-length-23030-cov-5.406137_pt1 | contig 23030 bp, 29 predicted proteins | sample MGYA00509945_ERZ791830 | MGnify/ENA primary metagenome ERZ791830 (study PRJEB30046, sample SAMN00792021) | human gut metagenome | study: EMG produced TPA metagenomics assembly of the A metagenome-wide association study of gut microbiota in type 2...
AAACAATCCCCCGGGAGACCGATGGGAGGAGTTAAGAAATACCGGACGAGCCACGCGAAGGGGGTGTTTACATGCCGGATTTAACCAAAGAGGAACGGATTAAACGGGAGCTTTCCCGATTAGCCAGGATATACAAGGTATTGCCCAAAAACAAGCTAGCAATCGTGACGCCGCTACTGGAAAACGCGGCTTTCATGAGAATCACCCTGGAGGATTTGCAGGCGAGTATCAATGAAAACGGGTGCAGCGACGAATACAAGAATGGGGAAAACCAATATGGGAAAAAAGCAGCGGCTGATCTCCAGGCCTACAACAGCCTGATTAAAAATTATAACATGGTTTCCGACCGGCTGGAAAAGCTGCTCCCTCCCGAACAGAGGCAAGGCCGGTTAGGGGCGTTACGGGATGAATAACCACATCTATGAATATTACCAGAAGATACAGGATGGGACGATCATCGTCGGCCGATGGATACGGCTGTGGTATGAATATATCGTTAGAGGACTGGAAAACGGCCTATTTTTCTTTGACGCCAAAAAAGCAGGTAAAGCGATCCGCTTTATTGAAACCTTCTGCCGTCACCATGAAGGGGCGCTTGCACCGCAGCTTATCCGGTTGGAGCTTTGGCAAAAGGCTTTTATCTCGGTGGTGTTCGGTATTCTGGACGAGAGCGGAGCAAGGCAGTTTCGGGAGATCGTCTGCATAATCGCCCGGAAGAACGGCAAAACGCTTTTTGCCGCTGCTATTGCCGAATATTGCACCTTTCTGGATGGGGAATACGGCGCACGGATTTATTTTGCGGCCCCCAAGCTGGAGCAGGCGGCGCTTTGCTACGACGCTTATTATCAGATGATCGACAAAGATCTGGAGCTGTCCGCGATGGCCAAAAAACGCCGGTCGGACGTGTACATATCCGAAAGCAATTCCAGCGCCCGGCCTATGGCATTTTCCGCCAAAAAATCGGATGGATTGAATATCAGCCTATGCGTGGCGGATGAAATCGCCAGTTGGCCCGGGGATCAGGGATTGAAATTTTACGAGGTGATCAAATCCTCCTTCGGCGCCCGCCGGCAGCCACTGCTTTTATCCATATCAACCGCCGGTTATATCAATGAGGGAATATACGACGAGCTGATCAAACGCTCCACTCGGTTTCTGCTGGGGGATTCCAAGGAGCGGCGGCTGGCTCCATTTCTGTATATAATCGACGATGTAGAAAAATGGGCGGATATCAACGAGCTGCGCAAATCCAATCCCAACATGGGGGTTTCCGTCTCGGTGGATTATCTGCTGGAGGAAATAGCGGTGGCGGAAGGAAGCCTGTCCAAAAAGGCGGAGTTCCTCACAAAATACTGCAATATCAAGCAGAATAGTTCCCAGGCCTGGTTGTCTACGCGGGACGTGGAAAAGGCCGCTGGGTCCCATTTGGAGCTGAACGCCTTTCGGGATACCTATTGCGTGGGCGGCATTGATTTGTCCCGTACCACCGACCTGACGGCTTGCACGGCAGTTATCGAGCGTGGCGGAAGGCTGTATGTGTTTGCACGGTTTTTCCTGCCTGCGGAGAAGCTGGAGGAGGCGACGGCGCGGGACGGTCTCCCCTATTCCGCTTATGTCCAGCGAGGGATTCTTAAACTGTCCGGGGATAATTTCGTGGACTACCACGATTGTTTCGACTGGTTCCGCACGCTGGTGGAAGAATACCAGATATATCCACTCAAAGTCGGCTACGACCGATACACCGCACAGTATCTGGTGCAGGAGATGTCACAGTACGGATTCCACATGGACGATGTATTCCAGGGATACAATTTAACGCCTGTTATTCGAGAGGTAGAAGGGCAGATGAAAGACGGTGTGTTTTGTATCGGGGACAACGATCTGCTGAAAGTACACCTGCTGAATACGGCAACCAAGGCCGAGGTGGAGAGCGGCAGATGTAAACCGGTGAAAATGAGTGCAACCGATCATATCGACGGAACGGCAGCCTTACTGGACGCCATGACGGTGAGGCAGAAATATTACGCGGAAATTGGAGAGCAGCTAAAAAACGAGGGGTGATCCTTTGGGACTTTTTGAAAAAATATTCAAGCGGCCGAATCCGCCGCAGGAATCCAACGGATTCTTTCATACATTAACGGCCTATACCCCTGTTTTCACCACCTGGGGAGGGCGAATTTATGAAAGCGAGCTGGTGAGGGCGGCCATCCACGCCAGGGCGACGCATATAAGCAAGCTGCAGGTAACTGTACAGGGAGGCGCCAAACCGAAGCTGCAAACCAAGCTGCGCTCTGGCCCCAATGAATGGCAGACCTGGGGGCAGTTTCTTTACCGGCTTTCCACCATTCTGGATATGCAGAATACGGCGTTTATCGTGCCGGTCCAGGACTATTTCGGGGAGGCGTCGGGTATTTTCCCGGTTCTTCCTTCCCAATGCGAAATTATCGACGTGGCGGGAGAGCCATGGTTGCGGTATCGATTCCAAGGCGGGGACCATGCAGCGGTTGAGCTGAATGTCTGCGGCGTCATGAACAAATTCCAGTATGCGGATGATTTTTTTGGAGAAAGCAACGCGGCGCTTGCACCCACTATGGAGCTGATCAATATTCAAAATCAGGGAATTTCTGAGGGGGTCAAAAGCGCGGCTACCTTCCGCTTCATGGCGAAGGTCAACAATTTTTCCAAGGCGGAGGATCTGGCGAAGGAGCGCAAACGCTTCACCCGGGAAAATCTCCAGGGGGAGGGAGGCGTACTTCTGTTTCCCAACACCTATTCAGAGATTCAGCAGATTAAATCCACGCCATTCGTGGTGGACGCCGAGCAGATGAACGCCATCAAGGAAAACATCTACAATTATTTCGGTGTCAATGCCGATATCCTGCAAAACAAGGCGTACGGCGACGCCTGGAGCGCCTTTTACGAGGGAGCGATAGAGCCATTTGCCGTTCAGTTTTCCGACGTTTCCACCAAAATGCTGTTTTCCGAGCGAGAGCGGGCCTCCGGCTCTTTTTTAATGGCCACAGCCAACCGGCTGCAATATATGAGCAACACGGAAAAGCTGAACGTATCGGCTCAAATGGCCGACCGTGGGATTATGAACCGGGATGAAATTCGTGAGATCTGGAATCTACCTCCCCTGCCGGATGGGCAGGGGCAGGCGTATACCATCCGCGGAGAGTATTACCTGCTGGGTGCGGATGGGAACGTGATGAAAAAGGGGGACGACTTAACCGATGATCAGTGAAAACAGAGAATACCGCGCTTTTGAAATGCGGATAGCCGACGGCGACATGATTGTGGAAGGCTATGCCGCTGTTTTTGAATCTCCGACTGTGTTGTACAGCGACAGCAATGTTGACTACTTGGAAGTGGTGGATCGGGACGCATTTGCCAATGCGCAAATGACCGATGTGGTCATGAACTACAACCACCAGGGGAAGCCGGTAGCTCGCACCAAAAACGGGACGCTCACGTTGGCAACCGACGAAAGCGGGCTGCGTATACGGGCGGATCTGTCCGGGACGGAGGAGGGCCGCCGCCTCTATGAAGAAATCAAGGGCGGATATATCGACAAGATGAGTTTCGCGTTCACGGTGTCGGAGGACAGCTATGACCGCGATACACATATGCGCCGTATTTTGAGGATTGAGCGGCTGTACGACGTCGCCGCCGTGGATATTCCTGCGTACGACGCTACCAGCATTTCCGCGCGCTCCTACTTCTCGGCGGAGGCGGAGAAGGTGAAACAGGCGGAGGCCCGGGCGCAAAAAATTCAAAAATTAAAGCTGTTATTGGAGGTAATGAGATGAACAGAATCGAGGAAATCGAAAATCGCATGGCGGCTATTGCCGACGAGCTGGAAAACGACGGCGTAGACATCGACGCGCTGGAGGCGGAGGTTCGCAGCCTGAATGCGGAAAAAAAGCAGATCATGGAAACCGCCGAGAAGCGCAATAAGCTGAAAGCGGAGGTAGCCGGAGGAGAGGCTGGCAGCGTGGTGAGGCGCTTTGCCTCCGACGGGATGGAGGAGCGGGCTTACGGCGCGGATTCCAAGGAATACCGCAACGCATTTCTGAAGGATCTGCTGGGTCAGGAAATGACCAGGGAGGAACGGGCGGCCTTTGTCCATATGACCACCAACACCTCCGCAGTGCTGCCTACCACTATGCTCGATCAAATCTGGGATTTGGTGAGCCAGCGGCACGCCATCATGGGCGATATCACCATCTACCGCACCGGCACGATTCTGGAGGTGGTGAAGCATACCGCCATCGTGCAGGGCGCGGCCAAGACCGTGGCCGAGAACACCGCCAACGACGATGAGCAGAACACCTTCGTCAAGGTTACCCTGTCCGGAAAGGATTTTTCCAAGCATGTGGATATTTCCTACTCCATGGAGCGCATGAGTATCGACGCGCTGGAGCAGTATCTGATTAACGAAATCAGCGCGGGGCTGGGGGACGCTATGGCTGACGATGTGATCGCCCAGATCGGCACCGATATGGCCAGCGGAAACAAGGTGAACAGCGCGGCAGACAACACCCTCACCTTCAAAGAGCTGGCCGCCTTGTTCGGCAAGCTCAAACGCGTTGGCGCCGTCACGGTCTATGCCACCCGGGCGACGATTTACAACTATCTCGTCGGTATGGTGGATACCACCGGACGGCCGATTTTCCAACCGTCCGCGCAGGTGGGGCAGGAGGGGGTTATTCTGGGCGCCCAGATCAAGGTGGAGGATTCCGTCGCGGATAATGTAATCCTGACCGGTGACGCCAGCCGCGTGATTTATAACATGGTGCAGGATGTCATGATTGAGCGGGACAAGGACATCAAGAAGCATGTGACTACCTATTCCGGCTATTCCCGTGGTTCCGGCGCGCTGATCGACCCGGATTCCTTCGCTCAACTGACGGTGACAGCGGGGGAATGACCAGCTCTGGCGTGGAGATACCGGCGGCAAGTCAGAGTTTATATGGTAAGTCCGTTGGGGATATGATCGAGAACGACATGGAAGTGCTGGAAAACGGCGATGTACGCGGAACGTTTAAGTATGTAACCGGATATACCGGTTTTAACACGGATGTTCCGGTGGAGCAAGAAGGATATTTCTTTCCGTTTACCCTTAAAAAATCCGGTACGACCATGACGTTTAAGAAAAACGGTGTCGTGTCAAAGCGGGATATTCCATGGGAGGCCAATAATGTTTTCCGGGTAACTGCGTCGGATACCTTTACGGTGCTGGTGGACGGTGCAGAAGCGGTGACTTTCCACTTCAATAATAGTGTGTTTCAGCCGGAAGCAAAGTCGGTGAAAGCGAGGACGAAGAGGAATGCTTGAAAAGGTCAAGCTGGCGTTACGGATCACAACCACAGCATTTGACGGAGAAATAGAGGATCTCATATCTGCGGCGCTGGCAGACCTGGGCATTGCGGGCGTTATCACCGAAGAGCAGGACGATCCGCTGATTACACGGGCGGTGATCACCTTTTGCAAGGCCAATTTTGGCGAGCCGGACGAGTACGACCGCCTGAAAGCCGCCTACGACGAGCAGAAGGCGCAGCTTCAGATGGCGACCGGATACACGGATTGGAGTGAGGACAATGGATAAATCCAGGGTTCTCACCCTGATTGCCGTGTCCTATCAGCCGGACGAGATTGGGCAACAGGTGCCGACGGAAACGCGCCGGGATGTGTTCTGCAATCTTTCCAGCGTGTCGGCGTCGGAATGGTTTGAGGCCGGACGCGCGGGGCTGAACGCCGAGCACCGGGCGACTCTGTTCGTCCATGATTACGCCGGGGAGGAGCTGGCAGAGCTGTACGGCGTGCGGTACGGCATTTATCGCACCTATCTGGGGCGGAACGAGACAATTGAGCTGTATCTGGAACGAAAGGCGGGCGCGTAATGAGCGGGATACCCATAGAGGAGCTGACCGCCGCCGTGACCGAGGCGCTGGAAAGCTACCGGCAGGACGTGACTGACGGACTGAAAAGGGAGATTAAAACAGTTGCCAAGGAATGTAAGCGGGACATCCAGGAGAACAGCCCGGAACAAACCGGCAGTTACCGGAAGGGCTGGCAGGACAAGGTGGCTTATGAAAGCGATGAGGACATCCGTATCATTGTACGCAACCGGACGGATTATCAGCTCACCCATCTGCTGGAGCATGGACACACCAAGGTAAACGGCGGGCGCGTCGAGGGGAAGCCGCATATCGGGCCGGCGGAACAGCGAGCGGAAAAGAAGCTGTTGAAACGGGTGAAGGTGGTGGTGAAGGGTGACGCTTAAGGAGCTGGAAAAGCAACTGGAAACCACGGGGTTGCCGATCGCATACCGGGCGTGGCCGGAAAAAAATGCGCCGCCCCTGCCGTTTATCTGTTATCTGGCCGCATACTCGAACAACTTCGGCGCGGATAACGAGGTGTATCAAAAAATCAACCATATTCAAGTGGAACTGTATACAAAGCTGAAAGACCCGGAATTGGAGGACAAGGTGGAGCAAGCCTTGTCCTCCTTTTTCTGGGACAAAACCGAGGAGTATATCGATAGCGAGAGGTGCTATCAAATTCTTTATGAAATTGAGGTGTAAAAATGGCGGATAAGGTGAAATTCGGCATTAAGAATGTTCACTATGCGGTGCTGTCGGATGAAACGACGCCCACTTACGAGACGCCGGTAGCGATCCCCGGCGCAGTTTCCTTTTCGTTAGAGGCAAATGGAGATACATCCCCGTTTTATGCTGACAACATGCAGTATTTTGTTACGGTGGCCAACAACGGGTATACCGGAGATTTGGAGGTGGCTCTGTTCCCTGAACAGTTCCTTACCGATGTGTTCGGCTATACCTCCAGCACACAGGACAAGGTGCTGACTGAAAACGCGACGGTTCAGCCCAAGAGCTTCGCCCTGCTGTTCGAGGAGGCGGGCGACACGAGCGGCACAAAATTTGTCCTTTATAACTGCACTTGCACACGGCCCAGCCGGTCCCTGGCCACCACCACCGAGACGACCGAGCCGCAGACCCAGACGGTCAGCGTGACGGCCTCCCCGTTGGCAGACGGGCGCACCATGGCCTATACCAGCGATACCACGCCGGAGAACGTGTTGATCGGCTGGTATAACGACGTATGGCTGAAGGACACCACGGGCGGGGGCGGCTGACATGGACAAAATTCTTACAGTTGGCGGGAAGGAAGTGGGGTTTAGAGCTACGGCTCTGACCCCACGCCTTTACCGGCACAAAATCGGGCGGGATATTATCCAGGATTTGAACCGCTTGCGAAAGGCCTATAACAAAATGTTGAGCAGCGCGGATCATGCGACCGAAGAGGAAAAGCGTGACGCGGAGCTTTCCGCCATGGATTTGGAAATGTTTGAAAACGTCGCCTATATTATGGCCCGGCAGTACGACGCGGCGATTCCCGACACGGCGGACGAATGGCTGGACGGCTTTGAGGTGTTTTCTATTTACGAGGTTCTTCCCCACATTCTGGAGCTTTGGTCCCTCAACGAAGCCACCACCGCCAAGCCTAAAAAAAAATAAGGCCCACGGTTCGGGAGGAAACCGGGGCCACCTTCATGCTGCGGTGCGCGGAACTGGGGCTGTCCAGGGAGGATTTGGATGATATGTCGGTCGGGATGGTCTATGATATGCTCATCGAACGCAGCAATGACGGAGAGAAATACGACCTAAAAGGACAGCCGGGGACCATGCGGGACTTTTTCCGGGGAGGTGGTAAAATTGGCGGATAGAATAAAGGGAATCACTGTAGAAATCGGCGGGGATACTACCGGATTATCCAAGGCGTTATCCGGCGTCAACAAAAATATCGGAGATACGCAAAAGCAGCTCAAGGATGTGGAACGCCTGCTAAAATTGGATCCGGGCAATACCGAGCTGTTGCGGCAGAAGTACGAGCTACTGAACCAGGAAGTGGAGCAGACCGACGTCAAGCTGAAAGCGCTGAAGGACGCGGAAAAACAGGTGCAGGCGCAGTTTCAGCGCGGCGATATCGGCAAGGACAAGTACGACGCCCTCAAACGGGAGGTAATCGAAACCGAGGCAAAGCTGGGGAATCTGCGCAGCGAAGCCGCAAAGGCCAAAAACACCGTGAATGGGATCGATGAAAATCCAATTGAAGAGGTGGCGCGGGCAGCCGACGACGCGGAGGAATCCCTCCAGGACGCTGGAAAAGAGGCTTCCAATTTTGGAGATTACCTGAAAGCGGGCGCCATCGTGGAGGGGGCCAAGGGGATCGCCTCCAGTCTCAAGGACGCAGCGGAAAGCTCCAAGGAATATATGAAGATCATGGGGAGCCTGGAGATTTCCAGCCAGAAGGCAGGATATTCGGCAGAGGAAACAGCGGCGGCTTACAATACGTTGTATGGAGTGCTGGGGGACAACCAGACGGCGGCAACGACCACCGCCAACCTTCAGGCTTTGGGATTGGCCCAACGGCAGCTCGAGCAGCTTATCAACGGCACCATCGGCGCCTGGGCCACCTACGGGGACAGCATTCCGATCGACGGATTGGCAGAGGCCATCAACGAAACCGTCCAGACCGGGAAGGTCACCGGTACCTTTGCTGACGTGCTGAACTGGGCCGGAACCAGCGAGGACGAGTTCAACAAGAAGCTGGAAGAGGCGAACAGCGCGGCAGAGCGCGCCAATCTGGTGTTGAATGAACTGTCCAGACAGGGGCTGATGAACGCCGGAAAAGCGTGGCAGGATAATAACGAGGTTTTGGTGGAAAGCAATAAGGCCAATGCCGAATATGAGGACAGCATGGCGCAGCTTTCGGAAACCGTTCTGCCGATTATCACCAAAATAACAGAGGCTGTCACCAAGTTCATCAATTTTATATTAGACAATAGGGCTTCAGTAGTCGCGGCTCTGACCGCTATTGCGGCAGGATTTGCGGCGTTTAAAATCACCAGCCTTATCAGCTCCCTGATATCTGGCTTTACTACATTTTTCGGCGTCATAAAATCCGGTCAAGGGGTCATGGCCGCTCTCAATGCTGTTATGAGTGCCAATCCCATCGGCCTTATTATCACCGCCGTTGCCGCCCTTGTTGCGGCATTTATTTACCTGTGGAACAACTGCGAAGAGTTTCGACAGTTCTGGATTGATCTATGGGAAAATATTAAAAAAGTGTTTTCAGACGTATGGAACGCGATTGTCGGATTTTTCACGGAAACCATTCCCAACGCTATTGGAAAGGTAACCGAAATATTTCAAAAATTCGATAACTGGTTAACTGGGATTTTTTCCGCGGACTGGTCGGAGAGCTTCGGGGCTTTCGGAGAAATTATCAACGGATTTTTTGCCAATGTGAAAAACATATGGAACAGCATTAAAAAGGTTTTTCAAGGAATCATCGATTTTGTGAGCGGCGTTTTTTCCGGAGACTGGAGCAAAGCGTGGGAAGGAATCAAAAGCATATTTTCCGGGATTTGGGATGGATTTGTATCTATTGTAAAAATGCCGATCAATGGTATTATCGGGCTAATTAATGCGATGATTGACGGGATTAACTGGGTAATTGAGAAAATCAATACTATCAGCTTCGACGTGCCGGACTGGATTCCCTTTGTCGGAGGTCAAACGTGGGGATTTAACCTTCCCACAATTGGTAAAATTCCTTATCTGGCAAAAGGCGGTATTTTGTCTCAGGGATCCGCTGTGGTTGGTGAAGCCGGCCCGGAATTGCTGACGATGGCCGGCGGACGAGCGGTCGTGCAGCCGCTGACCAATCAAAATACCAATACCACCAATTTCGGCGGCGTGAATTTTTACGTATACGGCGCGCCGGGGCAGGATATCAACGAATTAACGGATCAGATCATGGACCGCATGGAAACGGTATACCGGATAAAGGGGGCGGTTTGGGGTTGATTAATTTCTTTTTATTCGGGGGCGTCAAAAGCACCGATTACGGCATTTATATCAGCGGAAGCAACACCTTCAACGCTCCTGAGCGCGATGTGGAAAACATTGAAATTCCAGGCCGGAATGGAAATTTGACCATAAGCCGCCATCGATTCAAAAATATTTCCATTTCCTATCCGGCGTTTATTCGCCATCGGTTCCGCGAAAATACGGAATCCGCCAGAAAGTGGCTTTTAGGTTGTGATGGCTACCAAAGGCTGGAGGATTCCTACCACCCGGACTATTACAGAATGGCCCAGTTTATCGGACCAATGGATTTCGACATGCGCTTTCTGAATCAATCTGGGGAATTTAATCTGTCCTTCGACTGCAAGCCGCAGCGATGGCGCAAGGATGGAGAGACGCCGCTGCTGCTGACCGCTTCACAAACCATATATAATGAACTGTTCCCGGCCCTGCCGCTGATCAAGATCAACGGTACAGGGACCGGGAACTTGTATGTGGGCGGTTATACGGTGGAAATTCTGTCACTGGATGAATACGTCATGCTGGATTCCGACACACAAAACGCCTATAAGGGGACGCTGAACAAAAACAGCACGATTTCCGCCCCGGAATTTCCTGTTTTGCAGTCGGGAGATAATGTTGTCGATTGGGACGGAAATATAACGAGTATAGAAATAACCCCCAGATGGTGGACGGTATAAAATTACCGTCCTTCCACATGGAGTTGACTCTTCAAAGCCTCCTGCAAGGCGGCCGAAAAGTTAATTCCAGCTGCTTCAGCCCGTTCGTTTAACCAGGACGGGATAGTGACGTTTTTCCGTACAACACGGGTTTCGTGTCGACGGCGGTATTCATCGAAATCTACATCCACCAGGGTAACGATATCTGCGGGGGAAGCTTGGATTGAAGTAGGATTACCGGGTTGCGGAATAGGCCGTTTCTCGTCCTGTTCATAGCAGCCCCACATCCCGATAGCGTCTCTAGCCATTTCCATAGCGTCTGCGACGCTGGTTCCTTGCGTGTTAATTTCTAAGTTTGGCACATACACAACATAATCGTTTCCTATGGGTGTTATGACGATGGGATAAGCATGGACAGGTTTATCGTCTAAAATAAGTGATTTAACAGCAGACACTTTGCCACATCCGGAACGCATACGTTCTGCAATACGGTCAAGCACCACAGAATCCTGCTCTTTATCCAAAGGCATAGTAATGGTTATAGTTCTTTGCTTTTTGGCATAGGCGTTCCAAAATGATTGAAAATCTTTTGTTTTCTTTTTGTGTTTGACTCGTGAAGAATTATCGCTTCGGCTTAACCATTGGCAATTATCCGGTGAATATCCTTTTGATGGATCGATACGGTCTATAGTGAGTGTATTTTCATATCCGTTCATTAAAGCCCATTCCATAAAGCACTTAAAACCATTTTTCCCTAACCACTCATCGCACATGATTATGCCTTTTGCTCCATACACCGGATAATGCTGATTGTTGGGGTTATAACACCGCTGTTTCATTTGCGAATAAATTTTATAAAGCCTTGTTTGACTGACTGGTGCATCCTTTTTCTCTTTGTCGTTTTTCATGGCTTTTCCTCCATCCCGCATATTTTCCGTTCTTGACCCGCTTATCTTCCGGGGGCTGTGTATCTGCCGGAATCGCCCATTGATTGCCGATTTTGACGGCGGGGATTCTGCCCTGAGAGATGAGTAGCCGCACCCTTCCACCATCCATATGGAACTTCTCGCAGAACTGGGTGACAGAGAGATAATTCATTGACTTTTCCCGCCTTTCATGGTATAGTAAGGGTAGACAAGAGGCGCTCGTGCTTGGTGCCTTTGTTGTCCCGCTAGTCGTTGTGAGCTACCACAACGGCTAGTTTGCTTTTATGGGATAAACCATAAAGAGCAGGAACAGGATTACCAGACAAAGTATGTACATGACAACCTTTTTCCACATCGGCATCACCTCCTTTCGGAAGGTGAGCGCCCCTTGACTACAATATTATTTTATCACGATATCGTGATTATGTCAATGTTTTTTCAAATATTTTTTAAGCGCCTGTCGTTTGACCGGCGCTTTTCTTATGCCTATTTTAAAGGAGTGTGAGTCGATGCTTTTACTTTATCCCAGCGTCGAAACCGACTTTGAAAACAACGGACTTGGCGCCCTATCCGACGCTATATCCTGCGAGGTTACGGAGGAGAGGAATGGCGCATTTGAACTACAAATGGAATACCCGATAACAGGGATCCATTACCAAGATATTAAACCGAGGCGTATTATAACGGCTAAACCGAACCCTTACGGCGATATACAGCCATTCCGTATATACCGGATAACCCGCCCGATGAACGGAAAAGTGAAAGTGTATGCGCAGCATATATCCTATGATCTGACCGGTGTAACGGTCGCGCCTTTCACCGCTGGAAGCGCGGTAGGAGCGTTTACGGCACTAGAAAACAACGCTACGAGTAATAATCTTTTTTCTTTTCAAACGGATATACAAAGCGTCGGTACGATGACCGTTTCCGCTCCAGCCTCTGCCAGATCTTTGCTGGGAGGGCAGCAGGGTTCCATATTGGATATATATGGCGGGGAATACGAGTGGGATCGGTACACGGTCAAGCTGCTGGACCAACGGGGGCAGAACAACGGCGTTACCATCCGATACGGAAAGAATCTCACCAATCTGGAACAGGACGAGAACATTTCCAGTGTGGCAACCGGCGTATACCCGTACTGGACCGGCGGGGAAGGAGAACTGGTTACCATTCCAGAAAAAACAGTGGATGTGCCGGGTACATATGATTTTGAATATATCATCCCGTTGGATTTGTCAGGAGAATTTGAGAATCAGCCGTCGGCCGATCAACTGCGCGAGCGGGCGGAAAAGTATGTGGAGGACAACAACATCGGGGTACCGACGGTCAGTATCACCGTGGCATTCCAGCCGCTGGAGCAAACGGAGGAATACAAAGATATCGCGCTGCTGGAAAAGGTGAATCTATGCGATACCGTGACGGTGGAGTATCCCACCCTTGGGGTATCCGCAACGGCCAAGTGCGTTAAGACAGTGTATGACGTACTCAAGGGTAAATACACCAGTATTGATTTAGGAGACGCTAAAACCAACCTAGCGGACACCATCGTCCAACAGCAAAAGGAGATCGAGAAAGCGCCTACTATAACCCTCATTCAGCAGGCGATCAACAGCGCCACGAACCTCATCACGGGAAACAAAGGTGGGTATGTGGTGCTGCATGATACTAATGGAGATGAAGAACCGGATGAAATTTTAGTGATGGATATGCCATCTGTGGAAACAGCACAAAGAGTATGGCGATGGAACAACAGCGGTTTTGGCTATTCGGAAAATGGGTATAACGGCCCATACGAAACGGCCATCACAATGGATGGAACTATCATGGGAAAGTTTATCGCTGGACTTACCATCGCAGGAAGTCAGATCATATCCGGGATAATCAAAAGCGGAACCAGGCCGGAGGTGTATTTTGATCTGGACGCCGGAAGCCTGCATTGTGACGAGATGGTATCCACAACGGATTCAGGCACGAAAATGCGAGCACGAATTACCAGCCGGGAGGATTCCGGGCAGCTATCGGACGAATTTACTATTTTTTATGGAGATGAACAGATATTTAAAGTTCACCCAACATCAAGTGGCTTTTTAGATGTTCATTTACGGAATGGATGGGAATTATCGGTGTGGCCGGATGGTTATTTAGCAGTCAACATACCAAATGGATCGGGCGGAACAAAAACCGGCATGATTATACGACAGGACAGGATCGACTACTATCTTCCGATGTATGATCAGGATGGCAAAGAAATCAAGGGGGCGTAACAGTGGCAACAACAAAAAAAGTAAGTCTTGATGTATGGGGGCATAGTAACGAACAAACCATAGTGACCCGTGGAGAAGTCAAGTCCAGGAATCTAGAAATATCTCTGATAGACACAGGTGGCGCCCCATATGAATTGGACGGATACACAGCGCGGATATATGTCATTCCGCCGTATGGCGACCCTATATTTTTGGACGCTTCCATTTCGCAAGGAAAAGTTATTGCTGAAATCCCTTGCATTAATACTGCTGGAAAATGTCAAGCGCAAATTGTGCTGACCAACGAGGCAGGAGAAGAACTGCGTGTTACGGGATTGACTATCCACGTACAACCATCCAGCCTGGAAACAGCGGAAGATGTATCGTCGACCATTAGTGTAGTGGCTATATTAAGTGACGCGGAAGCAGCAACAGAGGCAGCAAATCAGGCCGCTGCGACAGCCAATATAGCGGCCGCTTCGGCCGGCAGAATAGATAATACGGTGAACAATGAACTGTATGGAGAGGCCCTTCATCTGGAATATGAGGTCGGCGGATTCGACTTGAGTCAGGGCGGCGAGGTGAACACGAAGGTGCGCGCCCGAACAGTAGACAAGGCACTCTTTGTCCGCAAGGGAATGCGGATCACCGGAGGCGGGACATATCAGGTGCAGGTTGCGGCGGTGGATTCCACCGGGGCGCCCATAGAGTACCTGTGTTTGTACGCGGACGAGTACGTCATGCAGGAAGACGGATATATCCGCTTAACGGTGAAAAGCATAGAGAACCCGACGGCTGCCGTGACGGAGGAGGACTTACCCCTGATTGCGGAGAAGGTGGTGATCCGGAACGATAACAACGTGGACAAACGGATCGGGACGCTGGCGGAGACGGTGAACAACGAGCTGTATGGAGAGGCCCTTCATCTGGAATATGAGGTCGGCGGGTTTGAGGCGAGCCAGGGGCAGGTGAACACGAAGGTGCGCGCCCGGCCGGTGGACAAGGCGATTCTTGTACGCAAGGGTATGCGAATCACCGGCGGCGGGGCATATCAGGTGCAGGTTGTAGCGGTGGACTCCATCGGCGCGGCCGGTGAGTACTTGTGCTTCTATGCGGATGAGTATGCGGTTCAGGAAGACGGGTATATCCGCTTCACGGTGAAAAGCGTGGCGAATCCGACGGCTGCCGTGACGGAGGAGGACTTACCCCTGATTGCGGAGAAGGTGGTCATTCTGAATGACGCGGGCATGGAGAAACGGATCGGGACCTTGACCAACGATCTGCACGGAGAAGTCTTTCACTTTGCCTATGAGGTCGGAGGATTCGATATAGTTGACGGCGAGGTGAATACCAAAAAACGCGCCCGGCCGGTGGAGAAAGCCATCTCTGTGCGCAAAGGCATGAGAGTCACCGGCGGGGGCGTGTATCAGGTGTACGTGGTGGCGGTGGATTCCACTGGAGCGGCCCTGGAGGTGCTGTGCAGCTATGCGGACGAGTACCTTGTCCGGAAGGATGGATATATCCGCTTCACCGTGAGAAGTGCGGAGAACCCCAATGCCGAATTGACAGCGGCAGACCTGCCCGCGATTGCGGAAAAGGTGGTGATTGTGGACGACAGCGGCAGCGTGGACAAGAGGCTGGAGGCGCTGGAGGAGAGCGACCGTTTCTGGGCCACGTCCGGCACATGGGATATCCGGCAGGGCTCTTCCGAGTCCGATTACACCCAAAACGCCAACGGGAATGTCGACGTGCCGGCCGATACCGTGCTGTACCGGGACGCGGTGACGGACCTGCTCTTTCAGAAGCTGACCTGGACCTTCAAGGTGAACACAGTGGGGGCGTTCGCTTTCGGGACCCGGGACGGATCGGGGAAGGCCAACGGGTATTATGTCTTGGTGAACCCCGCCGACAAAACCCTGAAAATCTACGACGCCGATTGGAACGGGACCCTCACCCTCAGGCGGAGCCTCACCATCGACTTCGACATCCTGGCGGGGGAAACCTACTATGCGGAGATCATCAAAACCGGCACCCTCTCCACCGAGTTTACCCTGAAATGTATCAGCGCGCCGGGGAAAACCTTTTCGTACACCAATGACCAGCTAAACAACAAGCTGCGCGGCTGGGGCGGCGTGGCGTTCGGCTCGGCGGGCGGGGTGTTCGAGCTGGTGAACATGACGCAGAGGGCCCAATCGGAGGCGGAATGTGAGATACTGCTGATCGGGGACAGCTTTGTGGAGAATGCGTCGGGGGAGCTGGAGTCGGAATACGCCTATGCGTACAGGCTGCGGGAGAAGCTGGGAGAGAAGCTGATCGCCAGCGGGCGGGGCGGGGCCACCACGACGGCGCTGAAAAACAAATATACCACCGATTTCCTCGCGGCCAAGGCGAAATACACGGTGCTGCAGATCGGGTCCAACGACAGCCTTTCCCTCTCGGTGGCTACCTTCAAGATGAACCTGCTGGAGCTGATCGGGCGGGTGGAGGAAAACGGGTCCATCCCCGTGCTGGTGACCATCCCCCGGCGGTACGACACCGACAACACGGCCTTCATCACCGAGGCCAACGCCTGGATCAAATCGTTGGGGTATTGGTACATAGACGAATACGCGCTGCTGCCGGCCGACCGGCTGTTGAGCGATACCATCCACCCCAACGCCGAAGGGCACGACCTCATACTTAGCAACCTTCTGGCGCTGATCCCGGTGTGATATGGATTGGAGGAAGGACAATGGAAATGGAAATCATCCAGTGTTATCAGACAAAAAATCCCTGCTACCGGAAGGGAACGCCGATGAAGCCGGTGGGGATCGTGGTGCACAGCACGGGGGCGAACAATCCGCACCTGTGCCGGTATGTGGACTGTCCCGAACGGCTGGGGGTGAACCGGTACGGCAACCACTGGAACCGGCCGGAGGCGGCGACGCTGGTGCATGGAGCCATCGGACTGGACAAGGAGGGGTTTGTGACGGTGGTGAACACCCTGCCCTATACCATGGCGGCGTGGGGCGTGGGCAAGGGGAGCCGGGGAAGCTACAATTACGACCCCACCGGGCACATTCAGTTCGAGATGTGCGAGGACGATCTGACCGACCCGTCTTATTTCGATCAGGTGATGGGAACGGCGGTGGCCTACTGTGCGCGGCTTTGCCGGGAATATGGCTTGGCGGCGGAGAGCGTAGTCAGCCACAAGGAGGCCCACGCGCAGGGGTACGCCTCCAACCACGGGGACCCGGAGAACTGGATGGGGCGGTTCGGCATGACGATGGAGGACTTCCGGGCGAGAGTCCGGGCGAAACTGAAAGGAGAAGTGACAATCATGGGAAAGGTAGTCAACAGGGACGAGCTGGTGGCGTGGATCGACGCCCATGCGGTGGAGGTGGAGGAGCAGCCGGAACCGGAGGTCAAGCCGGAGCCTGTTGCCATCAAAGCCGGCGACAAGGTGGTGTTCAAAAGCGGCGTGACCCAGTGGGGCACCGGCTCGGGCAACAAGGGAATCCCTTCCTGGGCGCAGGACGGCAAGACCACCTTCACGGTACTGGAGATCGTCAAAGACGGCACGGAGGCCCGGATCGGCAACGCTTCCGGCGCTTACACCGGCACCGCTTATCTCAAGGGCCTGGAGAAGGTGGGGTAAGGGATGGGGATCACGTGGAGTCAGATCATCACGCCCCTGCTGGTGGCTGCGCTGACGGGTGTTGTGGGCGGATTCTGCCGGTATGTGTCCAAGAGGCTGAACGAGATGAAGGTATCCAACGCGGCCCTCAAGGACGGCCAGCGGGATTCCCTGCGGTATCAGATCGTACAGGCCCATGACTATTTCACCGGCAAAGGGTGTATCGGCAAGTATTCCCTGGACTGTATCGAGGCCATGTACGAGAGCTACCACAAGCTGGGCGGAAATGGCTTCATCAACGGCATTATGGCCGACATCCGGGAGCTGCCTATCAAATGAAGGGAGAACATAAATGGAAAACATGGCATTGATCCTCATGCTGGCGGTGACGGCGGAGGGACTGGTGGAGTATGGCAAGAGCGTGGGAAAGGCCATTGTGGAGAGACAGGCGAAAACGGCGGTGACGCAGATCGGGGCGGTGATCGTGTCGGTGCTGCTCTGCTTTGCGGCCGGGGCGGATTTGTACGCGGCCATCGGCGTGGAGCTGGTATATCCCTGGATTGGGGTACTGCTGACCGGAATTTTCGCCAGCCGCGGCGCCAACTATATCAGCGATTTCATTGGCAAGCTGACACAGGGGAAAAAGGAATAATGGGAAAAGAGAAAGCCGGGAGTATCCTTAGTGGGTACTCCCGGTCTTTTATATAGAACAACTATTCAATTTTGTTTCCCAATCCTGCGGAAATCCGATATGATTAAGCTTTATTGAATCGGAATATTCATTTATGAGAGATTGTAATGATGGATAGATACCGTTGTCCCACGCTCGTTTATTCGGGTATAAATTTTTGAGGATTATAATGTAGTCAAACAGCCTTCCTTGGGGAGAATACGAAAAAACATCTGGAAATTGGGGTGTAGCAGAAAATTTCCAATAATATATTCTAGAGTAATGAGCACATATATTTCTGAGGTCAGTTAAGCATACCAGCCAACTTCTAAGTATGTCATTCGTTATGTGGAGGCTATTCGCAATAGTTCTTTGATCTACTAATTTAAAGTCAGAATAAAAACGCGACAGCATTCCAAAAGTGAAGAATTCAATTATAACCCAAATTGGATAATTTCCATTGTAAGCTTTTTCATGCCATTTTACTATGTAAGATTTTCTATTGTTATCTCGCGCTGCTATTATATCAGAAACAAAACGGTCTTCATTATGTCGATTATTATAATTTTCAGAATTTAAATATCCAAGCGGTCCATACTTATTTGAATGTATGTAGGACAAAATAGACCTTAAATATACTTCTATTTCTTCTATACATTGAAAAATCAACGATCGAATTCTACAATCAAAGTCATATATACGATAAACCCTTTCAATCGGTACACCCTTGAAATAACAATTATTAGATTTGTCTTTAAATGGAAGGAGATATGCAAGTAATCTATAATATCGTATTTGCATTAATTTTTCCTTGCAAATGTCATCATTTTCTATTATAAACCCTTTCAGTCTTAGGCTTTCAATCTGTTCTTCATAAGTTGAGGGTTCCTTAATATACATATTAAAACCTCCGCAAAAGAAAACGCCCCCCCTGGGACACATCACAATAACGTGAGAGGTGCGGGGGGTCCTGTCATATATATTATATGCCAAATTCTACATAATGCAAGTATAAAAATATTGACAAACAGTATATTTGTGTAATGTTACAATGATTTGCTGTGTGTTTTGATGAGTTTTCATCGTTTTTCGATCGTTTGCTTTGCTTTTCATAGCCTAGTTCACCATAAACGAATTATCATCTCTATCGGATTCGTAATAAACCCGGCCAACAATTAGAGCAGCCGGAAAACATTTCCATCCCACTATTGCCTATCGATCTGGTATGCTATAGTGGGGTGAATTTATGATTGATTTGGACTGCTTAAGCAACCTATATGATCCACGGGTATATGACCCCGAACAATATAACTTGGTGGCCTATTATGATAACGGGCGCGCCCTTGACGATTCGCGTTATTTGATCCATAGCCTTATGCACAGAGGGCGGCGGTATATGCTCTATATCACTGGCGGCCCGGATTGCTGGCTATCCATCGAAGGGAAACCCGTCCGAATGATACGCCCCCAATCAGAGGCGCAGGCATGGGCTTGGCTACGGCAGAACCATAGAAAGATTCGCCAGGTGAACAAGGATGAATGGGCGTGGTTATTCGCTGGGTTTGTTATGGGTGCGTATGAATGAGAATACGGCGGACAGGTTTTATTCCTGTGCGCCGTTTATTTTTTGGAAAAGTAGTCAAATGGTAGTCAGGTTTGGGTTTTGGCATAAATAAAAACCCGCACGAACCCAGTGTTCATGCGGGTTTGCGTGGAGCTGGTGAGCGGACTTGAACCGCTGACCTGCTGAATAGAATCAAATTTAAAATAGTTCCAATAATTGGAAGGAACATAATTACACCAATAAGAATTGCATTCACGATAAACGGGAAATCCAAAAAGATTAACGGACAGAAAGCAAAGAACGCTGCTATCAAATAAAAGATTACATAACCAAATACGCCGAGTTTAGCTGCAAGTTTTTCTTTCATTCCCATTTCTCTTCCTCCATTCATCCTCTGGCACACTTCTTGCATGGTGTATACCCCTGGTCTATAGCGTCATCAAGTTCTATTGGAAAAGAATTCTTCCCGCCGCAGGTGCTCCTAAAATGGTATCTTTCTCCGGTAGGGGTAATGTAGACGGTTCTGGACTTTTTCTCCTCTTCTCTGGAGACTTCATCCTCTCCATCGTCCCATATGTTGGGGATAGAATAAGATGAAGCGATGGAAGATGAGGGCCGGCGCGAGGATTCGGGAGTGCTGGATGAATCCTCATCGACGCATGAGGATAAAGAGAGGATTGCGGCTAGAACAACCGTAGCGAGTAGAATTCTGCGCATTTTTCTACCTCCACACAATCACCCTTGACAACATGTGGCAAAGGTGTATTATAATATTGTGTGGAGATATTTCACAGTCTGGTGACTTCTTTACACAAAGGCCGCTTGGGGGTGCCACCCTGGGCGGCCTATTTTTTGTCTTGCACATTCATATAGAGCAAATGCGTAGTCAGAGTAACTGGAAAAAATTTCATGTAATTTCTTACAAAATATACGCATTTTGAGCTGTCAGGATATGACATTTTTCATACATAAATATTGGAAGATACTTTCGATTATTTTCGCTAAAAAACAGTTGATATGCGGCTAAAGGGGTGGTATAATAAGAACAAATGAATCAGGTATACTAATGGCTTTATTTTTTGCGTCGCGTATATAATACCTTTCTCGTCCAACAAGAGAACATAAATGCGCTTTGGAGATACCAGTTTCAGTTAACAATTTATCTAATCTGGAGAAATCAAACATAAATTCATCCCCTTAATAGTACAATACAACAAATTCTCCTTGATGTGAGAAAATCAATTGACTTTCTCACAAATAGGAGATATACTATAAATGCAATCAGTTGTTAAACGACTTGCCCAATAAAAAACCAAGCCCCCTGAAAAACTGGTTTTCAAAAAGCAATCACTTATTATGTTGGCCTCGACAACCACATGATAAGCCAAAAACAACCGATTGTCAATAAAAAAGGAAAAAAGAGGAAAAGAAGGTGAGAAAAATTGGGTCGGAACATAAAATTTCGGCTTATGCGTATCGGGAAAACCCAGCGATGGTTAAACGATGAATTACGCGAGGCCGGATACAAAAGCATGAACCCGCCGTATTTGTCCGCTATTATCAACGGGCATTACAAAACGAAAACCACAGAGGCGATTCTAGACAAGATCGAGGAGATCATCAAGCCTTACGAAAAGCAGAAAGGAGCATAAGAAAAGCCCACTCTTTCGAGTGGGCGGAAAGGAGAAACGTAATAATGAATGTCTTTTGCGCGGTATTAGGAGCGATTAGTCTGGCACTCGGCATTTTGGTAGCAATTCTAAAGACGAGAAATCACTAAAAGTCATTTCTTTTTTAATTTTACCTTTGTCTGTATACAAGACCATTTGAACAGTTTTCCCACAAGCAAAATAAAGACCTGAATCTGATGGGAGAAGCAGCCCCAAAAACGCACCGCCTGATTCTATTTTCTGAGGAAATGTGTTTGAATGCCATGTTTCTCTGCAGGTTATGGTCTGGCCGGTTCTCTTGGTAACTTCTGTTATCAGCTTTCGATAATCGCCATAGTATACGCTTTTACCATCACACGTGAGTTTCAGTCTACTGATACAAATCGACGTGGATGACTGATTGATGATTTGCAAGTGAAGAATATCTTCTACATCCGCAATGCGAAACACATGTTTGATTTCAATCGTTATTCGTTTATGGCGTTTATAAAGTTCAAGTGCAAAATTGTATACAGATAGCAAAAATCCCATGATAGCGATTACATTTAAAGCAATCTCCACACCCAGCACATCCTTTCGCCTCAATTCTACCACAATTGATAAGTGAATACAATTCACATAATGTGCAAATCCCATGGCCCAAATTCGATAGAAAGCCACATAAGAAAAACCCGCTTGGGAGAGCGGGAAGGAGGGGGTGCTGAGATGTGGATGTTTATTCTAGCGTGCGTTTTTTATTCAATTCTTATTGCTATTCAGATCGATCAAGGTAAACAGATTGCGAAAATACACCATCAGTTATTTTTTATCAGACGCAAATTGGACAATGATGTTTCGGATTTCATCCCGGAAAATAGCAACGGCAGCTCCAATACTCCACCAGATGAAAGTGAGTAATACATGGTCAATGCGAAATCCAATATGCGCTTTGTTGTTCATACTATCAAGTCCTTTCAAAGTCTACGCAAACATCATATAGGCTATGAAAGAGATTGTCAACAGGGAGGTGATACATATGGAATATGACCTTGAAAAATTGGTGTTAGACATATTGAGTAAGCATAAGCAATTGTTTCAAGTCGGGAAAGAACGATTTACCCCGGACGATATATCCAAGTTGTACGGAACCAGTGTAGCCACAGCGCGTCAAATGATGAACAGGGGTGATTTTGGAGAGGTTATATCCATTACTCCTCGAAACAAGGTGGTTACTCTGGAAGGGCTGCTCAAATATGAAGCCCTCCACACTGGATTTGTAAGTGGGAAACCGGAAGTTAAGCAGCGTCGCCAAAAGACCAACAGGCCTGCGGTTGGAAGAATTTGAAAGGAAGTGAACGCATGAATCAAAAGCTGCCCGCGCTTATCGTCATAATAGGATTTGTGATTGTACTGGGCGCGGAAGGAGACGCTTACTGTAACACGGGCCGGTACATAGTGGCTAGAGCGGTGATAGGCTGCGTGATGATGGTAGGCGGGTGCATATGGAGCTTTATAGGGGGGAAGAAATCATGAAATTGACCATTGAAGAAGCCCAAAATATGATGGAAAGGAATTTCGGCTACCTCGATCTCAGCGACACCCCGATTCAGACGTTGCCGGATAACCTTACAGTAGGCGGCGGCCTTGATCTCAGAGGCACCCCGATTCAGACGTTGCCGGACAATCTTATAGTGGGCGGCTACCTCAATCTCAGCGGCACCCCGATTCAGACGTTGCCGGACAATCTTATAGTGGGCGGCTACCTCAATCTCAGCGGCACCCCGAT
>ERZ791830.926-NODE-926-length-22709-cov-3.693564_pt1 | contig 22709 bp, 24 predicted proteins | sample MGYA00509945_ERZ791830 | MGnify/ENA primary metagenome ERZ791830 (study PRJEB30046, sample SAMN00792021) | human gut metagenome | study: EMG produced TPA metagenomics assembly of the A metagenome-wide association study of gut microbiota in type 2...
TCCGGACGGGACTCGAACCCGCGACCCCATGCGTGACAGGCATGTATTCTAACCAACTGAACTACCGAACCAATGTTTTTGTATCGCATCTCTCTCGATTGCGGTGCAAAGGTAGATAATATTTTTAATTATACAACAGTTTCACACAAATATTTCATATTGGATTGATTATTTTTTTACTTTTGTCCTCCATATAAATATAACAGACATGAAGAATACTCCAGTAGATTATCAGACTGCCAGACGAATAATAGATGGCTACGGATTACCGGATTTCGGGAAAGCAACGATTCGTGAAGTTGTTGCCATATCCACACAATTGGAACAGGAAACAAATACCGAGTTCATACACATGGAAATGGGTGTTCCCGGATTAAAAGCAGCGCAGGTGGGTGTAGACGCAGAAGTCAAAGCATTACAGAACGGCATCGCTTCCATTTACCCGAACATCAACGGTACGCCGGAAGTAAAAGCAGAAGCCTCCAGATTCATCAAGGCATTTATTAATATAGATATTGCTCCGGAATGTTGTGTTCCGGTAACCGGCTCCATGCAGGGAACATTTGCCTCTTTCCTCACCAGCGGACAATGCACGGAAGGAAAAGACACCATCCTGTTCATCGACCCGGGATTTCCTGTCCAGAAACAACAAATCGTTGTGATGGGTTATAAATACGAATCATTCGACGTATACGAATACCGTGGAGAAAAACTGCGCGCCATCCTGGAAGAACATCTTTCCAAAGGCAATATCGCAGCTATGATCTACTCCAACCCCAACAACCCGGCCTGGTTCTGCCTGACAGACGATGAATTGAAGATTATCGGCGAAATGGCAAACAAATACGATACGATCGTGATCGAAGACCTCGCCTATTTCGCTATGGACTTCCGCAAAGAACTTGGCAAACCGTTTGAAGCACCTTACCAGGCAAGCGTTGCCCATTATACAGATAATTACATTTTACAGATATCCGGTTCCAAAGCATTCAGCTATGCCGGACAGCGTATCGGCGTGACGGCTATCTCCAATAAACTTTACCATCGTGCCTATCCGGGACTGACCAAGCGTTATGGCGGTGGCACTTTCGGTACAGTATATATTCACCGTGTTTTATACGCCCTGTCATCAGGAACCAGCCACTCGGCACAGATTGCATTGGCTGCCATGTTCAAAGCGGCATCCGACGGACAGTTTGATTTTATCTCGGAAGTAAAAGAATACGGACGCCGCGCCGAAAGACTAAAGAAAATCTTTACAGATTATGGTTTTACGATCGTTTACGACCATGACCTGGACGAGCCTATTGCCGACGGTTTCTATTTCACGATCGCCTATCCCGGAATGACCGGCGGACAGCTGATGGAAGAACTGATCTATTACGGCGTAAGTGCTATCTCATTAAGCACGACAGGAAGTAATCAGGAAGGACTTCGCGCCTGCACTTCGTTTATCAAACCGCATCAATATGATCTGCTTGAAGAGCGTTTAAAGCTATTCAAAGAAAATCATACCTTATAATTAACACAAACCCGGCATTTATTTTACACTTATTAACCCAAATGCCGGGTTTTTCGTTTGCTTCTTAACATCAAAAGCCATATATTGTCCCTGTCTAACAACAGTAAGCAATCTTCACTATGGCTACATATAATAACATATTCAAAATTACGCATAATAATCTCCTTCCTGCACAAGGAAGCATACTCATATCAGAACCTTTCCTGCAAGATGCTTATTTCCAGCGTTCTGTTGTTCTACTGGTAGAACATAATACGCAGGGATCGATGGGGTTTGTATTAAATAAGAAAACGGATCTGATTGTAAACACTTTTTTCCCGGAACTGGAAGAGTATCCGGAAATACCAATCTATCTGGGTGGCCCGGTAAGTGCCAACCGGTTGTTCTTTATCCATTCATTGGGAGATCTGATCGTACCCGACTCTGTAAAGATCAAAGACCGCCTGTATTTCGACGGTGATTTCGAAGCATTGAAACGTTATATGCAGAATGGCCATTCGATTGAAGGAAAAGTAAAGTTTTTCCTCGGTTATTCGGGATGGACGGAAGGACAGTTGGGAAACGAGATCAATAAAAACTCGTGGGTAGTCAGTCACGCAGCTAAAGAAAATGTATTACTTGCCGATGGAGAAAGTTTCTGGAAGAACTCACTCGAACAGTTAGGCAGTAACTACGAGGCATGGACTAAATATCCGAAAGATCCTTATCTGAATTAAATTATCACACAATTTGTTTATTTACTTTTTGCATCATCAGTACATCAGAATATCCGTTTTCTGTGATGATCCAATCTGTCATGATACCTGTAACGGTAAATCCGCAGCGGGTAAAAAGAGCTTTGCTGGCCTCGTTATCGACGGGTATATGCACATATAACTGATGCAGTTTCAGAAAAGAGAACGTATAATCCACCAGTACATTCATTGCTTCGGTAGCCAACCCGTTTCCTTGATAAACAGGTTCCAGTAAAATACCGATACCGGCACGCCGATGATGCGGTTCGAAATCGTACAGGTCGACAGTACCAATAGCCGCCCCCGTTGAACGAAGCTCGATCATCAGGCGTAACTGCTTCAGGTCGAAGATATCACGATGCGACTCACGAATATACTCTTTCAGTATATAACGCGAATAAGGAGACATTGTATTTCCAAGACTCCAAAGTTCCGGATTATTCTCCCAACGATACAAAAGTTCCAAATCTTCCGGCTCCAGGGCACGGAGACGGATCGTTTCATTTTCCAGTTGTGCCATATTATTTTCCCGGTGATATTAGTTGTCCACTTTTTTTACAATAAATATGATAAGTAACTTTCTTGTCGACCAGCGTATCCATAAACAGAAGCATCTGCTCAAAACGGGCATCCGGATAACAAAAAGCATAATCCGTAAACTCCTTCATCTGATTGCGGCGGCAGATAGCATCCATTACACGTTCCCCGTCCAGATCCCAAAGATTTACATGTTCCAGTTCCGGCATCTGTTTTACGCAAGCAGCCTTAATCGCTTCAAAATTTTCCTCACGGCAAACAACCAGTAAGCGTTTATGCTTGCTTTTGGACTTTGGCTTTACTCCCAACAAACGCGATAAAGCTGCCATTGAAGCACGCAACCCGATAGCCAGCTTGATAAAAAATCCCATCAGCCAGCCGGAATGAGGATAATATTTCTTGAAGAAGATCAACATGGCACCGTAAAATGCCTTTACATATTTCATATCGCCATGCTTGGTACTTTCTCCTTTATAATGAAGAATACGCTCGGGGATATAATAGTTTTTATAGCCACCCAGCACCATCCGATACGACAAGTCGATGTCCTCGCCATACATAAAGAAATCTTCATCCAGAAGTCCAGTCTTATCCAGTGCTTCATGGCGCAGCAACATAAATGCACCGGCCAGCACATCCACTTTATGTTGTTTCTCCTTATCCAGATACGCCAGGCTATATCTTGAAAAAACACGGGATTTCGGAAACAACTTCGACAAACCGAAGATCTTACAGAACGAAACCCAGGGAGAAGGAAAACTCCGTTTACTTTCAGGCAGGAATACCCCATGCCCATCCAGCATCTTTACACCTATCCCACCTGCATTCGGATGTTCATCCATGAAGAAACACAGGGTTCGAAGACTCTCCTCACCTATCACTGTATCCGGATTAAGCAACAAAACATACTCTCCGTTGCATTGACGGATCGCCTGATTATTGGCCTTAGCAAATCCCGGATTATCCTTATTCTCTATAAACGTCACTTCCGGAAACCGGGGACGGAGATAATCGACAGAACCATCCGTCGAATTATTGTCCACAACAAAAACCTCAGCATCGAGTCCGGCAACAGCAGCCTGAACCGAATAAAGACATTGTTCCAGGAAATGCTTTACATTATAGTTTACGATGATAACGGAAATCTTGGTTTCGTACATAAGAATCAGATTATATTTTTATTGAGTCATTAAAACTGGTACGGTTCACAATAGAACGTCCCAATGTTATTTCGTCCGCATACTCAATCTCATCACCAATGGAAACACCACGGGCAATGACGGTTATCTTCACATTATAAGGGGATAGCTTGCGATAGATAAAGAAATTGGTCGTGTCCCCTTCCATCGTAGTACTAAGTGCAAGGACAATTTCCTTTACTTCTTCGTTAGCTACCCGCTGCACCAGACTGTCTATCTGCAAATCGCCCGGGCCAATACCGTCCATCGGCGAAATAATCCCTCCAAGAACATGGTAAACACCACGAAACTGCCCGGTATTTTCGATCGCCATTACTTCCTTGATATTTTCAACCACACAAACGGTCGACTGATCCCGTTTAGGATCAGCACAGATAGAACACATCTCATCATCACAAATGTTATGACAGACTTTGCAATACTTCACTTCTTTCCGCAAGGCCAGCAAAGCGGATGCAAAATTTTCCGTATAACCTTCATCCCGGCGTAACATATATAAAGCCAGTCGCAAAGCCGTCTTCCTTCCCACTCCGGGAAGCGAAGCCAACTCATTTACTGCATTTTCCAATAAAGCGGATGGATATTTTTGAGTCATTGATTACCTTTCTTTGCCACAAAGATAGATAATTTCAATCATATCAAATCCGATCGGCCGTTTTTTACTGAAAATCGACTTCCCGGATAGTAAAGATCCATTCTATCTTATAATGTTTATAAAGTAGACAAACAGGGAATAAAGTCCACTATACGATTTTGTATAAAAATGCGAAGGAGAAAAAAAACTTCACAATAAATCGGTTTTGAAACTGCTGTTGATAGACTTTTTCGTGAAAGTTTGTTACGCCTGTATATATTTTCCAGTAGAAACTTGTTTTATTAGAAAATACAATCTACGTTTGTATTATAATCCTTGCAAGGGAAAAGATATTAATAACTCAACAACACTAGGAGATTTTACAATGGCAAGAGAATACATCAAAAGACACTGGCTCACATTACTAGGGATAGCAATAGGCGCACTTGGAGGATTTCTTTATTGGAAATTTATCGGTTGTACAACAGGGACATGCCCTATAACTTCTTCACCAATCAACAGTTCGATTTGGGGAAGCATCATCGGGGGATTACTTTTCAGCTCTTTCCAAAAAGAAAATAAAGTTTCAACAAATAAAGATAAATAACTTATAGATATGGAAATAGAAGAAAAACAGAATATGCAGCAATCATATTCTTTATTCGGAATGTTTACATTTGCACTGCGCCTGGTTGTTGGCTGGACTTATTTTTCCGCTTTCTGGCGAAGGTTGATACTGGAAAATAAATTGATTCCCGACACAGCCGGTTACATTGGAGAAAAATTCAATCATTTTCTTCCCAACTCATTCGGTATAAAGCCTCTCATCGAATATCTCGTATCCAATCCGGAACAGCTTTGGTGGTCGATGGTTATATTTACAATCATTGAAGGAATTGTCGGATTGCTTTTCATGCTCGGCTTCTTTACCCGATTGATGAGTATCGGAGTGTTAAGCCTTGCTACCGGAATATTATTAGGTTCAGGTTGGCTGGGAACAACCTGTTTGGATGAATGGCAAATAGGCGTTCTGGGCATCGCCGCCGGTTTCACGATCTTCCTGTCAGGTGGAGGAAAGCTTTCACTCGATAATAAGCTTATTTCCAGAATACCGCAGTTTAACGAATATGGATGGACACGATGGCTGACCTCCGGTCCACTGCCTGTCAGCCATAATGTATTAGGAAAAATGTCGATCGCAGGTGCTACGGCCATATTATTCCTGACACTCCTGACTAATCAGGTATTTCATAACGGAGTATGGGGAAAATTACATAACAAATCTGTCAAACCGAAAATCGAGATATCAGCAGCCGGTCTGGATCAGGATAAACTTTCATTCACCGTTTACCGTGTGGAAGGTGCCGATGTATATGGATCTTTTCTGATCGGTATCACTCTAAAAGATACCAACGGAAATATTATTCTTAACAGGAACGGAGAAGAATTATCCGAATTTCCGGCAAAAGACATCAAAAACAATTATGTGGCAAAAGTTGTTCCAGGTAAACATAGCCTTGTCATACCATTAGGTAGTAAAGCAGAGCTAACGTTAAAGGATAAAGCACTGGCTGATTTGCCAAAAGGAAATTACGAACTTATATTGACAGATATAAGTGGTATCACCTGGAAACAGGATTTGACATATTAATTATCAATATCAAAAATTGTATCTAATGAAAAGTAGAAAATTCTTTACGCTACTAGCTTTAATGGTTGGTTTTATGACGCTGGCCTCATGCAAAGGACAGGCTAAAAACAACGAAGCAGCAAGCGACACCGAAACTACAGGAAAAGAGACAGCAGCTCCTGTACACCTCAATAAGACTGACTTTCTGAAGAAAGTATATAATTACGAAGCCAGTCCGAATGAATGGAAATATCTGGGCAATAAACCTGCCATCATCGACTTCTATGCCGACTGGTGCGGTCCCTGTAAGATGATCGCTCCTTCACTGGAACAGCTAGCCAAAGAATATGCCGGACAGATCAACATTTACAAAGTCGATGTAGATAAAGAAACAGAGTTGGCCCAGGCATTCGGCATTCAGGGAATACCGGCCCTTCTATACATCCCTATGAAAGGAAAGCCCCAAATGCTTCAGGGAGCAATGCCTAAAGACCAGTTAAAAGAAAAGATAGAATCAATTTTACTGAAAAAGTAATTTGTTTTTCACTTCAGTTTTCACTTACTCTACAAACAAAAATTTTCAGGTAGACTTGATAATCTTCTCAAAAAAGATACTTTTTTCAAGTCTACCTGAAAATTTCCCCATCCAAAGGTTTATTCCCCATAATCATCATAACATCTAAATATTTACTAACTTTGTCATCGTTTGTAAATCATAAAACGAAACGTCATGAGTAAATACCCATTTATACTGATTATGTGTATGTTTATTGCACAGTCAGTTTTTGCACAATCATATTCCAAATACTTCCGCCTGGCTAATCAGGATACCGTCAATTTCACCTTTACAGTGAAGAAGCCCGATATTAAAGCAATAGACTGTTATCCCCAGCAGATTACCCAAATTTCGAAAAACGCAGATAATTACGAAATATCACTCACAACTATCAATCCCTGGCCCGAATGCTACATAGAAGGAGCCGGTTGGTGTTCTGTCGACCCGACTATGCCTTCGTATATCTGCCCGCATTTTGCTGAAATCAGGATGCGTTACGGGATAGATTACGAAGACTGCGACATCAAAACCCTAAATTATGACATCGAACCGATTGAGTTTACCAAAAGATGACCATTATGGCAACAGAGAATAAAATAAAGTACTTTGAAAATCGGGAAGACTGGAGAAAGTGGCTGACAGACAATTTTGAAACCAAAGATGAAATTTGGTTTGTCTTTCCTCAGAAATCATCAGGAAAAAAAAGCATTATATACAATGATGCCGTTGAAGAAGCCCTTTGTTTCGAGTGGATTGACAGTACGATAAAATCACTTGACAAAGAACATAAAATTCAGCGCTTCACGCCTAGAAACCCTAAAAGCACATACTCGCAAGCCAACAAAGAAAGACTTAAATGGTTATTGGAAAATAAAATGATACACCCTAAATTTGAGGATAAAATACGAACTATTTTGTCTGACCCTTTTATTTTTCCAGATAATATAATTGACAGATTGAAAGCAGATAAAACAGCATGGAAAAACTATCAGCACTTCTCCGACCCATATAAACGTATCCGAATTGCATACATTGAAGCAGCCAGGAAACGGCCTGAAGAATTTGAAAAACGACTAAACAACTTTATCAATAAAACGAAAGAGAATAAAATTATAACTGGATTTGGGGGAATCGGAAAATACTATTAATATCTCATGAAATACCGATGCCTAACTTGCATCCTACCTGCAAGCCCGCTAGCAAGCAGTCACAACTGCGTTGGCTAACAACCCGTTCTCCACCCATCTCTCGAAATATACAGCGGCATAAATTACGGCCATATATTTTCTACTCATAGATAAATACACTATATTTGCAAAATATACAGCCGTAAAGTTTACTGTCGTATATTTTCAAAATAGTATGAACTAAATTTACTATCATGAAATTTTATAATCGTGAAATAGAACTGAAACTGTTGGATAAAACAAGGAAAATCGCTTTTAACAACCATTCACAAATGACAGTCTTAACCGGACGCAGACGCATTGGAAAAACAAAGCTTATCCTCAAAAGTTGTGAAGAAACACCAACTGTTTATTTCTTTGTAGGCCGAAGCAATGAAGCTCAGCTTTGCAGCCAATTTGCAATAGCTAGCAAAGAAACGGCCTATTTTTGCAAAAGAAGGTACACAAACCGTTCGTTTTGAAATTTCCGACTTATTCCTACGATTTTGGTTCCGATATTTCATCAAATATCATTATCTCATTGAAACAGAAAACCTGGACCAACTTGGAGAAATTATAAAAAAAGACTATCCGACCTATTCAGGGTTAACACTTGAAATGTATTTTAGGCAGATGATGATCGAAAGTAAAGAGTTCAGAAATATTGGTTCATGGTGGCAAAGCAAAAAAGAAAAAGATCCCTGTGAAATAGATATAATAGGCATTTATGCAGATGATAAACACGCATTAGTAGCCGAAGTAAAACGACAGCGCAAAAACTTCAACCCAGATTATTTCAATGAAAAAGTTGAAATAGTCCGAAATAAAGTGCTTTCAAAATACAATATTGAAGTGAGAAATTTCTGTATGGAAGATATGTAAATTGTATGCGAACAAATCCGGTTTCTCTTCCGCATACAATCCGATAATATCTATTTCATCCTGATCTTTATGGTTCTTGCCTTGCCACCAAGAACCAATGTCTGCAAATTCCTTGTTATCAATAAAATAAAAGAATAGCTGGATTTGGGAGTTTACTTCTGTTTTCTAAATGCTATACCCATATATAACGAACAAACCAACAACACCGCCCCAATCACCAACATCCGCTTTGGATAAGAAAACTCCACAGTACTACCTTTCTGAAAAGAATCAGAACCGGCAAAACAGTTCTCATCTACAGAACCAGAACTAACAACCGATTCAACAACCTTCTCCCCCTGTTCCTTAATAGCGACATGAGTAACGGACTGTACCCCATTCAACCGACAGCTATCGAACACAATATGTTCTATATCGATCACCTTATTGCGGGAAGCCTGATACAGATTTTTCAACAACATACTATCACTATGAATACTATGCACCTCCTCTCTTATCTCCCGATGTTGCACACTACGCCGCCCGGCACTACAACCGGGCAGCAAAACAACCAACAAACCAACCGAAACAAATAAACTTCTACCCCACATATCCATACCTATCCTCCTTCATTTATTAATGATCACCTGATAACGATTCCCTCCATTTACCCGAAACGACAAATGCAGGAACTTTTTTCGTTTATAAAGAATCGCCTGATCGAAAGGCAACTTACAATAAAGCAACACATCCAGTAGCTCCTTCGGATCAGGCACATAACAATCCGCAGCTTCCCCCTTCATATGCTGGCTCGAAGGCACGCCGCCCACCAACCTGTTCACCTCCGGACTTCGGTAACCGCTTGTGATCGCAATCGGCTTCCCATAAGCCAGCCGCAACGGCTGTAACAACCGTTTCACCAACTCCATCATAGCTTGCTTCACCTCAAACGGCGGCTCATTCAGCAACCCGTTCTCCACCGCCACCCGGCTATACGTCATTTCTTCCCAGGTAAAATCCCTACTTATCCTCTCTTTCATTTTGTACCGATTTAATTTTATACGAATAATCCACCCCAAACAAAGCTCCGGCAAATGTGCAGGTTTCCCCGAAAGCCACCAGCACACTATTATGAATCTCCCCTTTCGGAGCAATCCAGAAACCGGAGAAAAGAAGAACAATCCCGCTCATTACGAGCAGGATTGCCATTACCAATTGAATAGTCAGTCTTTTTTTCATACGTTCCCCTTTCCTCTTTCAATCAAGTAATCCTCAATTTACCATTTTCAATTATTCAATTTCCGGTCTGTCATCTCCACCGGAACCTTCTTCTTTTTTAGGTTTCGTATCTTCATCCTCTTCAAACTTCACGATCTCACTCATCCAGCGCAGACTGGTACCCGGCGAGAATATCACCCGTGCCTTTTTTATCAGGGAAGCATTGAAAGCATCCGCCGTCTCCGCACCTTTCGAACGAATCGAAAGACGAAAACTACCGAACTCACCCACCTGTACAATACTACCCGAACGAAGCTCCAGGCTCATCGCCCAGTTCAACGAATCAAGTATCGCCTTCACATCAGCACTCGACATCGCCGAGCGGCTGGAGATCAATTCACACAACTTATCCATATCGCAATAGTTCGACGACCGCGCCATCGCATAAGTCTTCACCTTATCCTTATCGTCACCGCTAAGAACCTTGCGCTGCACCTTTCTAAATTTCAGTGTCATAGCTTTTTTGTTTTAATAATTAATACTACTGTTTCCAGGGGAACGATACAAAGGTATAGGTAGGAATATATGTAAAGATCGGCGCGACAGCATCATATAAAATAGTATATAATAAGACTTTAGGAACATTCGAAATCTTAAAATACCATTTTTCGCGAACCATCACACCGATCGGTTCAGGCTCTTATTTAACGTTTATCAGGGAAATTATGATTATTCCGCTGGAATTTCCGGAATGGATTTAATTTATTTACAATTTTCAATAACATTCTTAATACCCTTTCAGGTACTCTTTTTAATATAATCACGAAATAAATACCCTAAAAGGTATCGAATAATAGAATATAAGTCATTTATAGAAAACAAGTGATGCCAGTATACTATAATACGGAGATTAGCACTCACATTCTCCGTATATTTTGCGGTAAATATAGCAATTTTCAAATTATATCTCACTAATGAAAATTATTCCGTCTATTGGTTCTTCTTAATGATTATCATTAGTTTCAATCTGTCTACGCCCAGCCTCTATTTCTTTGATAAGTTCTTCTTCTGTCGGTAGGTAAGGCATAAATTTAGTAGCGAACAGGTTCTCGTTATCTTTCAATATCGAGTATTTTACAACGGTCTCGTTTCTGTCAGCACAAAGAATAATGCCGATTGTCGGGTTATCGCCTTCGGGCTTTTTGAGATCGTCGAACATACGGCGGTACATATCCATTTGGCCGATATCCTGATGTTTGAGTTGCCCAGCTTTCAGATCAATCAACAAAAAACATTTTAAAATATAGTTGTAAAACACAAGGTCGATGTAGAAATGTTCTGTCTCGGTACTGATACGATATTGGCGGGCAAAGAACGTAAATCCCTTGCCGAGTTCAAGAAGGAAGTGTTGCAGCTTATCTATCAAAGCACCCTCAATCTCCTTTTCCGTAGCCGATATGGGTTGCGGTATATCCAAAAATTCAAATACATAAGGGTCTTTAATAAAATCGGAAACCTGCAAGGTATCGGTAGATTTTGCTGGGAGTATTTCGCTTTTATCTTTTGACGATAAGAGTCGCTGATAATAAAATGTATTGATATTGCGCTCCAATTGGCGAACGCTCCATGACTGCAGGGTAGCTTCTTTTAAGTAGAAACAACGTGCATTAGCATCATTCACCCTCATTATCAACCTATTGTGACTCCACGTCAATTTGCTACACAGTGTGTAGCAAATCTCTGGGTTGGGATAGGTAAGGTAGAACTGTCTGAAGTTCCGCAAATTGGCATATGAGAACCCTTTGCCGAACTCTTCGGTCAGGGCAATAGACAGCTCTTTTAAGATTGCCTCGCCATAAGCCGCCTTTTCTTTTCCCTGCTGCTCTTGATTGACAATCCGCTCCCCAATCTTCCAATATGCCCTCTACCATTGCTGAATTGACCGCTGCATAGGCTTTTTGGCGAGCTTGCGCTAATATGGATTTAATCTCTTGTATATAGGTTAATTTCATCATAACAATCTGATTTGTATTTGACAGCACTACAAAGATAGCTGTTTTCAATATAACAGAAATAAATAATCATTCATTTTACAGTGGTTTGGATAAAGTAAATCAACTCGATACCGAACCTCTATCTCCATCGTCACCCGGCTATACGTCATTTCTTCCCAAGTAAAATCCCTACTTATCCCCTCTTTCATTTTGTACTGATTTAATTTTATACGAATAATCCACCCCAAACAAAGCTCCGACAAATGTGCAGGTTTCCCCGAAAGCCACCAACACACTATTATGATTAAATAATCTTCTTACGAATAATAGCTGTTTCATATCCTGCTCTAAGGAATAAGATTATTGTATGTGTTAGTCATTATTGTTTTTATCTTTAAAGCCTAAATAAGACACAAGTTTATCCGAAGTATCAATAACACTTTGGTTCTCATACTTTATCCCTAAATTTCTAATTTTTGAAATTATATCTAGTATATTTTTTGTCTTTCTATTTTGAAGCTCTTGAAGTGATGCTAACAATGATATTAAACACTTATCAATTCTATTACACAATAAAATAAGTTTGAGAAGTTGCTTCAATTCCTTAACATGACTCATCTTCTCAAATGCTTGCCATCTTTCACTTATATTCAATTGTCTCTCTTCTCGGTAATGGGTATACAAATTACGTCTAGTACAATCTATGTGTGTTGTAAGTTCTTCTAATTGTTTCTCTACTTCATTCGACATCGGATTTGTAACAAATTCAGAAATACCCTTTAATTTATGCCATATACTTTCCGATTTTTTATCGTCATTATAACCATACAGTTGAGTCAAAGCTGCTATTTCAAATCTATATATCCTATGCAAGCAAATTGAGCGTTCAATTATACTTGACGCCTTTAAATAACTATCCATTGAACAGATCAAATCAGATCGCATAAAAGTAATAATCCAACGTATTTCAACAAGAGATTGCAAATATTTGATACTTGTTGTATCTAAGCGTTGCTGTTGCAAAAATGATATACCTACATCACATTGACTAAAAAGTTTTTTCATGGATTCAACTTCGGTCCATGCCTCCAGTATTTGATCTGAAATTATTGTTTTAAGGTCAGTCTTTTTATCGAATGCTTCTGCAATTTGGCTATTTATAAAAGTTTGTATTTCTATATCCGTTTGTATTCTAGTTTTGTGTTCAGTTGTATTCGCTGAAGGAATATTAGAAAAAATGGTGGTAAAAATTGTGTTTGTCAACTTTAAAACTTTATCGTGTATTTCCATCTGCATTCCCAATCTTATAGCATATTCATCTTCACTATTAAGAGTTAACATTTTTTGATACATTTGTGATGGCTTATCATAATGAGCTGTCATATTTCTTAGATCCTTATCACAATTACCACCTAAAGTTTTTATAAGTAACCTTAAGTCTTGTAGATATGTATTAGTCACATCGTCATTACAATCTTTTAAAAAATTTATCAATCGGACTAAAACACCATTACCATCTCTTCCCAAGAAATATTTACACCATTCATACTGACACAAGTTTATCATTTGCATATGATAACGCTTTGCGTAAATACTATCAGTTTGTAACATATTTTGAAGCCCGTTAAATCCCTCATACATCCCTGAAAGACTTCCACTAAGCAACTCAAAGACTATTTGTAAAAATTCTAAAGCGGTACCCTCTATTGTAGATATAGATTCAAAAATCGTTTTCGTATCCTCAATCTTTTCTAATAATTTTTCGCTATCATAAATACCTCGTTTTGAGTTCTCAATCAAAACAGCAACACTTTCTGGACTAGCTGGTTGTTTTCCCATATCACTTTAATTTAATAGAGTTCTTTTCATTTGATTAAAGATATCCCTGGCCTCTTTTTCATTAAAACCATCTTCCTTTACAACAAGTTTGATATTTTCTCTGTTACAAAAATAGCAAAACTCTTTGTAATCATCATAAATTTTCTATCATTGAACAATTAAAATAACTCGCATATGACAATCACATATTGTAAAACGCATACATAGGTCAGGCTGACAATCTATAAACTTGCCTTTACAATGCTCCCGATAACTTCAATCAAGAATGGGAAATGGATGTAATCTTCGATATAGATAATAGCTCATCGGAGCAATAACAATTAATACGACTGTATATCAATGGCGGCAGGAAGTATTTCCTGTTGTCTTTTCTCTGTTAAGTAGTTAAATTGTCTTACCTTTGTTCCGTCAAATAAATCAAAACTCCGTTTTTGCATGAAAATAACACTCAGGATACTACGCATTATCTGCAAATTGCTACTGCTGGCTTATGTAACGGTAGTCAATCTAATCTTTATCATCATGTTTTATGCCCTGATACTGGGAATCGTTCACCTGATATTCCCCACGTTTGACTCTAAACTATCAAGCGGGGCGCTGGGATCACATCTCATCAATACATTACCATTCTATCTTCTCCTGCTACATATTTTGTATTGCCTTTCCCCGATAAGGGTCTGGTTCCTGCGAAGAAAAGAGGGTTTCAAGCCATTGACCGGAAATGAACAAACAAGAATAAACCGACTGCTCTCGGAGATGGGAATTGAAAGGAAACTGAACCTGTACTGTAACAGGGATACCCGCCCCAATGCTGTCACCTTTGGTTTCAATACGATAGGCTTCACTGAAGGAATGATGCAACAGGCTTCGGATGAGGAACTGAAAGGGGTTATCTGCCATGAGATAGGACACATCACACATTACGACTATGTGTATCAAGTGTTCATTTACTCAATGGAAGCGTTCGGTTATCGTTGTCTCTATGGGCTCTATTTCATTCCTGCTTATCTGTTCGGGATTATCGGAGCTTTCGTATTCGCTCTGGTTCCAGCCCTTAGTTTTGTGGGAAGGCTGATAGAGGAAGTATGGAATATCGCATATAAACTGATACATAAAGTGATTTATGGAATCAGCCACTTGCTTAGTGTGAATATAAACAAGTATACGGAGTATCGTTGTGATGCCCATTCTTTAAAATATGGCAGTGGCGAAGGGCTGCTTTATTTCCTGCGTCGTCTGAAGTGGATGGAAGAAACATACGGCGAACGGATGTCATTCACCGAATATATCATGAGTACCCATCCCGCAACAGAGAAACGGGTGAAGAGATTGGAAAAATTGTTAAATTAACAACATTAAAACAAGTTAGGCAACCTACCAAAATTGTTAGACTTGTTTGTAAATTATTTGCCGGTGTGGGATGGGCAGGTCAGTCCAATATCTTTCTCACAGCAAAAACCTGCTTGAGTACTATTAATTGTAATTCAAAAAATTTTGTAAAATCAAATATTCCTATATATTCAGATAAAATAGAAGTAGTCAATATCTATATTAATTCAAGTCCCCACAATACTCCCCCACCCTCACCTTCCCCGCCAACACCAGCACCTCTTCGCAAGTAAACCCTCCTTTACTGATATTCCCGGCAAGCGTACCGATCTTGCCACAAATTAGGAAACAGATAAGAACAGACATTGATAAATGATTTATTGAAGTTTGCGCAGTACGCTCTACTACTTCTGTCAAATGGAGCATCCGGATAAACAAGACGGGAAACCGGAGGGGGCAACGGAGACAGGTCATCACTGTTTTTTCAATGATAAAGTCAACATATGACTGCCGATCATGGACGATAACTTCTTCAATAAACTTTTGGTGTTTTTTAGGCAAAGTTGACCATACAGTAAATGCAATTTTATAAATCTTTTCACGTAAATGGTTACGACCTTCCTTCGACATTTTATCAAGACTACGGTTAAACTCGTTCACTTCCGGCACTTTTCCATTTGGGAATAATGCTTCTAATTTGTTTTGTTTCTTCATGATGTATCTAATAGGCGTTAATAAATTTTGGATAGGTTCAAATCTCTAAGCAAAAACTTACCAGGTTTAAACTTCACACTCCTACGGGCCGGTATCTTACAGGAAATGCCGGTACGAGGGTTGTGGCCTGTACGTTCAGCCTGTTCCCAGGCTTTGAAAGTACCGAAACCCTGAAGTATTATTTTATCCTCTTTTACCCTCTCTGTCAGTATTGCTTGAAAAGTATTGATAAACTTACGGGACTGTTTCTGCGAAATACCCATTTTCTCTGCTAATTCGTTTACTAAATCTGCTTTGTTCATAATATGTTTTCTTTACGTGTTTAACTATATTTCTTTCATCAATAGTTATCCCGGACACAACGAATATAACCACCACCGGTGGGAGCTGCACTGCTAGAAACTCTGCCTGTAATCATATTCACTACATAACGGTTTTTACTGTAAAAATCGCTACTCCAGAACCATTTATTATTATAACCGCCATCATTGAGCATCACAAAGCCTGCCCCAACATATTCCTCTAACGATGCTAGATTGTTATATATGATTACCAACTCATCCTTCGTTGGTAAACGCCAATCGTTGTGTTTCTCCTCATTAAGGTCTTCACAAAATGAAGCAACATCGGCAAATGCTATGGTACCAGGGTCTGACTTCTGAATCTGAAGATTATCTATACAAACCGGAATATTCTTCATCGCCTGCGTAACTGTGACGGTAGCTGTACGTAATGGATCCGAATCAGTAACTGTTACTATAAATGTTCCTGTTCGTTCAGCAGCATTATTTTCCTTAGCAGAAAATTCCAACCGGGCATTACCGCTACCATTGGTTGGGTTTACGGTTATACCATTATCGGTTGCAGGAGATATAGTCCACGCTAAGCCATCGGTTGCAGTAACCGAACCGGTTGTAGTCCCACCAGAAGCAGCTATTATCCCTGTTCCACCAGTAACATCCAAAATAGAACCAACCTGCTTTATTGTTACCTCTTTTGACATAATTCCAGCCTTAACCATAACGGTGGCTGTTCTTTCCGAACCATTGAGATTCACCTCGCTTGTTTTATACCCCAGATTCTGGTCGTTTCCATTCGTTGTTTCCGGAATGGCACCGGTCAGGGTCAGCCAATCAGGCTTGGTAACAGAAAAAGATAATCCCGAAGTTCCTTTAAAAGAGAGTGTTCCGGCAGCGTCCTTTGTTGCAGCCAACGTTGTGGGACTGGCAGATACTGTCAGTGCAGAGGCTTTCTGATTCACCTTTATTGTTCCGGTTGGTCCGCCGATTTCATCCCCGGCACGAACAACTATCTCGCCGCTTCGCGCAGAAGAAGAGGGATTGACAGCGATATTAAAAGTCACATTCTGTGCTTTTCCCGTTGTTTGAGAACCTGAGGTCGCACCAACCAATGTAATCCAGTCACCTTCCGTTACCTTTGCCACCCAGTCCAAGCCGGATGTAGCGACAAACGACGATGTTTGATTATTAGCTGCTTCCGGATTTACTTCCATGCTCGAACCTTCTACCTTGGAACCTGCTTGCTGTACCACTATTTCCTCTTTCAAGCCTGTATAACCTATCTCTGCTATCGATGCACCGGCACTCACTGTTATCTTTCCACTCCGTTCCGAAGCCAAGGGGTTACTGGCTGTCGCTTTTATTTTCAAAGCCTGCTCAGTCCCCGTGGCTTCACCTCCTGAAAAAGCAGGATTATCGTCTGCCCAACTCCACCAATTCTCCCCGCTTAAGGCAGCAAGCCATGGTAAACCTTTTGTAGTAGTAAAGGAAGAAGCCCCTTCCGAACCCTCTGCCGCGCCTAAAGAGATAACATCACTCCCTTTAGACAAGGCGGATCCTTCCTGCGTAATGGTTATCTCCTGATTCTCTCCGTTCACATTTACAGAAAAAGTCACACTCCTGTCTTCGGCTTTCGGATTGGCAGACACCGACTGGAAAGTAACCATAGCAGGCCCCTGATGGCTTACTGTTACCCCAGTTCCGGCAGCCACACCTCCTATCATTGCCGACAACCATTCTTCCAAATCGAAAGACCACGCCTGCCCCGGACGGGCGGTGATCTGTACCTCTTTTATCCCCCCCTTCTCTGCCGGCATCTTTCCCGGATCGACCTCTATTGGCGGTATCTCATTTACCGTAATACGTTCATCGGAAATATCTATACCGACCAACGTCACCTTCATTACATAAAGGTAGTTACGCTCGATATTGTAATTATTCATTCCATCACCCGGATAAAAACGGAATACAACATTGTTATATGTCACTCCCCCCTGCACAGCCGTACCCGTCAATTCGATATAAGTAGCATTTGTCACCCCCATACCGATCTTCTTCTTTTCTGAGTCGATTGCGTTCCCATCACTAACAATACCCGCCATATTCTCCGGTAGATACCAATACATGGTAGCACCGTCTCTATCCGCTATTCCAGTATAATCTGTATATGTCATACCTACCAACTGGTTTTCAGGCACATCAACCTGCATTTTCTGCGGAACCGAGTTCAATGTCACAGTATTAGGAGTAAAAGTAAACCCCTCTCCGGCGATCGAATAAGTAAACGATATCTTAGCCACCATACGGGATAAATTCACCCTGATATCCTTTACCCCCCCTTCTTGTACTACTCCGCTCCACATCCCTGTCATTCCACACAGATTACTTTGGGGTAATCCGGTTTCGGTCGAAACATACGTCAACAGCAACTTTTTCAAGGCAGTTTCGGTTGCTATCTCTCCCTGGTCACCCATATTAGCAATGAACCACACATGAGATTCTGAACCTTCTCTATCATGTTTCAATTTAATATTAAGTGTATTGCCTGTTAATGAAGAAATATATTTAGCATACAAAAGCTTACCGCCAACATATTGCCCCACCCAGACACTGGCAATCTTACTTTCCTGTGCCTCTTCCAGCGGAGTAGCTGCACGAGTACCGATCGAATCCGATTCCATAGTGCCATCGGCAGTAAACAGTATGCTGCGAGTTACCGGTATATGGTTTGCCAGGACATTCAGATTAAAACCGACATCCACTTCTTTCAGCGTAGGCAAAAGAATATCATCATCCACGTCTGCCTGTGTACAACCGACTATCCAAAGTAAAACCAAACAGCCAAACAGGCGAATCCAATGTTTGTTCCTTATTTCACTTATTTGTTTCATTATATCCTGTTTTATTCTATTGTCATTTTATATCCACAATTATTGACCACCGCCAACATCCCCATCAGTCCATACAATTTCTTTCCAGCTTGCCACAACAAACGAAGTTCCTATTCCTTCATTGATATCCGGGTCAGGATAGGGTTCGTCCGGAGCTCCTACATTCGCATCTGTAAAGAAGATTGTCTCCTTCCAATCCAGTACTGTCATGAGTAGGGAGCTTTCGTTGTTCTTCACCTCCAGGGTGAAAACATATCGTTTACCTTCATCGAAAGATATATTTTTATCGATCGTTGCTTTCAACGTCGCCGTTTTATCATCCCTTTGTACTTCGATCTCCACATCAAAAGGTTCCGTATTTTTAGGAAGAAGTATTCCTTTTGTCTTGTTCAAACCCAGATTATCGGTATCAGACTCCACCGGTTCAAATTCTTCCGAAGCAAATACCACTTCTGTTTTATCTCCGGCTTCGCCACCGGTGCATGGAATACCGGTATCTTCACCTACTATAAGAGCTGCACCGGACGAGGATATTTTACTTATGGTCAACCCGGTTGCATACAGTCGGGTGAAAGGGATCACATTCTCTTTGGACGGAGCTACATTAAATACCACTAATGCACATTTACGACTGAAAGTCGCCAAAGTTACCAGACGCGAACTTGCCGATATAGTTACGCCACGGACAAAAGATGTCATTACATCCTCTTTATGAGGAATATCTGTTATCTTATACGTTCCATCAACACTTTTTGCCAGTTTCCTTGCCGGAGAAACAGCATAAAAATCATACACTCCTCCCCTGACAACCATGCCTTCGGCTTTGCCATCGACCGGTTTTCCCGTATCGTCTACCGAGCAAAGTGCCAACGAACCGTCGGCCATGACCTTATAGGTAGCTTCAACGGTGGGAGTCGTCGTAGAAAACGGAACGGGAGAAGCCTCTACCCCTATGCTACTCCTGTAATAAGTAACAATCCGTATAGTTGAACCTTCCGGCAACGGAGTCGGAGCCGGAACTTCTGTGTCTTCTGCACGCGTCAGCACAGCGGGTATCCCCAGGTCGGGTTTAACGAATCCGACCTCTACCAACCGGGCTTCCTCCGGTACAATATCTTCTACCATACCGCAGGCACATCCTGTAAGCAGTCCGGCCAACAAGAGTTCTGGCAAAAATAATCGTGTCAACATCCGTTTCATTTTCTCATTTATTATTCGACAGGAATATCCACTGAACCGCCATCGTTCCAACCGGCCACTTTCACATCTGCTATCTCGATCCCTTGCGGCGACATACGGATATTATAGATGTAGTTGTATCCTTTTTCCCAACTGGCGGTAAATGTTCCGGGAACGTCACTGTCGGCTCCCGGAACCATATAAAACGTACGACCGTCATCGAGTGTCAGCTCCAGGGAGATACCTACATCGCTGACAGGAATAACCAGACCAAAAGCCTGTACCGGAACTTCCGACGTTTCTTCTGTTCCGGTTCCTACCACACGCTTATCACCTCCGGCCGTAAATTGCAACTGATCGACAGGCATTATTGCTCCCGTTGTTTCACCCGTTGCCAGATTCAATTGGGCAACAACAGACTTTTTGAATCCTCCTTTACTTTTCAATACGATTTTAGCCACCCGGCAACCGGCAAAAGAAGAACCTGCATTAACTTCCAGTACACGGAAACTCACTTTTGCCAATGCATGATTCATCGTCAAAGAAACCTCCGGATGCCAGCGGTCTACCTGATCCGCAGCCGTGCAATAGAGGTAATCCTCCTGGTCGGTTTCCCATTGCACATCCGTTGCTGCATTTACCGTTGCGCTACCGTCAGAAAAGTAGAACTTCTGCTCGTCCAACACCTTTATACCATTCATTAAAAGAGCTTTCGGAATGCCTGCGAGCGAAACACTCTTTTCTGCCGGAGCATAGCCATAAACTGTCCCTTTCTCCGAATACAAAAGAAGCGTTTCCTCTCCTTCTGCCAGTTCCCAGAGAGGAGGACTCCCTGCCGGATTGTATACGAACTGCTGGCTACCGACAGCATTGTTGTATAAAATCTCCGTACCACTACTATTCTGTTTCGTCACGCAAATGCCTATCCCGGTCAGCGGGTTCGGGTTCCTATTCGTTTCCCCGGGGCCGTTCGTCACGACACTTCTCGACTCTACCTCCATCCACATGCCCAGGTTCTTCACTCGAAAAGGAACACCCTCTTCCGGCTCGTCGCCACCAGACCCCGGCAAAACGATCTCTGCCTCTGTACACGCAGCACACAGTAACAAAAACACAGTCACTAATCGGTATAAGAATGGTTTCATGGGATTTGTCTTTTTTATTATTAATGTATTACAATGAAATATCCGGTTGTTCGTCTTCCACCCAGTCTTCCACAGTTACATCCATCACTGTCAACTTATTACGGCCGGCAGAGAACGTATAGATGCAGTTGGAACCCGCCGTCCATTCATGAGCCGGCAGAGTAACCGTATATTCGACAGGCGTATTATCACCCTCCTGGAGGGTTATCACTACATCGATTTCATTATCGCCAAAACCAGCTATCGGATAGACGATTGCACTGACTTTTTTAGATACGGCCTGTCCGGTCGTAGTTTTATCCTCGATAAATGCTTTGTCGCTTTGCTCTCCCTCCTTGATCTGCTTCATCAGGACGTAATTCGTAATTGTACGGCTAAGTGCTCCGGTGGTTGAATTATCGCTTATTGCGCCATCTGCCAACGCCATCTTACCGGTTCCGGTTTTAAAAAGATTGGAGCTGTTTTGATGGTTCTTGATTTCAAACTTCGTAAAATTCACATCATTATCACTCAAGTTGCCACCATCGTACACACGGAAAGATACCATCGCCATGGCATGCTTCATGGCCAGGTTGATCAGGTAACCGGGGTTATTCGCATCGGTATTATTCGGGCCACTCTCCGAATCGAAAGGTATCTGCCCTTTGGCACGGCCGTTGTTTACATTCCGGCCACCCTCCGTCCCATCAAAATACAGGTAGTCTTTTTCGGTTGTCAAAGACAGGCTTACCCCCTTGTTTTTGTTAGCTGACCATGAAGTGGCATTCCAGATTTTATTCGCATTATTTGCCGAAGCATCCATCTCTCCGCTGGCAATAACTGTGATCGGGATTTTAAGATCGGATTCACTGTTTATACTTAGCAGGCTACTCAGTGCATTTACATCATACGGATAATAAGCATATACCTTACCTATCGTTTCTTTCAGATAATAAGGCTTTTCATTCTTGGGGTCATAGCTAAGACCTTTCTCGGTAATCGAAATCCAGTTCTCACCTTTTGCATCTCCCATATACCATACATGAGGGCCGGTATAGCCGGAACTCGATGCATCGGGAGAATACCAGTCAGTTGCATCCGAGTTGGTTACCACGACACCCAGACCGGGAGCCGTACTATAATCCGTATAGGTAATCGCACTGCCGCTTACCACCGCTTTGGTTGTCGATTTCAGTCCGGCATCCACCTTCAGGTTCGGGTTGATACCCAATGCCACCTGGCCGTCACCGCCACCCAGTTCCGGCTCTATTCCTGTCTCTGTTTCCGAACAGCTTATCGCTGTCACAAGGGCTATCAGCATAGTCCACTTTGTCGTGATCGTT
>ERZ791830.927-NODE-927-length-22680-cov-2.062188_pt1 | contig 22680 bp, 24 predicted proteins | sample MGYA00509945_ERZ791830 | MGnify/ENA primary metagenome ERZ791830 (study PRJEB30046, sample SAMN00792021) | human gut metagenome | study: EMG produced TPA metagenomics assembly of the A metagenome-wide association study of gut microbiota in type 2...
AATTTCAGCCTTCCACGGGTGCTTGCCGAGCTTGTCAGCCTTGTTTCTGCGGATAACCGTACCCTCAATCGACGGAGTGGAAAACTCGATGCTTTCGCCCTTTGTGGTAAGATTAGTTGCAGGAATGCCAAACTTCACTCTGTAAAGCCAGAAGTAACGATACTTGCCGTTCGCTTTCTTTGCACGAAAACCGATTGCAACGGGCGGTGCTCCGTCCTCAGATGCGGAAACCAACACCTTGTTTTTGTCGATTGTCGCACCGGTCAAATCCTCTGCAACAGCAGTTCCGATGTCATCAATGCCGAGTGTCAGCGTTCCGCTTTGAAATTCCTTTACAACCTCAGATGCACCGTCATCGGCATAGAGTGTCGCCTCGGCAAGCTCTACCGAAAGTTCCGCACTCATCGCCTTTGCAAGCGGAACAGGTGTATCGTAGGTTTCGTTTCCGTCAGAGTCCTCCATGATTTTTGCGTAGTACAGCTTATCAAGTCCGATTGTTGCCATAATCTATCTCCTCCAGTTCATAAGTTTTTAATGCGTCAATAGCATAGTGATGATAGCCCGTGTCGCTCTCATAACCGATATACAGTCTGTCGGTAATTGAAATATCACTCTGAAAAAGAGCGGTCACAAGCTTGTATTTAAGTGCAGAGTAATTACCCTTTGAAAATATAGAAATTCTCACTTCCTGTCTGTCAAAGGTCGGCATATTGTCGCAGTGCATATCAAAACCATCTGAAAGCGGAGTGAGAACAATGTATTCGTCAGGTGCTTTGTCTGAAAAAGCACCGGTTTCAACTCTGATATTTAAACCTTCTGCAATGCTCTTGATTTCAGCAAGCAAACTCATATGTTTTTTACCTCCTCATCAAGCGTGTTAATCATAACCGTCATACACTCCTTGCGTGATGCTGATTTTGCGGGCTTCATAAACGGTTTTGGTGGCTGACCGCTTTTGCCGTATTCAATTACACTCGCAATTTTTGCATTGCTCTCGCCATTTGTTCTCGGCTCTGAAAAGCCTATTTTGATATTCAGATTGCCGTTCTTGTCCGACAAAACAGGTGACACACCAAGTGAGCGTTCAAGCTCACCCGTTGAGCGTGACTGCGTTTTTGTGTCCTTGCTGATGACATTTCTGAGATTTGTCCTCACCTTTTTAAGAACAACCTCAGCACCGGCATTGAGTACCCTTTCACACACTTCATCTGTTTTGTCACCTAGTCTTGAAATCTTGAGTAAAAACTCCTCCGGCATTTTCATTGTGCATCTAGCCACTTGCGTCAACCTCCTTTGCAAGAATTTCAAGATACATTCCTCTGCCTTTTACATTCTCAACAGATGTGATTTCAAACCGCTTTCCGTCACAAAGAATGAGCATATCGGTTGTAACCTCAATATGCGGAATACACCTTAGGCGAAACAGGTCAGTCGCAACAGAAAATGTCGCCATATTTGCCCACCGTTCACTGCCGTGTCTGCCCTCACGATATGCTCTCACGCTTGCTACTGTTTTCATTCTTTCATTCTTAAAGCCCTCATCATCGGTTTCAATCACCCTTTTCATAATTTCAACAGGTGTGTTCATCTTTCCAAAACTCATAGCTAAACCTTCCAGTTTCTGTCAAGCCTTAAAAGTAAATTGACCGTGTTCCACACCTGAGCCGATGCGTTTGTGCTGTCAGCAAAGAATCCGCCCGTTGAGCCATCTCTGCTTTCATAGAAATGGCTTGCAAGCATAATAACTGCCTGCTCGGTAGTTGCAGGCATTGCGTGTGTGGAGTAGTAACCCTCATCAATGTGTTGATAGCTTTCGGCATAGGAAACCGATGCAGTGATGTACTGCTCAAGAAGTGCATCGTCCTCAGAATGTTCAAGTATGAGATTTTGCTTTACCCTTTCTAAAAGCCTGTCAGTCATAAAAGCACTCCTTAACCGCCTGTAGAAACTGTACCCTTCATTTTGAGAATCTTAACTGCCTCCGGAACAATAAGTCTTGCATCAACTCTTTTTGTCGCAAGGAAACCTACCTGTCCGTTTGCTGCATATAACTCATTGAGTCGTTTAAAGGTAACACCCTGTCTGTCACCAATCCAGTAGTAGGAAAGGTCACCGAATGCAATCGGCTTTGTACCCGATGCAGCATTTGCAATTGATGAAGATGTGTAAACAGGCTTACCGAGAAGTGTGTCGGTTTCACCGTCCTTAATAGACGGCTGCCATAAATACTGACCGTTGCTGTCCTTAAGTTTTCTGATGCTGTTTACTGTGCTGTCATTTAAAAGCCAAACACCATTTTTACGATATGGCGCTTTAAGACTGTAATAAAGGTCGATGAGTTCATCGGCTGTGATTGTTACTGTTGATGCAGCTGTCACACCAACTTCACCGCCCTCACTGTCATCAAAAATACCGTAAGGCTTTGCACTGCCGTCACCGATAACAAAGGCTTCCTCTTCAGCTTCACCGATTCGTCTTGCAAACTCCTGATTGAAGTAGCTTTCAAGGTCGAATGCAGAGTCGTTCAAAAGCTCTTCAGATACCTTGATTAAAGCACACAGCTTATGCGCACCGATTGTTTTCTGACCGAATGATGCATCGCTGTCGGTGATTGCAGCGTTCTCCTCAGTCCACATCGCCTTACCTCTTGTGGCAACAACAGGGATTTTGTGTGCGTTTGACGCTGTTGTAAATGTATGTGCAAGCAGACGAATTACAAGCTCTTCATCAAGTGCCTGAACAAGTGTGTTTTCAAAGGTTTCCGGTACAAGAAAACCGCCCTCGCTGTCAACACCCTCACTGAGAATGTTTCTGACCTCCTGCGTTGAGCGGTTTCTCATCTGATTCCAGAATGCTTTGTTGTACTTTTCAGAAGCTGTGCCTGTTTTACTCTCACGATTGACGTTATCGGGTTTTGAAACAAGCGGTGTGCTTGTCGGGAGATTTAACTCTCTTTCAAGGTCGTCTACTCTTTGCTGACGCTCAATCTCGTGACCGAGGTCAACAATATCCTTTTCCATCTTTTCATAAGCTACGGTATCTTCAGCCGAAAGAATACCGGTTTCGTTTCTGTGGGAATCAAGAAATGCTTTTGCCTGTTCCCAGATTTTTGCTCGTTTCTCACGAAGTTCGTTAATTTTAGCCATAGTAAAATTCCTCCTTAAGGTTTTAATAAATTAAGTCTTTTTTCAAGGTCTGTGATCTCTGTTCCAGCGTTTCTTGAAATATTCTTTGAATAGTGCTTTACAAGCTTGTTTTTAAGAGCTGTATTTACCGCCTTGCGTGAAAACAGGACTGAATTTTCACAGGGGTTCTTCTTTTCCTCTTCATCAGGCTCTGTATTCGGATTTTCTCTTGCGATGATGCCATCGGCAAATCCAAGTTCAACAGCCTTGTTTGCGTTCATCCATGTTTCAGAATCCATTAAGTGTGACAGCTTTGCTCTTGATAAGCCTGTTTTGATTTCGTAGGCATTGATGATACTCTCCTTAACCTCGTTAAGCATCTCAATAGCCTTCTGCATTTCGTTGTGGTCGCCCATAGCAACGGTAGCGGGGTTGTGTATCATCATTGTTGAAACAGGTGTCATTAAAACCTCTGTGCTTGCCATAGCAATTACCGATGCGGCAGAGGCTGCAATACCGTCAATCTTGACTGTGACATTACCCTTGTAGTCCATCAGCATATTGTAAATCTGTGCGGCGGCCACGCAGTCACCACCGGGAGAATTTATCCATACGGTAATATCACCCGTGCCACTGTTTAACTCGTCTTTGAAAAGCTGTGGAGTAATATCATCGTCAAACCAGCTTTCCTCGGCGATTGTGCCGTTGAGAGTCAGAACTCTCTCGGTCGGATTGTTCTCCGTCTGATTCTTCCACTTCCAGAACTTCTTCATTTTCTTCCTCCTTCATTTCGTCTGTGTTTGCAAATGCGCCTGCATTTTTGAGAGGCAGCATATTGCCGTTTATGAGGTACAAATCTCCGCCTTCCTCTGCTGATATGCGGTCAAGGTTTTCAAGCTCTCTGATGTCATTTGCCGACATCCATCCGTTCTGCCTTGCTGTTGCATATCCGTTCATTCGGCTTTGATAGTCACCTCTTAATAGACCGTCAACATTGAATTTGCAAAAATACTGCTTTTTCTCATCAACAGTAAACAATGCCCGTGATAGGGATTGCTCCCATCTAACAACCCAAGGGTCAAGTGTGTACTTCACAAATTCAAGTGACTGCTGTTCAATATTAGAAAAGCTCGACTTTTCAAGGTCACCTACCATATGGGGTGGAACTCTGAAAATTCGAGCAATTTCGTTTATCTGAAATTTTCGTGTTTCAAGGAACTGCGCCTGTTCGGGTGAGATAGAAATAGGTGTGTATTTCATACCCTCTTCAAGCACTGCAACCTTGTGTGCGTTTGCACTGCCACCAAAGGACTGAGTCCAGCTTTCTCTTACTCTTGACGGGTCCTTTATTGTGCCGGGGTGTTCAAGCACACCGCTGGGTGCGACACCGTTTGCAAAGAATTTTGAACCGTATTCCTCACAGGCGATAGCCATACCGATTGAGTTCTTTGCCATTGCAATAGGCGAATAACCTACAAGTCCGTCAAATCCAAGTCCCGGAATATGCAGAACATCAAATGGCTGCAGTCTGACAATCGACTTTTTATTGATTGGTGCATCGTCAGAACTTACAATGTACTCATAATACAGTCTGCCGTTTTCATCTCTGTCAACGGTCATTCTGTCGGGCATAAGTGGATAAAAGGCTGTGACTTCACCCTTGCCGTTGCGTATGATTTGTGCGTAAGCGTTACCCCACAAGAGCAGATGCGTCATAAGGGTTTCACGAAACACAAATGATGTCATTTCCGGGTTCGGCTCATCGTGGAGTAAAAAGTACAGAGGACTGTCCGTTGCTTTTTCCTTGCCACCACTTTCTGTGTATTTATAAAGGTGCAAAGGCAGACTTGCAATCGCCTCCGAAAGAATACGAACACAGGAATACACTGCCGTCATCTGCATAGCAGAACGCTGTGTGACGGATTTCCCGGCTGTTGTTCTGCCTGTGTAGAATGTGTAGGCACTGCTTGCTGTTCTGTTTTTAGGCTTATCCCTTGAACGGAAAAGTCCTGAAAATATGCTCATATATATCACTGTCCTTTATATAAATAAAATTCCTCGTGAACTATATACCGACTCCGAGGTATCGTTTCCACAGCGAATTGCTCTGTCCAGTGCCATAATTGTGGCTATTGCACCGTCAATTTTCTCTGTGGATTTTTCTTTATCTGCTTTGATGTTTCCGGCAGGGTCTGTTCGTATGAAAATGTTATCCATATTCCAACGCAAGACAGGGTGACCGCCGTGTGCGATTTTCTGTTCAAGAGTTAGTTTCATAAGTTCCTTTGTGGGTGGCGACATATCCTTAAAGCCTTGTCCGAATGGAACAACGGTAAACCCCATACCTTCAAGGTTCTGTACCATCTGAACTGCACCCCAACGGTCGAATGCAATTTCTCTGATATTGAAACGCTTACCAAGCTGTTCAATGAACTTTTCAATATAGCCGTAGTGAACAACATTTCCCTCTGTGGTCTGCAAATATTCCTGTCGCTCCCAAACATCGTAGGGCACATGGTCACGTTTAACACGCAGATCGAGTGTGTCCTCGGGTATCCAGAAGTATGGCAGAATGATGTACTTATCTTCTTCGTCAAGCGGTGGGAACACAAGGACAAAGGCTGTTATATCAGTTGTGGAAGATAGGTCAAGACCACCGTAGCACACTCGTCCACGAAGGTCATCTTCATTGACTGCAAAGGCACACTTATCCCATTTATCCATAGGCATCCAACGGACTGCCTGCTTTACCCATTGGTTAAGCCTTAGCTGTCGGAATGAGTTTTCTTCACCTGGATTCTGCTTTGCACTTTCACAGGCAGTTTTAACTTTATCAATCCCGATAGTTTCACCGAGAGATGGATTGCACTTTTTCCAGACCTTCGGATTTGTCCAGTCCTCGGTATCATCAGCACCATAAATTACCGGATAGAATGTAGGGTCGATTTTGCGTCCGTCAATAATATCCTGTGCCTTTTGATGAACCTCGTAGCAGATTGAATGTGTATCTGTGCCGGCAGTTGTGATCAGAAAAAACAGCGGCTGCATTCTTGCATCACCGCTGCCCTTTGTAAGAACATCATAAAGTTTTCTATTCGGTTGGCTATGCAGTTCATCAAACACAACTCCGTGAACATTAAAGCCGTGCTTGCTGTATGCCTCGGCAGATAGGACTTGATAAAAGCTGTTTGTAGGTTCGTAAATGAGCCTTTTCTGCGAGGCGAGTATCTTTACTCTTTTGTTCAGAGCAGGACACATACGCACCATATCGGCGGCAACATCAAAAGCAATTGATGTCTGCTGTCTGTCGGCAGCCGCACCGTAAACCTCGGCTCGCTGTTCACCGTCACCGCAGGTGAGCAGAAGTGCAACAGCCGCAGCTAATTCCGATTTACTGTTCTTTTTTGGTATCTCAATGTATGCTGTGTTGAACTGCCTGTATCCGTTTGACTTTAAAATACCGAACAAATCACGGATAATCTGCTCCTGCCAATCCATAAGCTCAAAAGGTTTTCCCGCCCAAGTGCCTTTGGTGTGGCAAAGGCTTTCAATAAAGGCAACAGCGAAGTCGGCATATTCTTTATCGTAATAGCTACCTTTCGCTTTGAATTTTGTAGGCTTGTAATTTTTAAGTTTTCTCAAAATCTCACCTCCGAATGGCATAAAAATAGCCTGCCTATATTGGCAAGCTAATAAAGTGTACTTTATAATCCTTACATAAGATATTGTTGTAGTTCGGGTATTCTTTCAATTCGAGATTTTAGAAAAAATCCAAATATTTTAATCTCTCCAATCTCATTAGGACCATCTAATATTCCTATGTATTTTTGATATATCGGTTCGAATTCTTTTGCCAATAGCAATAAGGTCTGCTTATTAGCTGTATGAACTAAAGTGGGGTTAGCAATATATTTATTTAGCAGATTTGATATTTCTATTCCAGTTTCAGATTTTATAAATTGTTTAATTGCATCTTTTGACTTTCCTTTGTATATGTAAGGGAAACTCTCAATCATTACAGTAGTCCTCCTTTTTTGGTGTTATCTGCCTTAGCAATTCATACAGCATCTTGGTTTTTTTCTTTCTTGCTCCCGGATGGGGCATTTTAATAATCTGCCCCTCGTAATCATGGAGTGACTTAACAACTGTGTTATATGTACCGCAGCAGACAATCAGTTGAGGCTTTATTATTTCAACTTCTCGTCGCAGCAGTTCTCCTGCAATACGGGACTTTGCAAGTTGATGGTATTCGTTTCTGCTGCTTTTTTTCCCACGAACTTTGTTTATGTTTGTAAATGCTATCATACCAATAGCAGAAATAGCAGAAGCCTTCATATCAGCTATCTCATCAATAGAAGTGGATGGACCACAAATCAGTGTTGCCCATCTGCCTATGTTGTACCACATATTCGGATGCTGGCTGATATGATCTCCACCGGCAAGCCCATGCTGAGTAATGCCCTCCATCCAACTACGAAAAAGTATCCCTTTTTCATAGTCCTCATTATCCCAATTATTTGTTTCTTTGCCAACAAAGAGGACTCCTTTGTCAGTATCGTAGCGTTTTTCGTCGATTATACCGAACTCATTTATCCTGGAAGGAGGGACTTCTTTATCAAACGCAGCAGACCATTCCGTAAGAAACGGAACAGTAAAACTATAATACTCATTTCGTAGTATCTCATTTATCTCCGCGTTTCGGTCAGCTCGAATCATATCATCACCCCGTTATGCTTGAATAATTTGCTTTCTAGTTATTTAGTACTTTATAATTAGAGATTAAATTTCACCTTATGAAAAATCCAGTAAATCTGATTTCATAAGTCCGTTTTCTCACCCTTATAGGATAACGAAATAGCAGTGCCTTTCATGGCTTCAGTATAAATAAATCTAAAGATTTTATTATCAAAATTCTTCTTGTCATACTCCATACCCTGTATCAAAAGAAATTCGACTTTTATCCTTACACAACTTATCCTATCAAATTCATTGTTAAAAATCAATTGATAGCAAAAAATTTTTAATAATTTACATTACGGAATTATGAATAGTATCAAGAATTTTCTCCTGCTCCGTTTCATCTACACCTATGCTTTCAAGTGCCTCCCGTGTGCCACAGTCGGGGCAGATGATGGTTAGGTTGTCTGCCCTTGAAACTGCACCGTGTCCGGAATAAACCCCGCCACAACGGGGACAGGTGCGTAACTGAACAAGGTTATCGGTCATTTTCGTACAGCTCCTTTGACTTGTGATAGGCATTGAGAAGTATCTGCTTGTCAAAATAAAAGGTATCGTAACCGTCAAGGCAGGTGTTGAGGTAGAAAAGGCTTGGTACACCGATTTGCCTTTCCTCGTGCATAATGTAGGCGAAGGCGGTAACCGTTCTGCGATTGCCTGTTCTGATGCCCTTGTATTGCACCTTGATATCCTTCTTGTAGTAGAAGGTCGGATATCCCTCATAGCGGTCAAGTGCTTTTTCATCGGTCTTATCGACCTCCCAAATTACCACAGGAACACTGCCGTTTTTGTGCGTGACACCCTCCGCCGTTGTCCGCCATACGCCTCTCAGAGATTTTGATACCCCCTACCCATATTGGTGGTAATCAACAAAAATTCAAGATAATTTTTATCTGTCCCCAAGGTCGTGGTGGATTTTGTTGTGGCAGGACTGGCAAAGGCTCATTAGATTATCTGTACTATGTGTACCGCCTCTTGAAAGCGGGATAATGTGGTGAACCTCCTCGGCAGGTGTTGTTCTGCCCTGTTTGAGGCACTGCTCACACAACGGATGTGCCTGCACATAGCGGTCACGAATTTTTTTCCACGCTCTGCCGTACTTCTTGTTGACATCAACCGCTCGTGTGAATCGGTTGTACTGCTTTGCAATCAGCCTTTGATGCTCCTCACAATACCGCCCGTTTGTAAGTTTTGGACAGTTTGGATATGCACAACCCTGCTTTGGTTTATGTGGCATAAACTCCTCCTTTTTGGCATAATAAAAGCCCTGCAAATTTCTCTGCAAGGCTTTCAAAGTCTATTTCACTGTTTATATTATAGCAGATGAGCATACTGTAATTCTATGGAATTTACTGTCAACTTTCGGGGATTACAACACTTTTTAATGCGTTCTTTCTTATCTTGAACACATTGTCAATACTGCAATTCATCTGTACCGCTATTTCTTCCCAGGTTTTAAAGCACAAATATCTCAATTCAAGAATTATCTGATATTCAGGATTCTGTACGGATTTTATTGTTCTCACAATATCTCGCTTTAAATCAACAAGGCTGTCGATGTCCCTGTTTATTTCTTCCTGCAAATCAACAATTTTTACAACAGTATCCTCAAGTCGAGAGTTACTGATACTTTGGCTTTTTGGCATATCCGATAATGTAGATGTGCATTTTGTTGCAAGAAGATTAAGTGATTTAAGCTGTTCAATTTTAGAATCTATCCTTTTGTCAAGTCTGTATGCCTGACTTAAATATTCTTTGGCTGTCATTTTATACCTCCAAATTTGCCCTTACGGCATCAATCAAATCCGCCTGCGTCTTGTTCTTTTTCTGCAAGGCTTTCAAAATTTGTTCATCAATCGTGCCTTTTGTGATTATGTGCTGAATAACAACAGTGTTTTTCTGTCCCTGTCGATACAGTCTTGCGTTGGTTTGCTGATACAGCTCAAGTGACCATGTAAGGCCAAACCACACAAGAGTTGAACCCCCGTTTTGAAGATTAAGTCCGTGTCCGGCACTTGCAGGGTGAATGAGTGCAACGGAAATTTTGCCATCGTTCCAATCGGAAATATCCTCACTTGTTTTGATTTCACGAACAGAAAACCTGCTCTTTATCCGTTCTAAATCGTGTCTGTACCAATACGCAATAAGCAGAGGTTTGCCGTTCATACTCTCAATTATATCCTCAAGTGCTTCAAGCTTTCGGTCGTGAATTTCAACTATATTCTGCTCGTCATCGTAAATTGCACCGTTTGAAAGCTGGCATAGCTTGTTTGAAAGGGAGGCGGCATTAGATGCGGTAATTTCTCCGTCAGTGATTTCAAGGACCAAGCTTTTTTTCATTTCATCGTACTGATTCTTTTCGCTGTTGGAGAGTTCAACAATATAGTTGCTTGTTAAAAGCTCAGGCATTTTCAGATATTCATTTGCTTTCATAGAAACCGTGATGTCTGATATTTTGTTGTAGATGGCATTCTCGGCATTTGGCAGAGGCTTATATGAATACACAATCGGACCATTCATCTTGTCGGGCTTGAAATATGTGTTCCTGTACTGCCCGATAAAATATCCGAGCCGTTTACCCATATCAAGAATTTTAAATTCAGCGAACAAATCCATAAGTCCGTTTGATGAGGGAGTACCTGTCAGGCCGACAATTCTCTTTACAATCGGTCGCACCTTCATAAGACTTTTGAAACGCTTTGACTGATGATTTTTAAACGAACTGAGCTCGTCAATAACAACCATATCAAAGTCAAATTTATATCCGCTTTTATTCACAAGCCAGTCAACATTTTCTCGGTTGATTATGTAGATGTCAGTTTGTTCATTGAGTGCTGAAAGTCGTTCATTTTCATTGCCGATTATCAGTGAATAAGTAAGAGTATTTAAGTGTTCCCACTTTTTTATCTCATCAGTCCATGTGTTTTTTGCAACTCTGAGCGGTGCGATTACAAGCACCTTGCACACCTCAAAGCTGTCAAAAAGGAGATTGCGAATTGCAGTCAATGTAATTGAGGTCTTGCCAAGTCCCATATCAATCAGCAGTGCTGAAATCGGATGAGTTTCAATATATCTGATTGCATATTCCTGATAGCTATGTGGCTTGTATTTCATCAATCATTCCTCCAATCTGCTCTACATCGTCAATCACATAAACCTTGAATCCCAATCGTTTCAGCATCTTATGCCGTGCAAGCTGGAGTGCTCTCGGCTTTTTGCCGTTAGCTTTCAGTTCCGCCATGCCAAAATGACCGTTTGGTAAAAATATCAATCTGTCAGGCATACCGTTAAATGAGGGACATACCCATTTCAGACAGATACCTCCATTTATCTTCACTTTTTTTACTAATATTCTTTCAATTTCACTTTCACGCATTTTTACACCTCAATTCAAGGTGTGACAGGGTACGACTGTCATTTCCTATACTTATATATAAAGCTTATTTTTTTATTCTATAAGAAAAGGATAGTAAATAGCCGTCATAAACTGTCACACCTACTGTCATTAGTCCTCTTCCATAAAGTCTGTCTTGAGTTTTAAGCCTTTAATGTATCTGCCGTTCCTGTCACGAAATTTTTCAAAACCCACGGTTTCAAGAGCAGTATAGAAATCCGTTGTACTGCGGATATATTCACCCATTTGAGTACAGAAAATCCTGTATTCGTTATATACCTCTCCCGACTTTGCAATGTATGATGAGTCAATTTCACAGCGTTCGCTCAAAAAATATGAGAGCCAATCGTTGCTGTCCCTGTAATGCTCAATTGCATCACAGACCTTTTGCGGAGGAGTGATTTTGTAATTATCTTTAATCACCTTTTTTGATCCCTCAATAACCCAACTGAGAATTGCACCGCTGGCATGCTCAAAAAGATAGTCCGCATAGTTCTTAATATCAGCATTACCCTCAATTGTTGCATCAAACGGAATAACGATAAGTCTTCTCCATGTTCCTTTATCAATCGCACCAACCTTTGGCAAGTGGTTGGTATACAACACAAGAGTATGAGTAGGAGTATATGAGAAAGGGTCTTTGTATTTCTTTTCTGCATAGATTTCATCGGTGGAGCAGAGCTGTTTAACATTTGCCGTGTTAAGTCTCATACCTTCTTCAAGTTCAGATGCAATTAACATTCGTTTGCCTTTTGCCTCTGCAAGCTCCGGCTTAACATTTCTTCTGCACCCGACTGTAAGCATATCCGCAGAGATGTTGCCTGAATATGTACCCAGAACCCTTGCTACTACATTCCAAAAGGTACTCTTGCCGTTACGGCCTTCTCCATATGCGATGATGAGGGCCTCAACATACACCTTGCCTATGGCAGAAAGACCAACCATTCTCTGAACATAATCAATAAGGTCATCGTCACCCAAGAAGAAAGTATCAAGTGCGGATTTCCATATATCCATACCGTCATCTGACGGATTAACGGTTGTCTGTTTCGTAATTAGATGTTCGGGATTATGTTCGATTGCAAGGTCAAGTCCGTGTCTGAGGTCATATGTACAGCTTGGTGTATTCAGTAAAAATTCATTTGCATCCAGATTTCTTTGTTCAACTTCAAGCATAGGTCGAGCCTCCTTGAGCGTTGCGGAAATACACTTTGTATCTCTGCGTTTGACAGCATATTTCTTGTAATTCATGGCATTTTCATACATCTCATATGTGTGTGTCTGCTCCTTGTTAAACATCTGCAAAGCTTTCTTTGCACCAACAGATACAATTATCTCCATACCACCATTTTTGACGAGCTTATCCATGGCTTTTTTTATTTCGGTTTCAGACTCAGCAAGCTGTCTTTCGGTCAAATCTTGAGAAATGCCTTGAGCCTTTGGTTTCGATTCCTCCCAAAAACTTCCGTTGTAGACCATATAGTCGGTAGATGGGGAATAGGAGAGAATATTTTTATACTCCCGTGCAAGAACAGTAGCCTGTCCAACATCTGAAAAATCTTCGGGTTTTAGTTTGCAGTCAGAGTTGTATTCCTCGGGCGGAATGTAACCGTCCTGCTGTGCAACCTTTTCTCCGAATCTTGTAGCACTGTTCCAAATAGAATTAAGTTCATTTTCAGATAATGGGGGAGTGCAAAGTTCTGCTTTTTCAAGAAAAATCTGATAAGCCTTGTCTGTATTGCCATATCTTTTAATAACTTTTCCGGCAACATGGCTCATCGTGCTGTTACGCTTGCCTTCCGGCACTTGTGTAAGTGTTTTCTCAAAATCAGCAAAATCCTTTTCGTCAAGGAAATCAATTATATTATTACTGCCCTCATACACCTCGGCATCTTCTGAATCTGTACCGTAAAGAAACCTTGCACTGTCAAGTGCGTTGGTGTCAAAATAGGGGAAAGAGGCAGTAATTCTTTTCTTTGCAGAAACATATTCCTCGGCATCAGTAATTGTCGGAATAGGAAAAAATATGTGAAAGCGAGGTCTTGCAGATTTGTTTCCTTTGTTAAGCATATGATGTCTGCTGTATGATGCAACAAAATTGACATTCGGAATTTCAAGAGCAATATCAAACGGAGTTACCCAGTCTTTCGGATTATCGGAATGGTCATTGTCGCAGTCAAGCGGTATGCAGTCTGAAAACTCAAAGTTGTCTTTACTGCGATAGTTGCCTTTATATTTAGCTGTTACATGGTCTGTTTTTATAGCTTTTACAAATGCATCTTTATCTGTGATTACAGCCTTGTTCGGATATAAGCAGTTGCCTTTGTTGTTTGTGCAATCGGCAGTGTATATCGTAAATTCAAGCATATTCATTTACCTCCTTCATCGCACGGTCAAACCATCTGATTTTCATTCTTCTTTTCTTGGCAATACCGATTTCACGGGTCATACCACGGCTAACCACTCCGCCAAATACCCAGAGTTCGGTGCATTTGCCAAGAAGTACATAATTGAAACGCATAGCCATTTCTCGTTCTGCATCATTGCCGTCATCCATGAACTGTGGATAGAGAAGATGAGGTGTTACTGGGATAGCATTCTCCTTAACGGCATATCTGCTGTATACTTTTGCGTTCTTTACATTATTCTCGATATCACCTGCATACGGACTGCAAACATATACCAACGGAAGATAGGCAGTCTTTTTATCAGCTGCCATTTCTTCGCGATGGATATTGGTAAGAGCCTCATATGTAGTCGGGTCTGCATACCCTTCATGATTAAACTTATCAATGCCCATTTTCTTTAATCCTCCTGTTCAATCTGCGGATAAATACCATCTGCTTTCAATGTTTCGTAAATAAACAGTCTGCCTTTCTGCGTCCACTTCGTATGAACCTTCGTGTGTTGGCAACCAAAGCTATCCTCATACACATGGGTGTTTGTTTTTGTATATCCGCAATTAGCATATTTCTGATATAAAAGCCAAATATCGGACTGCTTAAACTGGATACCGACCTTATGAAGATAGTCATTCATTTTCTGAGCACTCAACCCGTAGTCCTTTGCAATAACAGAAATGTTTACTGCATCTCTACACTTAAGCACCACATCGTAATAAGTAGCTTTCGGTTTCAGCTCAGCAATTTGCTGATTCTGAACAACCACTGTTTCAAGTAACTCTGTATTCTGTTTCTGCACAAGTTCAAGCTGTCTGTTTGCAAAGTGTAATGCTCTCGCCATAACAGCTTCCGGTGAATTCCACTGTTCTTCCACCGTAATAAAGTACTGACGGAATTTACGACCGATATCCGAACGTTGAATCATGCAGAGTTCCTTTGCCATAGCAATGGTAATCTGATGGTCTGCTGCAGGTCTGCCACCAGTACTTTCGCTCAAAAATGAGCGAAAGTCTTTGCCTTCTACAAAACCGTAATCACACATTCTTGGAAACCAGTCCTTGTAGCCTGTTTTTATTTCTAATGCCTTGTGAAGTTCTCGACCACTCACAGTGGGTCTATCACTGTCAAAATTGATTCTTATTAATTCGTCCATGCGAATTACCTCCATAAAAGTAAAATTTCTCGGAGGGATGTCACCCTCCAACCGGTAGCCTTGGAAGAGTGACTAAAAGGATGTTTTTTCAAAAACTTTTTTCAATTTTCTGAGGGCTCTTCTGTAACGATGACTGACATTATTTGCATTATCGCCAATCATAGATGCATATTCACCGGCTGAGTAACCTTTTATAGCAATAGCAATGACTAACTCTGCACTTTCTGGTTTGAGTATTTTATGTACCATTTCTACAAGAGCCTCATCTTCATATTTTGTTATTCTGTTACACTCATCTTTGCAGAATATAGAAGAATCCTTAACTTCACTCATAAGAGGTTCAAAAGTATCAATTTCGTCAGTTTCATCATCTGATTTTGCTTTGCTGTAACCTCTGTGACGGTCAAATTTATGCCAGTTATTGTATTCCGGTTTGTTGTACTGCTCGTCCCATGCATTTTGAATTGCCTGTTCCTTGTCTTTTTGGGTCATGTCATCATCACAATCAAGTGATAAGCTTACCCACATTTTTTCTGTTGCCTTTGCATCCAGCTCAATAGTCTGGAATTCGTTCTCATAACGAACCTTTAATTTCATAGTGTGTTCCTTTCTGCCGGATGGTGGACAGCGGAACACAAAAGAAAAGAGTCTGCGGTCAGAAGATGACCGCAGACTCCAATTAACCGAAAATGGACATAACGAAGTACGGTGGGTGCATCTTCATCCCTAACACAGCCGTAAAACTGTGTATGGATTTCCTATGCATCCCGCCGTCCTAATGCGCATCTCGGACTTTGAGATTAGTTTGTTTTTTACTTTTCAAAATGTGGAGGGGACAGGTTGATTATCCAATACAGCTCTGTCCAACCTTGTTGCCAGTATTACTTACGCTTTCCCGGTTTTGTTTGTGCTAACGCACTTCCAGCAACAGACTTTGATGTCTTGCTGTAACGACTGTCACGAAGGACTTTGCTTGCTTTAGAAGCTACTGGACATGAAGTTTGTTTTGTGTTCTTAACCATTGCCAATCACCTCCTTCAATTTGATCTGCTCTAATTATAGAAAATCTAGATTCTTTTCTCATGATGCTGGAATACCGCAAAATACCATGGAATTCGCACTGTAAAAATGGGCATAAAAAAAGAGCCATCCATTACGGATGACCCTCATATATGGGTTCTATACTATTCTCTGTATTCAGTTACTAAACCATATAACCCGTTTCCTTCTATTTTCGTGAAATGAATCAAATTTACATTGCTATATTCTATGTTTGGTATTTCATTTTCGAGAATGATTGTCTGACGATTCTTTTGATGTTCTACCATATATTTAAACAATCCACTCCTCATCCCGTCAGTGGTAACCTCTGTTCCAATATTTTCTTCTTTCTCCTTCAGCGATAAAATTGGGGAATCCATTACAAGCAAATGTGGTTGATATAGATCATAATCTGCTAACCATTCTTGTAATGCAATAGCCATGACTGCATTGAGAAATGCTCTAAAACCTTTACCTTGAGACATCTTATCAGAACCATTAACAACCACATCACATAATGTTTCGTCAAATCTAGCACCGACAAAATTATCATAATTACATTCTTTTAACAATGTTTCTAAATGCTTAGATAATGGGGATGTTATATATTCATTTATTTGTGAAGTTATATTAAAGTTCGAGTTTTTCTGTGCAGCTTCGTCATTATTTGAAGTAATAGCTTCTAACTGCTCTTGTAATATTTGGGCGAAGGCTTCTACCATTTCTTTTGCTTTTGCCTTTTCAAGAGCTGCCGTATACGAAATCATTTTGTCGCGCAATTCATCAACCCGTGGTTGCAAATCACCTCTAATAAGTGACTGTACTTTCTTCCTTTCAGTTACCAAGCTATCTCGTTTATGATTAAGCTCCTCAGTTTCTCTATTAATATCTCCATCAGCTGCTCTGAGATCATTTATTTTTCGGATATCAACATAGCGTGTTCTGATTCTTGATTTTTAATTCAATCTTCTTTACCTCATAAATTGCGGCTTCCAAACAAGACTTGGAGTGCTCCTTTTTAAGAATTCCATTGCAAAACGGACAATGCTCAATTGTTGTTATGGTTTTCCTATACATATCACCTTCTGCAATAAATGTCAATCTTCTAACATCCGATTCGTATTGTGTCCTAAGTGATGCATATCTATCCTTAAGCATACTGCATTCAGCAAGCTGATTATCTAAATCTGATATGGACATTGCTAAAGTGTGATTTTCCTCTACTGCCTGTTCCAAAACATCTTCTGCCGCTGCGATCTGCGTTAGTAACTCATCAATATCTTCACTAATTTCAGCAACGCTTCTATTATCATCAACTTCAATAATATTTACAAAGTTTTCCTCTGCCAAAGCTTCAATACTACGATCATACATTAGTTTTGCTGTGGATTTTTTTGCTGTTACTACTGCATCTGACATTTCATCTTTGCTATCTTTGATTGCAAAGGATTTACCAGTAGCAAGATATATCAATGAAGAAACTGTTGGAATAAGCATCATTCAAAACAAAGCATACTCAGCGAAAACTGATGTTATATATAGGTATAGGGAATTGCTTTCTGTTACAACCCTTTTAACGATAACTCGGCAATAATAATGTCCGTTCTAATCCTATTAACGATAAGGCATAAAAGCTGATTTTAAAACCGTTGAAAAGTAGTCTTTTGGTAGTCTTGTACTTTTCAACTGACCGTGATTTGCCGAGATTTACAAAGGAATATTGCGGTTTGTAAAGCGTTCGTGAGTCATCCCATGGCACACAAACATTATTTTAATCAAAGTACAATTCCTCCCGATTTCAGATGCTTACGGTTTCAAACAGATGATTTGATTATAGCATAAAAACCATTTAGTCACAACTATGGAACTTAAATTTCAGGTATTTGTTTGTAAAATATTAATTACTCACCTTTATTTTTAACCTTTTAAATATGACAAAATCTCTCTTACATATGAATGCTAAAGTTTCTGTAACAGATATCATATCCGGAAGATTTTACTCTGCGGATACATTCGGTTTTGAGAATTGAAAAGAAATTTTCGGATGTAAAATTCCTGTTCAAAAACAACCCTCACACTTATCGTACTGTGAGGGTTGTTTTTAGTGTCTAATAAAGATATCTAAGCACTTTTAGTGCTTTTTTCTGCGATAAATTAATAATAGCGAATGCCAATAAGGCGGCAATTCCAGCCACGAGAGTGTATTTTATAATACTGTTTATAGAGTCTATTGCGGGTATTAAAGAAAAAATATTCATTATTAACGGATGCACGCAGTAAATTACTGTACTGGCATTACGCAATTCTTTATTGTGGTTGCATTTTAATTGTTTATTCTTTAATAATAACATAAATAAAAATATTTCGCAGGGGATTGTAAACACTACATATGAATATTGACCTTCATTACTTGTGAATTTTATAAGACAGGCTACTTCAGTCAACAGGCATATAAATGAGATTACAAATAGGATAAATTTAGTTTTAGATTTCAGTTTAAATCCGGTTGTACCGGCAATATATCCGGCAGTCATTAACGGAAATGCACGTGTTGTTGAATTCCATATCTCACCAAAGATTCTTGATATACTATTGATCAGAGTGACTCCGGGGAAATCAATCCATGAGTATGAATATGAGAACATGCCTATTATGTATAACACAACAGAAAAAATCACCACGTTTTTTTTCTTGAACAATGATAATAAAACATATCCTAAAACAGTTGCGTAGATAAGATCAAGAATATACCACAAATGATAATAGGAACCGTTTTTAAAAAAGCCTATTAAATAATCCACAAAGGCGAATGGCGATAACCACCCTGTTGAATACCAATCCGGTATTTGACATATGAACAAATATATTATAGACCAAATGACATACAGGATGACGATCCTCTTGATGTACTTTAGCAACTTATGTCTGTTCCTTTTATTGTTTATAATCTTTCCGTTCTCATACGAAAGTGAATTAAAAAAGAAAAAACCGGAACAAGCAAAGAAAAAAGGTACGGCAAGTCTTGGTATTGTGCTTACAAACATTAATTCTATATTGGCTCCAAAGCAAGTTAGTAAAGGACAATGTATAGTTATTACCAGAAATGCCGCTATGAATTTTGCAATATCTATATTTGAATATGTTATTTTGTGTGTTGCTGTATTTTCACTATTCATCTATATGTTCCCCTCAAAATGATTTTGAATTGTCGCTATAATATGCAATTTTACCTGTTAACCGAAAATTTCTTCGGGAGTGTGTCCGAGCAGAACATGGAGTCCGGCACTTGTGTACATGACTTTTTGACACAAATATTCAAGCTTTCGGTGGCTGAATGCGATATCATCACGGTTGTAGATTCCGCTTCCCATGATTACTTCGTATACAGATTCTTCGGAATTGTCGGGTTGAGTTGCAAAACAAATCATAATATCGTTCGCATAATCGTCTGCGTCCTCTTTTGAAAGTCCTGTTTCATTTCTTAAAAACGAACGCATTTCAAGAAAATCGGGAGTCTTTTTAAAATAGCAGTCATCTTCATATCTGAGAAATTGCTCTTTGTCAAGAACGCAAAATTTCTTTCCGATTTGACGATATTTCAGCATTTCGTATTTATCAAGACTATCATCATCAAATTCAAAAAAGTAAAGATATTCTGCAAGAATTTCCTGTTCAAGAGCAGGGGTTTCTGAGCCGTCATCGTAAATATCGTCCTGATTAAACACACAAAAATACTTTCCCTTAAAATTCATATTTTCAACAAATGACAGAAAATCTTCCTTGCTCACAGGCTCGTTCTGGCTGTTGTAAATTTTAAGAAGTTTGCCGATTTCGATAACTCCGTAAAGATTTGCCGCAGCCGCAAAATATCTGTATAAAAGGTTTTGTGTTTCCTTTGAAAGTGTGCATTCTGAAATTTTTATGTGTCTACCTCAAATTATATCGTACTCTGACTTATATTGTCAGTTTATCATAATTAATCCCACATTTCAACAAGTCTGTGAACAATTTCAGATACTTGCCAGATGATTAACTTCTGAAAGACAGTTGCAGAGTGGTTTAGCACTGTGTATGTGCAAGCTTTCAGGTTGCCGTGCAGAGGACTGTTGCACAGTAAATATAGCGGATTATATAGTGCCTTTTCACCTAAAATAAGCCATAGAGTTCTCGCTCTGCTTTGCGGCGTTTTATTATACATTATGACAAATTTTGCATAAAATAACCCAAATAGACTACATTTGATTATCACTTTAGTGAAAATAAATCATATCTATGGCAAAAATCTTGCGTAATTATTCCTATATTTTGTTAAAAAGCACTTTTTTTCAATTGTTTTTTCCATATTCTCCTCTTTTATTGCTTATTAATGCTTTCTGTGGTATAATTCTATAGATGTATTGCGTAAGTTAGTTTTGGGTTGAGGAGTATTAAAGTTGAGGAGTATTAAATATGAAAGACAGAAAAATGTCGTTTTATAACAGAATTCTGAAAAGAATACTTGATATTATCTGTTCACTTGCAGCGATAGTGTGTCTGTCAGTACTTTACCTTCCGATATGTGCTATAATAAAATGCACGAGCGAAGGTCCTGTTTTTTTTAGGCAGAAAAGAATAGGAAAAAACAAAAAATATTTCAATATTCTGAAATTCCGCACAATGAGAATTGATACTCCCAAGGATTGTCCTACACATCTTCTTAAAAATCCTGAACAGTATATAACTAAGGTGGGCGCATTTTTAAGAAAGACAAGTCTTGACGAATTGCCTCAGATTTTTAATATTTTTAAGGGCGATATGTCGGTTATCGGTCCAAGACCTGCACTTTGGAATCAGGATGATTTGATTTCTGAAAGAGATGAGTACGGTATAAATGATTTAAAACCCGGCTTGACGGGTTGGGCGCAGATTAACGGCAGAGATGAGCTTCCTATCCCTGAAAAAGTTCAGATGGATAAGATTTATCGCGATAATGTCAGTTTTGTCTTTGATGTAAAATGTCTTTTTATGACAGTTGTAAGTGTGTTTAAGCATGATGGTGTAGTTGAGGGCGGAACAGGAGCAATTGCAGATGAAGAATAATCGTAAAAAAGTTATGATTCTTACCAATCATTCTTATATGCTGTATCGTTTCAGAAAAGAATTGATTGAAGAACTTATGAAAAATTATGACGTTGTTCTTAGTATGCCTTTTGTAGGACATCACGAGGATTTTATCAATATGGGATTGCGTTGTATTGAAACTAAGATGGAGCGCAGAAGGGTTAATCCGATTCACGATTTTTCACTTATGAAATTTTATAAAAAAATATTACAGGAAGAAAACCCTGATTTGGTAATTACATACTCTATCAAACCAAATGTTTACGGTGGATTGATGTGTGAAAAGTTAAATATTCCGTTTTATGCGAATGTTCAGGGATTAGGAACGGCGTTTCAAAAGCCCGGACTTGCTCAGTTTGCGACAGTTCTTTATAAAACAGCCTTTAAAAAGGTAAAAACGGTATTTTTTGAAAATCAGGTTAATGCAGATGAATTTGTTGACAGAAAGATTATTTCTGTTGACAAAGAAACTATTTTGAACGGCGCTGGAATCAATCTTGAAATTTATGAGTACAAGCCTTACCCGAAAAGTGATCCGCCGCATTTTTTGTATCTTGGCAGAATCATGAAAGAAAAGGGCATGGATGAATTGTTTTCTGCGGCTGAGAAGCTTCACGATGACGGCTATAAATTTGTACTTGACCTTGTAGGCTTTTTTGAAGATGAATACAAGGAAAGAGTTGAGTTACTTGAAAGTAAGGGCGTTGTAAAATTCCATGGATTTCAGGAAGAACCAAGACCTTACTATGCGACCGCCGATTGTGTTGTAATGCCAAGCTATCATGAGGGCATGAGTAATGTAAATCTCGAAGCTTCGGCAACAGGCAGACCTGTCATTACCACCGATATTCCGGGCTGCAGAGAGTCGGTGGAAAATGAATATACAGGCTGGCTTTGTGAACCTAAAAGCGTTGACAGCCTGTATGAAAAAATGAAAGCTTTTCTTGAAACGGATATTTCAAAACGAGAAGTTATGGGTAAATACGCCCGACAAAAAATGGTGGACGAATTTGATAAAAAAATTATTGTAAACGATACAATAAAGGCTTTAGCCTTGTAATTAATATAGATTTTTCAGGTGTGATTTAATGATAATTTACTGGTCCATGATACTTTGGATACTTGTAATGTATGCTATATATTCGGTAACTTATAAGGAAAGAGTAGCACTTTCTGAGTACAATTTTGAACATGGAGTAAACCAGCGAATTCCGATTGTACTTTCCATTATTACATTTGCGTACATAGTTTTTTGGATTTCCATTCGTCATTATGTGGCAGATACTACGCTTAATGTTGTTACATTTAACAATATGACAACAGATTTTAATTCCGGTTTTAAAGCACTCTATTGGGATCCGTTCTCAACTAAAGGAAAAGGTGTTCTTTTTTATTTATATACATTGCTTTTTAAATGTTTTATCGCAAATGATTATATTCTATGGTTGACTTCTATAGCTGTCTTCTGTGGCTTTTTTGTTTTTAGAACTTTGCGTAAATACTGTTTTGGGGCGGATTTCTTTTTTGGTTGTTTTTTATTTATTGTACTATTGTGTTTCTTTTATATGATGAATGGTATGCGACAGTTTGTATGCGTATCTGTTGCGTTTGGAAGCGTTGATTTAATTAAAAATAAAAAAACTTGGAAAATTTTGCTTCTTACTGCTGTACTTGTTTTTGTGCATTCAACTGCAGTTATACTTGTTCCTATATATTTTATTGCAAATA
>ERZ791830.936-NODE-936-length-22438-cov-4.441228_pt1 | contig 22438 bp, 20 predicted proteins | sample MGYA00509945_ERZ791830 | MGnify/ENA primary metagenome ERZ791830 (study PRJEB30046, sample SAMN00792021) | human gut metagenome | study: EMG produced TPA metagenomics assembly of the A metagenome-wide association study of gut microbiota in type 2...
ATCCAGCCAGCTACAGGGTCGTTCGCACGAAATCTTATTTATTCAACAAAGCCGTCCCACAGGTGACTGGTGTGGTGATTGAAGTGACGGATAAGAAAAATACGCTGATTAAAAAAGGTGAGGTGCTATTTCGACTGGACCCGACGCGTTATCAGGCGCGGGTGGATCGGCTGATGGCGGATATCGTTACCGCAGAACATAAACAGCGGGCGTTGGGCGCAGAGTTAGATGAGATGGCGGCGAATACTCAGCAGGCAAAGGCCACGCGGGATAAATTCGCTAAAGAGTATCAGCGTTACGCACGTGGCAGCCAGGCGAAAGTAAACCCGTTTTCAGAACGCGATATCGATGTGGCGCGGCAAAATTATCTGGCGCAGGAAGCCTCCGTGAAGTCATCGGCGGCGGAACAAAAACAGATCCAGAGCCAGCTGGATAGCCTGGTGTTGGGTGAACATTCTCAAATCGCCAGCCTGAAAGCACAGCTCGCGGAAGCAAAATATAACCTTGAGCAGACGATAGTGCGTGCGCCGAGCGATGGTTATGTGACCCAGGTACTGATTCGTCCGGGTACCTATGCCGCGTCGCTGCCGCTACGTCCGGTGATGGTGTTTATACCCGATCAGAAACGACAAATCGTGGCGCAGTTCCGTCAGAACTCCTTGCTGCGACTGGCTCCTGGCGACGATGCGGAAGTGGTGTTTAATGCTCTGCCAGGTAAGGTATTCAGCGGTAAGCTGGCAGCCATTAGTCCAGCCGTTCCCGGCGGAGCTTATCAGTCGACCGGCACCTTACAGACGTTAAACACAGCGCCGGGTTCAGATGGCGTTATCGCGACCATTGAACTGGATGAGCACACTGATTTGAGCGCTTTACCAGACGGTATTTACGCCCAGGTGGCGGTTTACTCTGATCATTTCAGCCATGTCTCGGTGATGCGCAAAGTGCTATTACGCATGACCAGCTGGGTGCATTACCTTTATCTCGATCATTAATCTTCGCTTTCCGCCGCTTGTTCAGGCCGCAGTTGCTGCGACTGAGCAAGCTGGTGGCGAATTTCACGCAGCATTTCATCCAGCACATACTGGACCCGCCAGGGCTGGTATTCCCGTTTACGGAAGATAGCCACCAGATCCAGCCACCATTCATAGGGTTGCTGAAAGCAGGGCACCAGCGTGCCGTCTTGCAGGTCGCTCTGCACACTTTTGTCTGGCGCAAACACAATCCCCAGGTGATTTCGTGCCAGCTCCAGCGCAGATTGCGTGTTGTCGCAAACGTAATTTCCCTTCACGCGATAATCCCGCACCTCTTTACTCCCGGCGACGTTGAAGCGCCAGATATTCGCGTCGTCGATCATCATCGAGTCGATCAAAATACAGGAGTGATGTTCGAGTTCGTCAGGACGGCTAATGGGATGTTTCTCAAGATAGCGCTGGCTGGCATAAGCGGTTACGGCATATTGGGTAATAAAACTGGCAACCAGCGATTCATCTTTTGGTGGAGCGTAGCTGATTAAAACATCACAATCATCAGGAAATTCGACGCCTTCATAAAAGGCATTACGCTCAAGATTGCAGGTTTTTAGCGATAAGGTGATATCACCGATATCTTTAATTTTATCGATTACATGTTTGGATAAATAGGTAATTATGCCGGTTGGGGCGTAGATGGTGACCCGACCACGTTTCTCATGCTTATAATCTGCAATAAAATTATTAAGTTGCTCGTTTCTGTCCAGCATGTCGTTGATGTACGGTAACAGCGCGGTGCCAAAAGGTGTGAGCATCAGCTGCCGGGTGGTTCGGTCAAAGACTTTTAAACCCACTTTTGATTCAAAATCAGCAAGATATTTGCTGACGTTGGCCTGTGCGATGCCAAGTACAGTCGCGGCATGGCTGATATTTTCACTGGCAGCGATTACCGAGATAATTTTTAACTCCCGGTACTTAAGTTGTAATTTTGTCATCGCAACAGCCCAATTATATATAATTTTATATATTACTATATAAATATGAATCTTGCACCGGAGAAATTGTAAGCATTATTATGCCGACTCTTTTTTATCTTATTTTAAAATGGAATGCCGGACATGTTAATTAATCGCAATATTGTGCCGTTATTTGCGTTGCCTTTTATGGCAAGCGCAACTGCTTCTGAATTATCCATTGGTGCTGGTGCGGCTTATAATGAATCGCCTTATCGCGGTTATAATGAAAATACGAAGGCAATTCCGCTGATTAGTTATGAAGGTGATACTTTTTATGTTCGTCAGACCACGTTAGGTTTTATTCTGTCGCAAAGTGAAAAAAATGAACTTAGCCTGACCGCATCCTGGATGCCGCTGGAATTTGACCCTACCGATAATGACGATTATGCCATGCAACAGCTTGATAAGCGTGATAGTACGGCTATGGCGGGGGTTGCCTGGTATCACCACGAGCGTTGGGGAACCGTGAAAGCCTCTGCAGCTGCGGACGTTCTGGATAACAGCAACGGCTGGGTGGGGGAGCTATCGGTATTCCACAAAATGCAGATAGGTCGTCTGTCGCTGACACCTGCGCTGGGCGTTCTCTATTATGACGAGAATTTCAGTGACTATTACTATGGCATTTCAGAGAGTGAGTCCCGTCGTAGCGGTCTGGCAAGTTATTCCGCGCAGGATGCCTGGGTGCCCTATGTCAGCCTGACGGCAAAATACCCGATAGGAGAGCACGTCGTATTGATGGCGAGCGCAGGATACAGCGAGCTGCCGGAAGAGATTACCGACAGCCCGATGATTGATCGTAATGAGAGTTTTACCTTTGTCACCGGGGTGAGCTGGCGTTTTTAATTCACCGGTGGATGTCGGTGCGGCTGGTGCTCCGTCGTAATGCCACAAAGGTTGTTGCTCTGGATTGCTCTGTTCATACCGGGAACCTGGCGTCTGAATCAGGATCTTATGGCTGAACAATCCCTTGCCTTCAAATGTCGTAAATGGCGCATCGGCGGGCAGCAACAGGTTATGCAGTGACTCGACGTTGTCGGCCTGCTCCATGCAATACGGTTTAATGACGTTGGCTATTTCCGGCAGATTTTTCAGAAACATACTGGTTTAACGCCAGCAGCGTGGAAGCGGCGTTACAGCAAGGAACATATCAATTCGTAGTGCCGGGGCGATGAAGCCCCGGCGTGAGGGATTACTGCCCGTAATAGGCATTGGCCCCATGCTTACGCAGGTAGTGCTTATCCAGCAGTTCGTTTTGCATCGCAGGGAGCTGCGGCGCAAGCTGGCGCGAGAATAGACCCATATAGGCGCATTCTTCGAGTACTACGGCGTTATGCACGGCATCGGCGGCGTTTTTACCCCATGCGAACGGGCCGTGAGAATGCACCAGCACCGCCGGGATTTGTGCCGGACTCCTGCCACGTTCTTCGAAGGTTTCAATGATCACTTCGCCGGTCTGATATTCATATTCGCCGTTAATCTCCTCTGCGGTCATCTGTCGCGTGCAGGGGATGGCACCGTAAAAATAATCGGCGTGGGTGGTGCCCCAGGCGGGGAGATCCAGCCCGGCCTGTCACCAGATGGTGAGCGGGAAGCGCCAGATTCGCCGCCAGCACGTCGGCTTTCAGTTGCTCTAACATATAAATCCAGCCTCCTGCATACGCGCTTCAATCCAACGCCGCGCCTGAATAATCTCCAGCACCGGCTCTTTGGCTTTTTCGGTCCACATCTCAATCAGGAAAGAACCGCGATAGTTCAGTTTATGCAGCGTTTTGAAGATGCCAACGAAATCGACGCAGCCTTCGCCAAACGGCACGTCGCGGAACTGTCCGGGACTTTGCCCGGTGACTGGCTGGGTGTCTTTCAGGTGGATCGCGGCGATACGGTCAATGCCCAGTTTCAGTTCGGCGGGAACATCATTGCCCCAGGCGCTGAGGTTGCCGACGTCCGGGTAGACGGTGAACCACGGTGAGGCGAGCATCTCGTCCCATTTTTTCCATTTGCTGATGGAGTTCATAAACGCGGTATCCATAATCTCCACCGCCAGCATTACTTGTGATGCCGCCGCCTGTTCGACTGCCCACGCCAGCCCTTCAGCAAAACGTTGCCGGGTGCCTTCGTCGTGGTCTTCGTAATAGACGTCATAACCTGCCAGCTGGATGGTGCGAATGCCGAGATCGCGCGCCAGGCGAATCGCTTTACTCATGATTTCCCGCGCCCGTTCGCGCACTGCCTCGTCACGGCTACCAAAGGGAAAGCGACGATGTGCGGACAGGCACATCGACGGGATCCCAACACCTGTTTCGATCATCGCGGCAACCAGCGAAGTCCTTTGTGCGGCGCTCCAGTCAAGACGTGAGAGCCGTTCGTCGGTTTCATCCACTGACATTTCGACAAAATCAAAACCGCAGCTTTTTGCCAGCACCAGCCGCTCCGGCCAGGAGAGATCTTTCGCCAGCGCTTTTTCATAAATCCCTAACGGATGATTACGCACGCGCACCTCCCCAGATAGCGTCGATTTGCGCATGGAAATCGCCAGCCACTTGCGCCGGATTTGCCGCGCCTGCCAGTGCCCGCCCGGCAATAAACGCTTTCACGCGGATATCTTTAAACAGCGGCAGGTCAGCAGGGGTAATCCCGCCAGTAATGGAAAGCTCAAGGCCGATATCTGAAAGCGCCTTCATGCGTGCCAGATCGGCTTCGCCCCACTGTTGCCCGCTGGCCTGTGCATCACGACCGCGATGATAAATGGCCTGCCGCACGCCAATACGATGCCAGTCGCGGGCGTCGTCCAGCGTCCAGTTACCGAACAGCTCTATCTGAATTTCACCCCCGCAGCGTTGTGCCATTGCGTGGCCTTTTTCTACCGTCGCGAGCGGCGCGGCGCAGATGATGGTCATCCAGTTAGCGCCTGCGCCAAACGCCTGTTGCGCGAGCGTTTCACCAGCGTCGGCGACCTTCCAGTCAGCAACGATGATTTTGTCCGGGCACTGTTCGCGCAAGGCTTTCACCGCGCCAAGCCCTTCGTTTAAACAGAGAATGGTGCCCGCTTCGACGATATCGACGCTGTCTTTTAACAGCGTCACGTCGCGCTGCGCGGCTTCAAGTGATGAGTGGTCGAGGGCCAGTTGCAGAAGTGGTCGGCTCATAATGTGTGCTCCTTAATGCGGGCGTGAAAGCCCTGAAGTGCGGCAATGAGATGCTGATAACGTTGATATTTTTTTTGGTAAAGCTGATGGGCGGTCATATCTGGCAGCAGGGTGCGCACCGGGTGTCGCAAGTCACGTTGGGCTTCGCTGAAGTTGTGATAAACCCCGGTGCCGACGCGGGCGGCAAGGGCCGCACCAAAGCAGCCGGTTTCTTCCACCTGCGGCAGCTCGATACGCAGACCGCTGACGTCCGCCAGCATTTGCATCCAGACATCGGAGTGCGCCGGGCCGCCAGTGACGCGTAGGGTGTGAACATCAGTAAAACGTTCGCGCATTCGGTTGAGGTGGGTCATATGGCTGAACACCACCCCTTCATAGATGGCCTGCAACAGGTGCGCGCGGGTGTGAATGGCCTGCATCCCGTAGAAACCACTGGTCATCTCGAGTCCGGCGTTGCTGCCGTACAGGAACGGCAGGAAAAAGAGATCGCCCCCAGCCTTCGGCAAGCTGGCAACGGCCTGATTGATCTCATCAAACGAGATTTCTCCCCACTGTGCGGTAAACCATTCGAGGTTGTCGGAAGAGGTAGGGCTGGCTTCGTGAACGATAAATTCACCATCGTTAACGTAGCGACCATAGACATACGGATGCGCTTCACCGTCACGTAAACCGCGGGTTATGCCGCTGGTCACCGCCCAGGTCCCCATCACCGCATTGAGGGTAAATTCGTCTTCGATCCCGGCGCAGAGTGCGGTGGAAACCACATCAAACAGGCCGCCAACAACGGGCGTACCCGCTTTCAGACCGGTCAGGGCGGCTGTCTGAGCGGTGATCTCCCCGCAGATTTCGGCAGATCCGACAACAGGCGGCAGGGCGTGATTGATTTCAGCGATCCCCAGCCAGTCGGTGAGGCACGGGTCATATTCCCCAAGACTCATGTTGTAGAGGTTGGACTCGGAAATATTGCTCTCTTCACAGCCTTTGACGCCAGTTAAACACCAGCGCAGGTAGTCGTGCGTCATCATCACGCAGCCAATTTGCGCGTAGCGTTCTGGTTCGTGCTCTTTCAGCCAGCGTAACAGCGACACCGGATGCCCGGTCCACAAGGTTTGTCGGGTCAGCGGGTAGAGTTTTTCCGGGATGCCATCTTCCTGCCAGCGACGAACGATTTCCATCGCCCGGCGGTCCGAGGACAAAATAGCATTCCCGAGCGGTTTGTCGTTTTTATCCAGCAAAAACAAGCCCTTTCCCTGTGCGGAGATGCCGATACCGACAATTTGTTCCCCGCTAACACCAGAATGAGTAAGCAGGGCGCGAATGACAGCCATGCAGCATTGCCACAGTTCTGCCATATCGCGCTCTGCCCAGCCTGGCTGCGGGCTTAATGCGCACAGCGGCAGGCGCTGCACGCCTGCCTCCCGGCCTTCGCGGTCATACAGCCCGGCTTTCAGCCAGCTACCGCCACAATCTAACCCCAGCCAGTATTGCGTCATGGTTTATTGCACCTCATCCACGGCTTTCAGCAGATCAGCTCCCTGCGGCACATCTTTAACAAACATGTCGCGAACCTGATTCCCCAGTGCGTCGCTAAAGGCTTTGCGGTCGAGATCGGTGATGACTTCCACGCCCGCTTCTTTCATGCCGTCGATGATTTTTTGCTGATCTTCAGCAACCAGTTTGCGCTGATAGTTACCCGCTTCTTGTGCAGATGAAACTAGCGCCTGCTGGAACTCCGGACTTAAGCCATCAAACTTCGCTTTGTTGATCACCACCAGAAGCGGGGAATAGGCGTGGTGCGTCAGAGAAAGGAACTTCTGCACTTCGAAAAATTTTGCTGACCAGACGACGTTGATCGGGTGTTCCTGAGCGTCGATAGTGCGGGTTTCCAGCCCGGTATAGACTTCGGCAAACGGCATCGGGATCGGGTTAGCGCCAAAGACTTTGAATGCGGCGATATTCATCGGGCTATTGTTGGTGCGGATTTTCAGCCCTTTCAGGTCGGCGGGGGTTTTAACCGGTGCGCGCGAGTTGGTGACATCGCGCCAGCCGTTTTCCCAGTAGGCCAGTACTTTCAGTCCTTTACCTTCAAGTGAGGCTTTCAGATCATCACCGACTTTGCCGTCGAGCGTTTTATGCGCGTGAGCGGTATCGCGGAACAGGAAAGGGACATCAAGCAAGTTCATCACTGGTGATAACCCGGCAAAGTTATTCGAGCCGGACATTTCCATATCGATGGTGCCGCCACGTACGCCGCTGATCATCGCCTGCGCGTTACCGAGAGTGCTGTCCGGGAACAGTTTTAATTTCAGCTCGCCTTTGGTTCTCTCCTGCAATAAATCATTGAATTTTTTCGCCGCAATATGTTGCGAGTCGGTTTGTGATGTTTCATAACCGAAACGTAAAGATTGTGCCGCCAGAGAAGATGTGCTGAATGCAGCCAGGCCAGCAATGAATAATGCGTAGGTTACAGAGCGTAATTTCATAATATTTTCCTTTTAATTAATCCATTTCAAAGGGAGGATGATGAGATCGGGAATAAAAACAAATACGACTAATAATGAATATAAAACCAGGACGTAAGGGAAAACGCCTCTGACTGCATCATCGAATTTGAGTTTTGCCACCCCTGAAATAACGTTAAGTACATTACCGATAGGCGGTGTAATTAAGCCGATTGAGCAGTTAATGATAAACATGACACCGAAATAAATCGGATCGATTCCTGCCTCTTTAACTAAAGGCATTAATACCGGGGTAAGAATTAATACCGTCGGCGTTAAATCCATGACCATGCCGACAATCAGGATAGCCACCATAATGACGATAAACAGCAGACGCGGTGAATCGACCAACGGTTGCAGTAAATCAGAAACCATCATCGGCAGTTCAGCAATGGTAATCAGCCAGGCGGAAACTTGTGCCGAGGCCACCAGAAACATAACCACTGAGGTGGTTTTCGCCGCGCCAATGAGTACATGCCAAAGTGTGGCGAAGGTCATTTCACGGTAAATAACTGTGGCGACAAACAGCGCATAGAAAGCAGCAACGGCCCCGGCTTCGGTAGGGGTAAACAGACCGGAGCGAAACCCGCCAATAATGATGACTGGAAGAAACAGCGCCCAGATACCGGAGACAAAAGAGTGCCAGATTTCCTGCATCGTTGCTTTTTGCTGGCGGGGTAAATTAAGGCGACTGGCCTGCCACCACCAGGTAAGCATCAGCGTTGCGCCCATCATCATGCCAGGGGCAATGCCCGCCATAAACAGCTTACTGATGGATAATCCGCTGGAAACGCCGAAGATAATAAACGGAATGGAAGGGGGAATAATTGGCGCGATAATGCCGCCAGAGGCAATCAGCCCCGCCGCCCGGTTGACCGGATAGTTGGCGCTGCGCATCATCGGCACCAGTAGAGCGGCAACGGCGGCGGTATCCGCAACGGCAGAACCAGAAAGGCTCGCCATAATCATAGCTGCCAGCACGCCGACGTAGCCCAGCCCGCCTGGTTTATGCCCCACCAGTTTCATCGGCAGGTCAACAATGCGTTTTGACAAGCCGCCCGCATTCATGATTTCACCCGCCAGCACAAAGAACGGAATCGCCAGCAGGGAGAAGCTATCGGCTCCGTTCACCAGCGTTTGTGCCATGATCTGGACATCAAACATGTCCAGCCAGAACATTAACGCCGCCCCGCACAACAACAGTGCCCAGGCAATAGGCAAACCGATAGCAATACCACCCAACAGACAGCCCAGAAAAATCAGCACAGCCATGATTAAGCTCCTTGCGGTGGCGACGTTAGAGAATTGCTACGCGTGATGAGTTGATATAAATGACGCAGTTCAAAGAATGCGATAACGAGGCTGGTGGGCAGACAAGCGGCATACATCAGGCCGATGGGTAAACCGAGGATCGGTGAATAATCGCTCCAGTCCTGAATTGTTTTTAGCGTTGCGCCCCAGGCCAGTGCGCCACAAATAAATAAGATTAAGGAATGGGTAACCAGAGCGACTCGTCGCTGCCATGCGGGGGAGAGTTTCTCCACCAGAAAGGTGACCTGAACGTGGGCGTTATCCATAAAAGCTACAATCGCGCCAATAAACGTTAACCAGACAAATAAATAACGTGACAATTCATCAACAGATAAAATGCTTGTCTGAAAACCATATCTTAAAATAATGTTTATAAATACAATACAGGAAAGTACGGCGAGATTAATCGCCAGTATCGCTTCGAGTATTTTTTTCATAGCTATTCCTTGAGGCTATGTCTGTCATAATTCAAGTCGCATGTGCAGCAACCTGAATTATTAATATAGTTAGAGCAATAACATTACCCAGGCGTTCTGGCGTAGACGATTATTCGATTAATTCAGCGCCGTTAATGCGACTTTAACCACAATTTTTCGTATCTCAGAGGCTGTTTGCATAATACAACCTGGTCGGTGAACATCCTGCGGAAAGAAAATTGCGTAGCTGCCCGGTATCATTTCTATAAATGATTCATGTTCACTGTCGTGATAAAAAATAATATTGCGCTGCTCTAATAGTGATTCGCTGACTTTATTATTTCCCGTATCAATAGCAATGCCGATTTTCTCTTCGCCCCACGCCAGAAACTGAATATCGATATACCGACGATGCACTTCCGGACGGTTTACCACCGCTTCGCGTGTGGTTAAATCGATAATTTGCGTATAAATATTTTTGCCGTCGATTTCGACAACGCCCGGCTCCAGGGCGTTGAAATCGGTAGCGCGCAGAAAATCGAGCGCCTTTTCAATGGCGGCGGGCAAACGGCACGGATTGGGCTGCGCGATATGTCCAAAAATCATGACTTATCTCCTCATAACGCCTGGATTTTGGCCCACACGCTGTCATCAACAGTGATGCCGTTACGGCGGTTTTCGGCCAGCAGGGTAGTAAATTCATGGCCGGGTAAGCGAATGGCCTGATTTTCGTCAGCACGCTCGGCACTAGTAACGTAATCCATGATGCGTTGCAGCTTGGCATCGCGGGTGGGACCGTCGATAAGCTTGTCCACTTCAATGGCAATAAAAATTTGTGAAATGCCGTATTCGTCGCTGTTGTCCTGGGTGACTTCGGCAACGGATGCGCCGTCGGAAAGGAGAGTAGCGATCATATCCAGCACAATCGACATGCCAGAACCTTTCCAGTAGCCCATCGGCAAAATGCGGCGATTCTTCTCGATAACGCCAGGTTCTTTGGTCAAATTGCCCTCATCATCAAAGCCACCATCGACCGGGAGCTGACGACCTGCCAGACGGTTAACTTCTAACATGCCGTAAGAGAACATCGACATCGACATATCGACCATGGTGATCGGCGTGGAAGGAATGGCGACGATCAGCGGGTTAGTGCCGATGCGACACTCTTTTGCGCCCCACGGCGGCATTACGGCGATGGAGTTGGTCCAGCAAATGCCAATATAGCCTTTTTCCGCCGCCTGCCAGCCGTAGCTGCCGCCGCGCATCCAGTGGTTGGCATTACGTAGTGCCACCAGACCAATACCGTGATCGGCAGCCAGTTCAATGGCGCGATCCATCATCTTTTTCGCTGTCAGGTTACCGATCGAACGCTGGGCGTCCCACTGTTCAATTGCGCCGAGGCTGGTTATACGTTTGGGTTAGGCATCAGGAATGATATCGCCGTTTTCCAGTTGTTGAATGAAACGAGGGAAACGATTAACGCCGTGAGAATAAACGCCGGATTCGGTGGTGCGGGCGAACATCTCTGCACAGGCGTCAGCCGTTTCGCTGTCAACGCCGCGTGAAATTAAGACCCGATTAAAGGCTGCTTTTAACTGCTCAAATGTCACTTTCATCCCAGGCTTCCTTGTTTTTTTGATCGCTTTTTTGGCTTAAAATTTCAATATGCGAAACTTGATTTCAAATATATCGATCACTTTTTAACAAAGCAATCTGATTGATGAATTTCAAAAGACATAAAAATCAATTGGTTATAAATTATCTGTCGAGATCGTGAACTACGGCACACTTTGCGCTACCATCAGGACGCGACAAAATGGGGAAAGAAGTGATGGGAAAAAAAGAGAACGAGATGGCGCAGGAAAAAGAGCGTCCAGCCGGAAGCCAGAGTCTGTTTCGCGGGTTGATGCTGATTGAGATTTTGAGCAACTATCCAAACGGTTGTCCGTTGGCGCATCTTTCGGAGCTGGCTGGTTTAAATAAGAGTACCGTCCATCGCTTATTGCAGGGATTACAGTCCTGCGGCTATGTGACCACCGCGCCTGCCGCAGGGAGTTATCGCCTGACCACCAAATTTATTGCCGTCGGGCAGAAGGCGCTGTCTTCGCTGAATATCATTCATATCGCCGCTCCGCATCTTGAGGCACTGAACATCGCCACTGGTGAAACCATTAACTTCTCCAGCCGCGAAGACGATCACGCTATTTTGATTTATAAGCTGGAACCCACAACCGGGATGCTGCGAACCCGTGCCTATATTGGCCAGCATATGCCGCTCTACTGTTCCGCAATGGGCAAGATCTACATGGCGTTTGGTCACCCGGACTACGTGAAGTCATACTGGGAAAGCCATCAGCATGAGATCCAGCCGTTAACCCGCAATACCATTACCGAGCTGCCCGCGATGTTCGACGAACTGGCGCACATTCGTGAAAGCGGAGCGGCGATGGACAGAGAAGAAAACGAACTCGGCGTCTCCTGTATTGCTGTTCCGGTGTTTGATATTCATGGGCGGGTGCCGTACGCCGTGTCGATTTCGCTTTCGACATCACGTCTGAAACAGGTGGGAGAGAAAAATCTCCTGAAACCACTGCGTGAAACCGCGCAGGCTATTTCTAATGAACTGGGATTTACTGTCAGGGATGACCTGGGCGCGATCACATAACGCTTTGGACAAGTGCCAAAACTTTAACATTTCCTTCGTTGGATCAAAGCAGTAGGGACGCGCTCTCTGGCACTCTGCTGTTTTAGTGCAAAGGAGTGATCATGAACCGGTTTATTATTGCGGATGCGACGAAATGTATCGGTTGCCGTACCTGTGAAGTGGCTTGCGCAGTGTCGCATCATGAGAATCAGGATTGCGCTGCGTTGTCACCAGACGAGTTTATTTCCCGTATTCGTGTCATTAAAGACCACTGCTGGACCACGGCAGTAGCCTGTCATCAGTGTGAAGATGCACCGTGCGCGAATGTCTGCCCTGTTGACGCGATAAGCCGCGAACATGGGCATATTTTCGTTGAACAAACACGTTGCATTGGCTGTAAAAGCTGTATGCTGGCTTGCCCGTTTGGTGCGATGGAGGTCGTTTCTTCGCGCAAAAAGGCGAGGGCGATTAAGTGCGATCTGTGCTGGCATCGGGAGACGGGACCGGCCTGTGTTGAAGCCTGCCCGACAAAGGCGTTGCAGTGCATGGATGTCGAGAAAGTGCAGCGGCATCGGCTACGGCAGCAGCCTGTTTGAAACGTTTTCCGGCGTTTCTCAACGCCGGAACAGTGCGCTTTGTTTATGCCAGATGCGGCGTAAACGCCTTATCCGGCCTACAAATTCTTCCAAATTCAATATATTGCAGAAATCATGTAGGCCTGATAAGCGTAGCGCATCAGGCAATTTTTAGTGACTTTCAGCCCAGGCTCTTTCTATCTCTTCCGCCAGAATCTTCACCCCCGCCTCAATTTTCTCCGGCTCTGGTACGTAGTTCATGCGCATACATTGATGCGTATGCGGCCACGGTTTATCCAGCCCTGGGAAGAAGTTGTGCCCCGGCACCATCAGCACGCCGCGTGCTTTCAGGCGCTGATAGAGCTGCTCGGTCGTAATGGGCAAATCCTTAAACCATAGCCAGAGGAAAATGGCTCCTTCCGGTTTATGAATCAGGCAGCGATTTTCCGGTAAATAGCGGCGAATGATGGCGATAGTTTCCTGAACACGCTGGTAGTAAAACGGTTTGATGACTGTTTCAGACAGGCGCAGCAGATCGTTACGCTTAATCATTTCACACATCATCGCCGGACCAATACCGCCAGGTGCCAGGCTGATAATGCCGTTCATATTGGTGATGGCGGTGATGATTTTTTCATTGGCGATGATAATGCCGCAGCGGGAGCCAGGTAGACCCAGCTTGGAAAGACTCATGCACAGCACGATATTCGGATTCCATAGCGGGCGCGCTTCACTGAAGATGATACCCGGGAACGGGACGCCATAAGCGTTATCAATCACCAGCGGAATGCCGTGTTGATTCGCCAGCGCGTCAAGCTTCAGCAACTCTTCGTCAGTAATCACATTGCCTGTTGGATTCGTCGGCCGGGAGACGCAAATCATCCCGGTTTCTTCGCCAATATGCAGATGCTCAAAATCGACGTGGTATTTAAACTGGCCTTCCGGCAGCAGTTCAATATTCGGACGCGCAGAGACAAACAGATCTTCTTCCAGTCCGGCGTCAGCATAGCCAATGTATTCCGGTGCAAGCGGGAACAGCACTTTTTTGACCCGACCATCGGCACGGCGTCCGGCAAACAGGTTAAATAAGTAGAAAAACGCGCTCTGGCTGCCGTTTGTTAGTGCAATATTCTGTGGTTCGATATCCCAACCCAACTTCTCGCGCAGCATTCCGGCAAGCAGTGTGAGTAGCTCCGTTTTCCCCTGTGGACCGTCGTAGTTACACAGTGCATCAGTCGCTTTGCCACTTTCCAGCATGTCGGTCAGTAGCGTCTGGAAGTAGTCCTGCATTTCCGGGATCTGCGCCGGATTACCGCCGCCGAGCATAATCGCGCCAGGCGTGCGTAAACCGTCGTTCAGATCTTCCATCAACAGCGTAATGCCGGAGTGGCGGGTAAATTTGTCACCAAAAAGGGAGAATGTCATAGCGGGATATCTGTCGAACTCTGTAGCAAGGAAGGTAACAATAACGCTACATTTGCTGGGGTGCAAATCGGTCTGTTGAAGAGTGAGCGGTGCTTTATCCTGCAACGCTGATTAGGGCTGACATTTTATCCTGGTTGGCGGCTTCCCGAGGTACTGACGAACGGGAAGCCGGAAAAGTTACTGTTGCCCTGCCCAGACGACCAGCACTTTATCGTCGCCATGCTCACGAACAAAGCCGTAGCCCTGCTTCAGCAAAAGTGTCGTTTGTTTGCCCGCGCCAATTGCGGGATGGCGGGCGCGGAACTGGCTGATTTTCTGCCAGTGCGCGACGCTGGCGGCAGATTTACCGCTAACATCCTGCCAGTTCATATCCGAACGTGTACCTTGCAGCGGATCAGAACCTGTAGGACCGAACGGACGCGAGGATTCATCACCATAAAAGATTTGTACCGCGCCTGGCGCTAATAGTAATAACTCTGCTGCTTTGTCGCCCCCTTCACGGAACAGGCGGGTATCATGCGACGAGAGGTAGCTCAACACGTTGAAACCCTGCAATTTCTCCGCCATTTGCTGCCAGGTCGTATCCATCTGCGCCAGACAGTCGACTGCTTTCGCCGCCTGCTCCTGATAATCGAAATTGATCATCGCATCGAAGCCGTGGCGATAGTAGTCACTTTGCATCACGCCGTGGCCCCAGGCTTCACCGGTCATCCAGAAAGGTTTGTCATCTAATGCTTTGTCGGGGTTAGCTTTTTTCCATTCGCGAAGCGCGGCGCTGGCTTCGGTTTTCAGTTGCTGCCAGGCGGGCAACTCAACATGTTTGGCGGTATCGACCCGAAAACCATCAATCCCATAGTCGCGGACCCACTGACTTAACCAGTGGGTTAAGTAATCGCGCGGCGTATAGCCGTCAATGGCTTTGGCGTGGGTATCCATTTTGTTTTTATAGAACACCGGCAGACCAGAAGCGGTAGTTGATTCGGTTTTGATATCCGGCAAAAAGGCTAGCGACATAGTGAGATCGTCGAATCCAGGATTGTCGTAATCGCCGATATCCGTTCTGATCCAGTTTTTTCCCCACCATTTATCCCAGCCTGTTTTGTCGCTGAAATTAATGTAATCGTTAAAGCTATGCCAGGTTTGCCCGGCGGCAGGTTTCCAGTCGCTCCAGCGTTCACCCAGCGATTTTTTCACTTCGTCACCAGAAAGATATAACGCGCCAAACTGATACTCCTGCATATCCGCCAGCGTGGCATAGCCGGTGTGGTTCATCACGACATCAAAGAGAATACGAATACCGCGCTGATGTGCGCTATCAACCAGCGTCCGTAGATCGGCTTCGTTGCCCATATTGGCATCAAGATTCGTCCAGTCCTGTGTGTAATAACCGTGGTAGGCATAATGCGGGAAATCGCCTTTTGTACCGCCGCCGACCCAGCCGTGAATTTGCTCAAATGGGGCGCTTATCCATAAAGCATTAACGCCCAACTGCTGGAGGTAATCCAGTTTGTTGGTCAGGCCGCGTAAATCGCCGCCGTGAAAAGTGCCAATTTCCGCCATACCGTCTTTATGACGTCCGTAACTCTGGTCATTACTGGGATCGCCGTTTTCGAAACGATCTGTCAGCACAAAGTAAACCGTGGCGTTATGCCAGTCGAAAGGGGCGGATGTGTCAGTTTCTGCCCGTTCCAGCAGGAGTAAACCGTTGCTGGTGGCAGCGGGTTGTAACATTATTTGACCGTTCTTCACTATCGCAATTTGCTGGCTGTAATAATCCCGTACGGCGGCTCCTTCCGGGAAAGTGGCGCTGACATCCACTGTGAGCGGTAATCCATCCCATTTCGGGCATTCACGGACCAGGCTTGCTACCGGTTCGGCGGCGTTCTGGATGGAAATCATCAATGTTGGCGTACCGGAGCGGGTGTCTATTTGCAGCGTATATTCGCCGTCCCTGAACAATCGCCATTGAGGCGGCGTGTTGCTACAAGGTTGCAGGGAAAGCATCTGATTGAGTTTTATCGCATCCGCAGGCTGCCAGCACTGTTGGTCAAAATTTAGCGTTAGTGGACGCGTACCTTTGGGCAACTGCGCGTGGCTGACAAATGTTCCTGTCCCCTGTTCGCTAAAGGCGGGAAACCCCGGAGAAGTCCAGCTGGCGGCAACGGCGAAGCCAGGAAGGAGTGTCAGAAAACAGGCGGCGAGTTTCATGGCGGATGAGTCCTTATTGCTGCGATTTCAGACAGTTTGCCAGCGATAAGCCAAACAAAACTCATCCCTGAGCGGTAAGTCCACAGGATGAGAAGCAAGGGTGAGCGATCTCGCGCAAAAAACGGCTGAATTTTGCGATAACCCCCACATTTTCTGCGATTTAGCGCCAATCTGAATCGTTAACACGTGACATAGTTTCAGATTTGGACTATTCCTTGGGGTGCTCTTGACAGCTATTTTTGATATGATTTGAGATTCAACTCTCAAATTTGTGAAAAATATAAGGTGTTGGAATGATTAAATCCGACCAGGAGACCTGATGATTTTGACTCCCATACGACGATATGGGGCGATGATTCTTATGTTACTCACTCTGGTGTTTTCGAGTGAGGTGTTAGCGAAGACGCACACAACAACAGCGAGTCAAAAGTCCCACTTAACTAAAGCTAGTAATAAACAGGTAAGCAGTAAACAAGAGTATTCTCGCAATAGTGCAAAGAGTAGTTCACTTCCTGATTTGCGAAAATACCCTTCCGGAACACCAAGGAAAAAGGCGTTTCTCCGGACCGTAATGCCTTACATTACCAGCCAAAATGCGGCCATTACTGCGGAACGTAACTGGCTCATTTCAAAACAGTATCAGGGCCAATGGTCACCTGCTGAGCGTGCGCGTCTGAAAGACATCGCCAAACGCTACAAGGTGAAGTGGTCCGGTAATACGCGAAAAATCCCGTGGAATACCTTGCTTGAACGCGTAGACATTATCCCCACCAGTATGGTGGCGACGATGGCTGCAGCAGAAAGCGGTTGGGGAACGTCGAAGCTGGCGCGCAACAACAACAACCTGTTCGGCATGAAATGCATGAAAGGACGTTGTACCAATGCGCCAGGTAAAGTGAAAGGGTACTCACAGTTTAGTTCTGTCAAAGAATCGGTGAGCGCCTATGTCACTAACCTGAATACGCACCCGGCTTACTCTTCGTTCCGTAAATCGCGTGCGCAGCTGCGTAAAGCGGATCAGGAAGTGACTGCCACAGCGATGATTCACAAGCTGAAGGGCTACTCGACCAAAGGGAAGAGTTATAACAACTACCTGTTCGCAATGTACCAGGATAACCAACGGTTAATCGCGGCGCATATGTAATTGCATTTCCTTGAGCCTTATCCGACTTGTCAGTCGGATAAGGCTTTTTACTTTGTCTCAGGCAGTTGAGCTACGAGCCTGAAGCGTTGTTGGTGCGTTTTATCATGCCTGGCGGGTAGGTCGGATAAGGCGTTCACGCCGCATCCGACAACCACGCAGCGTTACCTGATGTGACGCCGACAATTCTCATCATCGCTACAACATGACCTCGCTATTTACATCGCGATACTCTTTTGGCGTCGTGTCATATGCTTTTTTAAAAACAGAGTAGAAATATTGCAGCGATGGATAACCGCACATTTGCGATATCTCATTGATCGACAAGGTGGTTGAAATCAGCAGACTGCGCGCTTTCTCCAGCTTCTCGGCATGAATCATGGCATGGATGGTTTCACCCACCTCTTCTTTAAAACGCTTCTCAAGATTGGAGCGCGAGATCCCGACCGCATCCAGTACCTGATCCACTTTAATCCCTTTACAGGCGTGATTACGAATGTAATGCATGGCCTGAATAACGGCGGGATCGGTCAGCGAGCGATAATCTGTTGAGCGCCGTTCAATGACGCGAACTGGTGGGACCAAAATTCGCTGTAGCGGCATTTCTTCTTTATCTAATAATCGATGCAACAGTTTTGCCGCCTGATAGCCCATTTGCCGCGCGCCCTGAGCGACCGAAGAAAGGGCGACACGCGACAGATAGCGGGTCAGTTCTTCGTTATCGATGCCAATCACGCATAATTTTTCCGGTACGGGAATATGTAGATGTTCACATACTTGCAGAATATGCCGCGCTCGGGCGTCAGTAACGGCAATAATCCCGGTTTGCGGTGGTAGCGTTTGTAGCCAGTCTGCCAGCCGATTTTGCGCGTGTTGCCAGTTCTCTGGCGCGGTTTCTAACCCCTGATAAACCACTCCGCGATACTTTTCTTCGGCGACAAGCTGACGAAATGCATATTCGCGCTCAGTGGCCCAACGTTTGCCGCTTGATTCCGGAAGACCATAAAAAGCAAAGCGGTTAACGCCTTTCTCTTTTAAATGCAAAAATGCGCTTTCAACCAGCGCATAGTTATCGGTGGCAATGTAATGAACGGGTGGGTAACTTTCTGCAAGGTGATACGAGCCGCCAACCCCAACAATGGGGACGTCGACATCAGCCAGCGCTTGCTCGATCTGTTTGTCGTCGAAGTCGGCAATGACGCCATCTCCTAACCAGTCCTTGATTTTATCAATGCGGGCGCGGAAATCTTCTTCAATGAAAATATCCCATTCCGATTGTGACGCCTGTAAATATTCCCCTACGCCTTCTACTACCTGCCGGTCATAGGCTTTATTGGCATTGAACAGTAATGTGATGCGGTGACGTTTAGTAAACATGGTTCTTTTCCTGCTGAATCATGCAAAAACTCAAAACCGGTAATACGTAACCGGCTTTGAGAAAATTTTTATCAAAATCAAGAACGGCGTTTGGTTGCGGAGTCCATCCATACTGCCAGCAACAGAATCGCACCTTTAACGATATACTGCCAGAAGGTCGGTACATCCATCATACTCATGCCGTTATCCAGTGAAGCCATGATAAATGCCCCCATTACTGCTCCGGCAACGCTTCCCACACCGCCAGCCAGGCTGGTGCCGCCAATCACGCATGCTGCAATTGCGTCCAGTTCGGCGATATTTCCCGCAGAAGGTGAACCAGCGCCAAGTCGAGAACTAAGGATTAATCCGGCGATGGCTACCATTAATCCGTTAATCGCGAACACGGCAAGTTTGGTGCGTTCAACGTTAATCCCGGAGAGACGTGCTGCTTCCAGATTGCCGCCGATGGCATAAATGCGTCGTCCAAATGCCGTCCGCGTTGCCATAAACATTCCGCCGAGTAACAGCAACGTCAGCAGCAGAACAGGAGTGGGAACGCCACGGTAATCATTCAACAGCCAGATTGCGCCTAATACGATGATAGCGGTTAAAGCCTGGCGACCGACTACTGCGGTAGAGGCCGGAGACTGTAAACCCAAAGCCTGACGGCGCATTCTTCCGCGCCATTGCCAACCAACAAAAGCCATTAAGCCAAGCGCGCCAATGATGAAGCCGGTACTGGCGGGGAGATAGCTTTGCCCAATTTGTGACATCGCGGCGCTGGTGGGGGATACAGTCGTGCCGTTGGTGATGCCAATGAGTATGCCGCGAAATGCCAACATGCCCGCGAGGGTGACAATAAATGAAGGGACTTTACGGTACGCGACCCACCATCCGTTCCAGGCACCGAGAAGCAGTCCCAGAACCAGCGTCACAATGATGGTAAGTGGCAAAGGCCAGCCTAACCAGACGTCACAAATCGCCGCGACGCCACCTAACAGCCCCATCATTGAGCCGACGGAAAGGTCGATTTCAGCAGAAATTATGACGAACACCATTCCTACCGCGAGGATGCCGGTAATCGCGGTCTGGCGTAACAGGTTGGAGACGTTACGGGCGCTTAAGTAGGCACCATCGGTGGTCCAGGTAAAGAACAGCATGATTGCGATGATAGCTGCAATCATCACGAAGACCTGCAAATTCAGTGATTTCAGCCCGGAGAAGCCACCGGATGTCGGTACGGCCAATTTCACTTCAGACGGATTGCTTTTCGACATGATGTTCGCTCCTCAATGCGGCTTCCATCACCTGCTCCTGAGTCAGGTTATGATTTATCAGGTTGGCTTTTAGTTTCCCTTCATGCATCACCAGTACACGATCGCTAAGGCCGAGCACTTCAGGTAATTCGGAAGAGATGACAATAACGGCAATACCCTGCTGGACGAGTTGGTTAATTAATTTGTAGATCTCGTATTTCGCGCCAATATCGATACCCCTGGTGGGTTCATCAAGAATGAGAATGCGCGGGTTAAGTAACAGACAGCGAGCGAGGATCGCTTTTTGCTGATTGCCGCCGCTCAAACGTCCAATAGCAAGGTCGGGGGACGACGTTTTAACTTTGAGTTGCTGGATTGATTCCAGAATACATTTTTGCTCTGCCGCGTCATCAAGCTGGCTAATGCCACCGGTAAATTTATTGAGTGCGGCGAGGGTAATATTTTTACCAACCGCCATTACCGGAACGATGCCGTCGCGCTTTCTGTCTTCGGGGACCATCGCAATCCCCTGGGCGATGGCTTGCTGACAGTTACGAATATCTACCTGTTTGCCATCAATATAAATTTTTCCTTCCCATTGTCCGGGCCACACACCAAACAGGCACTGAATGGTCTCGGTACGTCCGGCACCAACGAGTCCGGCAATACCCAATATTTCGCCACGTTTCAGGGAAAACGAGACATCATTAACTCGTTTAATATGACGATTAACCGGATGCCATGCCGTCAGATGTTCAATACGTAATATTTCATCTCCGGTGGTATGTGGTTCATTAGGGTAAAGCGCGGTTAACTCTCGCCCGACCATCATGGTGATAATATCGTCTTCACTCATTCCGGCAGCATCACGCGTACCAATGTGCTGTCCGTCGCGAATAACGCAAATCGTATCGGAAATCGCTTTGACTTCGTTGAGTTTGTGCGAAATATAAATACAGGCGATACCGTGCTGTTGTAGATCGCGAATAATATCCAGTAAAACCGACGTTTCCTGCTCAGTTAATGAGGCTGTCGGTTCATCGAGAATTAACAAGCGCACCTGTTTATTAAGTGCCTTGGCAATTTCAACCAGTTGTTGTTGCCCAAGCCCTAAATCGCCAACGCGGGTATCAGGTGAAATGGATAAACTGACCTGTGCGAGCAGCTTCTGACAGCGTAGCGTCATCAGGTCATAATCCATAATGCCATTGTGGGTTATTTCGTTACCCAGGAAGATATTTTCCAGCACGGTCAATTCTTTCACCAGGGCCAATTCCTGATGAATGATGGCGATACCTTTGCGTTCGGTATCGCGGATGTGACTCGCCTGAATCTCTTCTCCCGCAAAAATAATTTCGCCTTCGTAGGAGCCATGGGGATAAATACCACACAGCACTTTCATCAGCGTTGATTTACCAGACCCATTTTCCCCACAAAGTGAGACGATTTCGCCAGCATTCAACCGCAAGCAGACGTTATCAATCGCCTTCACACTGCCGAAGGTTTTGGTAATGTTCTTCATTTCAAGTAGATAAGGCATAACGACTCCACCTAAGCCAATTCATTCACGCGGCATGGAGAGAAATCACGCCCCCGCTCCGCGCTGGGGCGTAACGCTTACAGCTCGCTCTCTTTGTGGAATCCGTCTTTAATTACCGTATCTTTGATGTTGTTTTTATTCACATCGATCGGTGTCAGGAGGCGGGAGGGGACATCTTTCAGGCCATTATTCAGTGTGGTATCTGCTTTTGGTTCCTGACCATTGCCCAACTCAACGGCAATTTCTGCGGCAGTATTTGCCAACAACGTAATAGGTTTATACACCGTCATAGTTTGCGTACCGGCAGCAATACGTTTAATACCTGCGAGATCCGCATCCTGGCCGGAGATTGCTACTTTCCCTGATAAACCTTGCGCGCTTAATGCCTGAATTGCCCCACCTGCGGTGGCATCGTTTGAGGCAACTACAGCATCAATTTTGTTATTATTGGCGGTTAGCGCGTTTTCCATAATTTTCAATGCGTTTTCCGGTAACCAGCCATCAACCCATTGGTCACCAACGACTTTAATTTTTCCGGAATCAACGTAAGGTTTTAACACTTTCATTTGTCCGGCGCGGAACAGCTTGGCGTTGTTATCTACCGGCGAGCCGCCCATCAGGAAGTAATTACCTTGCGGAACAATATCGACCAGGGCTTTTGCCTGCAGTTCACCGACTTTTTCGTTATCGAAAGAAATATAAAAATCGATATCCGCATCGTTAATCATACGGTCGTAAGCTAATACTTTAATGCCTTCTTGTTTGGCTTCTTTTACAACGTTACTTAATACCTGACCGTTATACGGAATAATGACAAGAACATCGACACCTCGGTTTATCGGTAATGCTGCCAACTTACTGATTTAGTGTATGATGGTGATTTTAAGGTGCTTGCGTGGCTTCCATTTCCATCAGATGTCCTTCCTGCTCCG
>ERZ791830.999-NODE-999-length-21085-cov-2.485640_pt1 | contig 21085 bp, 13 predicted proteins | sample MGYA00509945_ERZ791830 | MGnify/ENA primary metagenome ERZ791830 (study PRJEB30046, sample SAMN00792021) | human gut metagenome | study: EMG produced TPA metagenomics assembly of the A metagenome-wide association study of gut microbiota in type 2...
GATTCTTGCGGAATTTTATCCCCGTTAAAAAATAATGACACAATGTATATGCAAAATTAAATTATATATATCAGAAAGTAATTGATATACTGTAGGGGCGGTCATCGGCCGCCCGCAAGTAATGTAACAAATTATATGTAAAAATATATTTTATAAATGTCACAAAATAATTGGATTTGGTATCGCATTTGTGCCTTCATTTGCGGGCGCCCAATGAGCGCCCCTACTGATTTGCAATAAATAAGCAAAGGCAGTCACATTGCCGTGACTGCCCTCTTGCTTTTGGTGATATTCTTATATTAAAATTACTTATCTTCCTGAAGTGTGATTTCAACCTCACCGTCGCCCGATGATGAGCTGTAATATTTAACCTTGATTTTGTCCCCCGGCTTGTGGGTTTCAAGAATCGCATAAACATCTGCAAAGCTTGTAATTGTTTCGCCGTCAACCTCTGTGATGATATCGCCTTCTTCAAGGCTTGTGCCGTCACACGGACCGCCCGATACGATACTCTGAACATAAATGCCCTGCGGAATGTTGTAATTTGATGCCTGATCGGAGGTTACCGCAATGCCCGAAATGCCGATTTTTACTCTGCCTTCAACATAGCCGTTCTTTACAAGTGTGTCAACAATGTTTTTTACTGTCTGTGACGGAATTGCAAAGCCCATACCTTCGTAAGTTTCGGAAACAATCTTTGAAGTTGTAATTCCGACAACTTGACCGTAGTAGTTTACAAGCGGACCGCCCGAGTTGCCGGGATTGATTGCGGCATCGGTCTGAATGTACTTTGTAAGGCTTGATGTTGAAAGTTTTCTGTCAAGCGCCGAAATAACGCCCTTGGTTGTTGTGTTCTGATAGTCAAGACCGCCCGGATTGCCGACTACGATAATATCCTGACCTACTTCAAGCTGTGACGAATCGCCAAATGTTGCAGGAGTAAGTCCCTTTGCATCGTCCATTTTGAGAACTGCAATATCGGTTCTTGAATCGTAACCTACAACACCTGCCTTGTATACCTTGCCGTCAGAGGTTACAACTCTGATAGCATAGGCTGTTTTGCTGTTGCCGATTACATGAGCATTTGTGATAACATAGCCGTCCTGTGAGAAGATAATTCCGCTTCCCTGTGAAGATGCGGTTGTTGTGTCAGCCTGATCGGGTACATCGTCCGAGTAACAAAGAATGCCGACTACCGAGTCGGAAACCTTTTCTGACGCTTTTGCGGCTGTGTAGCTGTTGTTTGTTTTTGCGTCTTTCGGATTGCTTTCAAGCTTCATACCCGAGTAATCCTTGTTCACCTTGTCACTGTAGTCCGACTCATCGTGAGTTTTACCCTGCGAAGATGTGTCGGGAAGGGTTTCAAACGGTGTTGTGCTGTCTTTATTCGGAAGTCTGAACGAATTGCCCGAATCACTTCGGTTGTTGTTCAAATCTTCTTTTATGTCAGCCGAAAATCCGTACACCATCATGCCGATAAAACCGATTGTAAGAAGTGAACAGAGAACGATAATCAATGCAATTATTCCGCCCTTTGTTTTCTTTTGGGGGTACTGTGCAAACATCTGCGGATTGTATTGCTGATTGTATGTACCGTTGTTGCCGTAGGGAGGCTGTCCGTACATATTCTGCTGATACGGAGGTACATTCTGATTGTATCCTGTGTTGTTCTGATACTGTCCGTACTGCTGATTGTTCTGATTATACTGCGGATTCTGTCCGCTGTATGGATACTGACCGTAACCGTACTGCCACGGCTGAGCGTAGGTGTTCGGATTCGGATTTTGATTCTGCTGATACGGCGGAACATTTTCAGTCGGATTTGCATTGTTTGCCGTGTTTTGATTGTTGTTGCCGAAAATATAATCACCGTACGGTGTGTTGCCATTCTGCGGCTGAACATTCTGAGCCTGTTCTTCCTGTGTTTCGGGTTCGGAAACGGGAATTGTCTGTTCCGTGTTCATATTATTGTTTTGTACGGGCTTTTCGGTGAACGGCTTTTGCGGTTCAAACCCACCCATATTGTTGTTGTCAAAATTGTCCATAAAAGTTACTCCTACATTTATTTGTTACCGTGGGGTACAAACTGCGTTTGTCCTTAAGTAATGAAACAAAATTTTTTGCAAGCAAATTGCCGAAATGAACAAATATTTCGTAGTGGCGGATAGCACCTACCACTACGGGATAGTTTACAAAAAATATTATCATACAACGCTCGACTAAAATCAAGCATTGTAATTTACATTTATATTATACCTTTTCACAAAATCAAAATCAACCTTGTTGTGTTACGGAAGTGTGAGTTTATTTTGAAAGTTTAGTGATAATTGACTAAAACAGGACAAAATGAAGAATTTTTCGACTAATTGTTAAAATTTTCACTAAATCTTCTTTTTAGGTCTTTATATTTTCAAAAATATATTGTATAATAAACTTAAATCGGCAGGTGGGGACGCTTGTCTGCTGAAATTTTTTAAAAAAGGAAGATTAAAATGCCATTAGTAAACGCTAAAGAAATGCTTACAAAAGCAAAGGCAGGCCACTATGCAGTAGGTCAGTTCAACATCAACAACCTTGAATGGACAAAATCAATTCTTTTAACAGCACAGGAACTCAACTCACCTGTTATCCTCGGTGTATCTGAGGGTGCCGGTAAATATATGTGCGGCTACAAAACAGTCGTTGGTATGGTAAACGGTATGCTCGAGGAACTCAACATCACAGTTCCTGTTGCTCTCCACCTTGACCACGGTTCATATGAAGGCGCTAAGAAGTGCATCGAAGCCGGTTTCAGCTCAATCATGTTCGACGGTTCACACTATCCGATCGAGGAAAACATTGAAAAAACAAAGGAACTCGTTGCAACTTGTAACAAGCTCGGTCTTTCACTTGAGGCTGAGGTTGGTGCAATCGGCGGCGAGGAAGACGGCGTAGTCGGCATGGGCGAATGCGCAGATCCTAAGGAATGCAAAATGGTTGCAGACCTCGGCGTAACAATGCTCGCAGCAGGTATCGGTAACATTCACGGTAAGTATCCTGCAAACTGGAAGGGCCTCAGCTTTGAAACTCTTGACGCTATTCAGCAGCTTACAGGCGAGATGCCGCTCGTTCTCCACGGCGGTACAGGTATCCCTGCCGACATGATCAAGAAGGCTATCTCACTCGGCGTTTCAAAGATCAATGTTAACACAGAGTGCCAGCTCGCATTTGCAGCAGCTACAAGAAAGTACATTGAAGAGGGCAAGGATCTCGAAGGCAAGGGCTTCGATCCAAGAAAGCTCCTCGCTCCCGGTGCAGAGGCTATCAAGGCTACTGTTAAGGAAAAGATGGAACTCTTCGGTTCGGTTAACAAGGCTTAATTGTAAGCACGCAAACTTAATCTTTACAAAAATTTCAGGGACAGCAAAACGCTGTCCCTGTTTTTATGTTCTGTTTGGTTAACTCAGTTGTATTATAAGACGGTTGTAAAGTCAATTGTTACATCAAAACGGATTGTAATTGTCACTTTAAAACATAAACCGGGTTGACAAATGCGATAATCGGTACTATAATAATTGTCAACCGATAAAATAATTTGGTTGACAATCTGCAAAACAAAAGAAGCGGTTTTGCAAAGGAGAGGTAATTTTATGACAGAAGCAAAAACAAACAGTAAATCAAAAAGTGTATTAAGCCTTGTGTATATGGCGATGTTCGTCGCAATCATCACAGTGTGCGCACAGATTCAGATTCCAATGACAGTTCCGTTCACACTTCAGACTCTCGGCATCTTTATGGCTGCGGCTATGCTCGGTTGGAAAAGAGGACTCATCAGCGTTGCGGTTTATGTTCTCCTCGGTGCAATCGGTGTTCCCGTGTTTGCAGGATTCTCAGGCGGAATCGGCGTTCTCGGCGGTCCGACAGGCGGTTATATCATCGGTTTCCTCTTTACGGCACTTATCGTTGGACTTATGACTGATTTTCTCGGCAGAAAGCTTTGGGTGCTTGCGGTTTCAATGGTTGCAGGCCTTGCAGTATGCTACCTCTTCGGTACAATCTGGTTTATGATTGCAATGCATACAGACTTTGTTGCCGCACTTCTCACCTGCGTTGTTCCGTTCCTTCTTGCAGATGCTGCAAAGATTGTTGTTGCAACAGTTTTGGTAAATCGTCTTGACAAAATCGTTAAGCTTTAAGTTCAGACCGCATCACAGCCTTTGTGTGCAGTTTTTTGAAGGCAAGGGTTACAGCGATGAATTTGTCTGCGGAATGGCAAAAATAGTGTCGGTTCTTGAAAATAGCAACGCAAACCTTACACTTACGGGCGGTTGTGACGAAATTTGTTCATCGTGTCCGAACCGTGACAACGGCAGCTGCGATGTTACGGGCAAGGCGTCATGCTATGACAAAAGATGTCTTGATTTACTCGGAATGAAAATCGGCGATACTGCCGATTGGAAAGAGCTTTCGAGAATTGCAAGAGAAAATATAATTTTAAAAGACAGGCTTTCGCAGGTGTGCGGTGACTGCAAATGGTCGCATATATGCCGTGATAAAGCTGATAAAATGAAAAGTCTTCATTAATCCTCATAGATATATCATGATAAAAGACCTCACGAATTTCGTGAGGTCTTTTGCGTTAATTGACTTTATTTTTGTCAATAGGAATATTATGTTCATTACAAAAATCTATGTATGCTTGTTCAAGTAATTTAAAGTCACAGCTGTTATGAACAAGTCTATCGTTTACTTTGTTTGTGATACGGTAGTAGGTGTTTTGTGCTTGCTTTTTAATTTTATCTCTATATTTGTTACAAAAAGCAAGTTCTTTTCTGATTCTTTCTCTTCGTGTGTTGTTGGTAATTCCGTTGATATTCAACATATTGATGCACTTATGTGGAATAGGTAACATATAGGCAAATCTTAATGTTGCATACTCATTACAGTATTTATCGTTTTTTGGTTTGATTTGTATATCGTCCTGTCTATTGTGTTGTTTTGATGATATAGGTACAAAGTAGTCAATTCTGTTAATGTTGAGAACCGTCCCATAGAAAAACTTGTTGTTACCGCTTCTATAATTAACATTAGGTACTCTTGTAAATCCACGGACTGAAGTTTCGTATTGTTTAAGATAATCAATGTATTCCAAGTCTACATTGTAAAATGCGATTTTCATATTCTACCTCATTAAAAATAAAAGCGGGCAAAGAGTACCCGCTTTTTGATTACTTTTACACTCGCACTTTTACAAGCGGCGAAACGCTCAACGATAAAAACACTCGCACTTTTACAAGCGGCGAAACGCTCAACGATAAAAACACTCGCTCTTTAAACAAGTGGCGAAACACTCAACGATAAGATGAGTAATCAAACATCTATCACAGTTATTATATGCTATAAAATTAAAAAAATCAAGGCGTTATCCAAAATTAAAATAATAAAACTTTGCCGATATTTTAAGCAAATTTTGATAAAAAATACTTTATTGAGTAATATTGTTTTTTTGTTTTGCCCCTTATTTCAGACGGGCGAACAAGGTTCGCCGTTACATTGAAATTGAATGAACAATTAAAATGCTACGCTCGGGTATCATAAGTTTTTTTATTGTACAAACTATCTTCACGAATTGACTGTCGAGGCACTCGGCTGAAAAAACTATCTTAATATAGAAAGTCACGCTCGGGCATTAAAGTATTTGACTTAAAAAACTATCTTCACGAATGAAAATATTGACTTTTGGAGGAAATTGGATTATTATTTAAACTGTATAACTTTAAGTATGCTTATTTTTAAGATATATGATTTGCAAAGGAGTTGAAAAAAGTGCCGGATCTTTCGATAATTTTCGATATGGGTGTTGTTGCACTGCGTTTTCTTATGCCTGTTTATGCAATAATAATTGTGTACCAGTGCTTTGCCGCAATGCGCCGTCGCCGCCGTCCCGAAACTCCTTTGATTTCACTTTTGAATCCTGCAACGGGCGAGATGCTCCCCGTGCTTTTCTGGGAAAATTCAATCGGCAGAAGTAAAAGCAGTGATGTAACCGTTGATGATCCGACGGTTTCAAGAAATCATTGTGTACTCCTTCGCCGTAAAGACGGTTGGTATGTAAGCGATACCGACTCAAAGAGCGGCACAATGCTCAACGGCAAAAGAACAAGAGGCAGAGCAAAGGTGCTGATTGACGATACAATAACAATAGGCGGTACAAGCCTTATAGTAAAAAGAGGCGAGGAGTTCCAACAGCCGTTGCAGTCGAGCTGGTTTTTCTCAAAGGTCAGCGATAAGCCTGCAATGAAATCGTGGAAGCTTATGCTTCTTATTACATTTTTTCACTTCTTTATGTGCGTTCAGGCAATGTTCTGGAATGACGGCACAAATACAATGGCTCCGCTCGTGCTGTTCGGAGCTCTTGCGGCTGTTGAATGGGGATTCTTCTTTATCTCCTATTTTGTAATCCGCAGAGTAAATTTCGAGCTTGAATCGCTTGCCCTGTTTTTGACGGGTATAGGCGTAATGATGCTTATCAGACAGTCGGAACGCTCGGCTTATGTTCAGCTTGTTGCCGCCGCAGTAGGTATGATTATCTTCTGCATAATCATCAAGCTGATTGAAGATCCCGATAAGGTAAATAAACTCAGACTTCCGGCAATGATTTGTGCGGTCGGTCTTTTGGGCGTAACAATTGTTTTCGGTAAGATTACAAACGGCGCCGCCAACTGGATTTATATCGGCTCGTTTTCATTTCAGCCGTCAGAGCTTGCAAAGATTATCTTCATCTTTATCGGTGCAAGCTCGCTTGATGTGTTGATGACAAAGAAGAACCTGCTTGAGTACATTATCTTCTCGGCAGTATGCGTCGGACTTTTGGCTCTTATGGGCGACTTCGGTACTGCGCTTATCTTCTTTGTAACATTTTTGCTCACAGCGTTTATGCGCTCTGGCGATTTCAAGACGATTATTCTTGCTGTTGCCGCCGCAATTTTCGGCGTAACCTTTGTCCTCAAGTTTAAACCGTATGTTGCCGACCGTTTTTCGGGCTGGCGTCATGTGTGGGAGCATACTCAGGACAACCTTGGTTATCAGCAGGCAAGAGTTCTCACATATATGGCAAGCGGCGGACTTTTCGGCGTAGGTATCGGCAACGGTTTTTTAAAACAGGTTGCCGCATCCGAAAGTGACCTTGTTTTCGGACTTGTTTCGGAAGAAATGGGAGTTATCGTTGCGTTCACACTTGCCGTGGCAGTAGGTGCAATGTTTATTTATGCAAGGGCAATTACAACCCGCAGCAGAAGTACCTTTTATTCAATTTCAGCGTGCTGTGCGGCAGGACTTTTTGTCGTTCAGCTTTCTCTCAATGTTTTCGGTGCAACCGATATACTTCCGCTTACAGGCGTAACATTTCCGTTTGTGTCTGCCGGCGGTTCAAGTATTATGTCTTGTTGGGGACTTATTGCATTCATCAAAGCCGCAGACGAGAGAACTTATTCGGTAAAAAGATAAGTTTAGTAAATTGAAAACTTGTTTTTCATATATGTACTTTGGTATTAAATAAAATTAGTGCCTTTACTTGCGGGCGTCCAATGAACGCCCCTACTGATACACAGGGTGGTGTAAGGTTTGAAAAAAATACTTCGCAGAAGTACACTTATATATATAGTTGCACTTGCGTTTATCGGCGGACTCGGCTATCTTGCCTTTGAGCTTGTAACAGGGGCAGACGATTGGGTCGATCAGGCATATAATGCGCATATAGCAGGTGACGGCGGCCTTGCACAGGCAGGAGCGATATATGACCGCAACGGCACGGCTCTTGCACAGACGGTTGACGGTAAAAGAGTTTATAACGAAAGCGAGAGCGTAAGAAAATCTCTGCTTCATGTCGTCGGTGATGACAGCCTTAACATTTCAACGGCTGTTCAAAGTATGTATCGTTCTCAGCTGATAGGCTATAACCTTGTTTTCGGACTTAATATGCCGGAATCATTGCGTGCCTCTCACGATATAAAGCTGACAGTCGATTCCGCAACCTGTGCGGCTGCGTATGATGTTCTTGCAGCTTATAACAAAAAAGGTGCCTGTGTAATATATAACTACAAAACAGGCGAGGTTATCTGTTCCATAAGCACCATGGCTTACGATCCGCAGGCTCCTCCCGAAATTACCGAGGACAACGAAAGCGAATACGAGGGTGTTTACCTTGATAATGTGCTTTCGTCAACCTTTACCCCGGGTTCAATCTTCAAAATCGTTACATCTGCGGCGGCAATCGAGAATATTCCCGACCTTTATGACCGCACTTGGGTTTGTAACGGAAGTGAGAACATAGGCGGAAGTGAAGTTACCTGTACGGAAACTCACGGAACGCTGACATATAAAGAGGCAATGGCACATTCCTGCAATATTGTTTTTGCAAAGCTTGCCGTTGAACTCGGAAGTGACACAATGACAAAAACTGCCGAGAAAATCGGCATTAACAGCTCCTTTGATGTTGACGGAATTAAAACCGCAAAAGGTTCATATGATGTCAGCGATGCCAATGAAAACCAGCTTGGCTGGTCGGGCGTAGGTCAGTATAATGACAAGGTAAACCCGATGCAGATGGCAATTATCTGCGGTGCAATCGCAAACGGCGGTAAGGCTACAAACCCTACCCTTATCAAAGATGAGTCTATACTCTCCGCACTCGGCATAAACTACAAGAGCAGCGGACAGGAGCTTTTTTCATCCGATACGGCGGCAAAGCTTGATGATGTTATGAGATACACCGTTTCGGATTACTACGGCGACAACCTTTTCGGCGGACTTACAGTCTGTGCCAAAACAGGTACGGGTGAAGTCGGCGATGATAAGAACCCTAACGGCTGGATGGTCGGCTACTCAAAAGATGAGGACTGCCCTCTCGCCTTTGCCTGTGTTGTACAGGATTCAGGTTTCGGTTTCCAATATGCCGGTCCCGTGGTTGAGGCCGCAATGATTCAGGCTGCAAAAAGCCTCGGAGCGTCTGCGGTGCAGTAAATTAAAATTATATTATTGAAAATACAGTTTGACCGATTTTTTCGGTACATTGAAAGGAAGAACCCTGATGAATTTTTTAAAGGCTATGTTCGGCAACTACAGCAAGCGTGAAGTTAAGCGTGTGCAACCAATCTGTGACAAGGTGCTTGCACTCGAAGATAAATATGCGGCTATGAGCGAAAGTGAACTCAAGAACCAGACAACAATTCTTAAAGAAAGACTTGCCAACGGCGAAACAACAGACGATATTCTCCCCGAAGCATTTGCAACCTGTCGTGAGGCAGGCTGGAGAGTGCTTGGTATGAAGCACTTCCCCGTTCAGATTATCGGCGGTATCGTTCTTCACCAGGGCAGAATCGCCGAGATGAAAACCGGTGAAGGTAAAACCTTGGTTGCTACCCTCCCTGCATACCTCAACGCTCTTACAGGCGAAGGTGTTCACATTGTAACAGTCAACGATTACCTTGCCCGTCGTGACTCAGAGTGGATGGGCAAGCTTTACAGATACCTCGGTCTTTCGGTTGGTCTTATCTGCCACGATCTCGATAACGAGGGCAGAAAAAAGGCTTATGCCGCAGACATTACATACGGAACAAACAACGAACTCGGTTTTGACTACCTCCGTGACAACATGGTAGTTTACAAGGAAAACAAGGTTCAGCGCCCGCACGCATTTGCAATTGTCGATGAGGTTGACTCAATCCTTATTGATGAGGCGAGAACTCCTCTTATTATTTCGGGTAAGGGCGACAAGTCAACAGACCTTTACGCAAAGGCTGACGCTCTTGCAAAAACTCTTAAAGTTCAGCGTTTTGCAGAACTTGACGCAAAAGAGGATATGGAGGAATATTACAAGGAAAACGACATTGATTATGTTGTTGATGAAAAGCAGAAAACGGCAACCCTCACACAGAGCGGTGTTAAGAAAGCCGAAGAATTTTTCGGTATCGAAAACCTTACAGACCCTGATAACCTTACAATTCAGCACCATGTAAATCAGGCTATCAAGGCCAACGGCGTTATGAAGCTCGATGTTGACTATGTTGTTAAGGACGGCGAGGTTATCATCGTTGACGAATTTACAGGTCGTCTTATGTACGGCCGTCGTTTTAACGAAGGTCTTCATCAGGCCATTGAGGCTAAAGAGGGCGTAAAGGTTCAGAGCGAAAGCAAGACTCTTGCTACAATCACATTCCAGAACTACTTCCGTCTTTACAAAAAGCTTTCTGGTATGACAGGTACTGCTCAGACAGAATCGGAAGAATTCCAGGAAATCTACAAGCTTGATGTTGTTGAAATTCCTACAAACAAGCCTGTTTTAAGAAAAGACCTCCCCGATTCGGTTTATAAGACAGAAAACGGCAAGTTCCACGCTGTTATTGATGCAATTGTTGAGGCTCACGAAAAGGGACAGCCTGTCCTTGTCGGTACAATTTCAATTGAGAAGTCGGAGCTTCTTTCAAAAATGCTCAAAAAGAGAGGCATCAAGCACAATGTCCTCAATGCAAAACAGCATGAAAAAGAGGCTGAAATTGTTGCTCAGGCAGGTAAACTTGGTGCGGTAACAATCGCAACCAACATGGCAGGTCGTGGTACCGATATCATCCTCGGCGGTAACGCAGAGTATATGGCAAAAGCCGCAATGCGTAAGCAGGGCTTTACAGAGGAGCTTATTGAAGAAGCTACAGGTTATGCGGAAACCGATGATGAAGAAATCATCAATGCAAGAAATACATTCAGAGAACTGAATGACAAGTATAAGGAAGAAATTAAGGGCGAGGCTGAAAAGGTAAGAGAGGCCGGAGGTCTTTACATTATGGGTACGGAAAGACACGAGTCACGCCGTATTGATAACCAGCTCCGTGGCCGTGCAGGCCGTCAGGGCGATCCGGGTGTCAGCCGTTTCTTCCTCTCAACCGAGGATGACCTTATGCGTCTGTTCGGCGGTGACAGAATGAAAATGATGATGGAGCGTATGAATGTTGCCGAAGATATGCCTATTGAGAATAAAATGCTCACAAGTATTATCGAGGGCTCACAGGAAAAGGTTGAGCTTCGTAACTTCGGCATTCGTAAGGATGTCCTCCAGTACGACGATGTTATGAACAAACAGCGTGAAATCATCTACGGTCAGCGTGATCAGGTTCTTAACGGTGAGGATCTCCACGAAACAATCCTCAAAATGGTTGAGGATACAATCGCAACTTCAATCAAGCAGTATCTCCCCGAAGGTCCTGCAGAACATTGGAACTTCCAAAGCCTCAAGGATTACTACGCAGGCTGGCTTATAAGAGATGAATCAAAGTATGATTTCAGCCTTGAAGATCTTGAAAATATGGAACCCGAAGAGATTCAGAAGATGCTCGTTGACGATGCTCTTGAAATCTACAAGGAAAACGAAGAACTTCTTCCCGAGGAAACAATCCGTGAGATGGAGCGTGTTTACCTCCTCAAGAATGTTGATACACATTGGATGGATCACATCGACAATATGGATCAGCTCAAGAGCGGTATCAGACTTCGTTCATACGGTCAGCACGATCCTGTTGTTGAGTACAGAGTTGAAGGCTTCGATATGTTTGATGAGATGATTGAAAGCATTCGTGAAGATACTGTCAAGATGATGCTCATTATGCCAAAGCGCGTTTATGAGATTCAGAAAAGGCAGGATGCAATTGCAGCGGCAAAGAGAGCGGCTCAGAGGGCTGCCGCAGCGGCACAGTCTGCATCCGATGATGAAGAAGCTGTTGAACAGTCGGACGCTGTAAAGCAGGCGCTTCACCGTGAGCAGGTTGCTCAGCCTACGGAAACTTCTGCAGACGGTACGGATTCCGTCAACAAGACTATCCGTAAGGGCAAGAAAATCGGCAGAAACGATCCCTGTCCGTGCGGCAGCGGTAAAAAGTACAAGAAGTGCTGCGGCAGAGATCTTTAATATGTCTGCATAAAGCGGTTTATATAATTGCGGTTTTAAGTGAATTACATTTTAAGGGGCAGAGAGCAATACTCTGCCCCTTTATTTTGCCGAATTTTTAAGGAGTTCGGTGATTAATTTGATGAGATATAGATATTGATTATAAAAATATATCTGAAAAATTCTGCAAAATGCTAGTTTTGGGGCATTTTATGTTAAAAAACAACAATCGCAAAATAATACATATTTCTACACGCGCAGTTTGGAGTAAACTTGCATAAAAATTTTTGATATTTTTGAAAAAAGAATTAAAAATCAACAAATCTAGTGCTAGAATTGACTTTTTAACTGCCTATTAAGGTTGTACAATGGGTATAATTTATTTTAAACGCAAAAAATGGTGATAAATAAGTAATAAAATCACATTATGGTCAAAAATATTAAATCGTATTTGTAGATATGCAAAATAACCAAAAATATTACCAGAAGTTTGGTTATATTGCCTCTACAAAAGCGCAATAAAATATTATATAATTGTATGCAAATCAAAAAGAAGAACAAATTCAAAAATTTGCGTTTCATAATTCGTTGGCAGATATGTTGGACTGTCCTATCCAGTCCTGTTTAATTGTACTTTGACTGCCAAAACAAAGTAATCGGCAATGAAGGAGAAGAAAAAATTATGAAGTTAGGTAAAAAGCTTTGCAAAACCGCAAAGAAAAGCTTTTCTCTTGTGCTTGCACTTACCATCATGCTTTCGGTATGTGCCGTGTCGGGTATGTCGCTTAATGTATTTGCGGCAACATCTTCGGGACAGAAGATTTATATTAACCTGAACAAGAATAAGGAATGGAAAGATTTTTCTTCTGTTACATATCGTTTTGCTCAGGATGACGGTACGGTTCTCAAAACGGGTACTGTAAACAAAAATTCTTCGGGAGTTTTTGAAACTGTTGCACCACTCGGTGCAACAAAAATTGAGCTTTCTTCCGGGGTTAATTTTACTCTTCCCGAAAAGACTGTTGCAAGCGGTTTCCGCCGTATCTATCTTAATAACAGCAATACCTATAAGGAAGCTTATGCATATTCTTGGGTAACCGATACTGACTTCAACGCAGAGTGGCCGGGTGCTGCAATGAACAAGCTCACATCTTCGGACAGCGATTACTACTATGTGGATGTTAAATCATCCTATAAATATGTAATCTTCAACAGCAAGGGCGAAAAACAAACAAGCGACCTCAGTATTAACGATTCATACAGTACCGATAATGCTCTTTATGACGCCTCAAAAAGTCAGTGGACTAACCCGTTCATCAAGACTCTCGACCTTTCGGGTGCTTCGGGCGACACGGAATTTTATCTTACAACTGACGGCTCGTTCAAAGAAAGTAAATACCTTTCTGTTGAATCTCCCGACAATCAGTCAAAGGCAACATATAAAAAAGTTTATGTTTCAAACGATGACTGGAAGTCGCTTCCAAAGGTTTATGCAACTTTTGACTACAACGATGCCTATGAAGGAACAGTTGAGCTTGCAAAAACCACGGAAAACGGTCATGTGGTGTTCAGGGGTGAAATTCCGGAGGGTGCGGTTTTAAGATTCCATCCGACAGCAACTAACCTTAACGGTGCATCTTCCGCAACTTCATATCCGACAGGTTCGGGATATGATGATTCGGGCTACAGCAAGAACACGGCTACATATGTTAAGACAGCCAGAGGCGAAAGCTGGACAAAATTCTCGGAAATAGGCAATGTAGACTATAACGCTGTTGTTGAAAATTCATTCTCAAATAATCCTAACATAGTAGGCGTTGACGCAACATACTTTGACTACTGGTCTGATATGGAGCAGGAGAAAGGGTATTTTCAGTGTCAGGGTAATGGCAATATGTATGACTATTGGTATCAGTTTGATAACTTCAACAGCTACATAAGCAACATTGCTTCAAACTATAAGTCGGACTGGAAGTATCCTCTCTACTTCGGCAATATGTATAAGGGTAATGAACACTACGAAACATTTAAGACTCACGCAAAAGGACTTACAAACATCAACAATTATGATGATAACTATTACTATGCAGTAAACAACTCCAACGGTATGAAATGGGGCGGCGGTAATTATAACCAGTCCTTACAGGGCCTTATGTACAACAAGCTTGACAGCAAGGGTAATCTTCAGATTATAAAAGGTGTCAAGGCTCCGTACTTTGATACTGAGGCACTTTCAACCGCAATCCACAACGATAAAAGAGTTGCCAATGTTTATAAGTCGTCTTTCCCGTTCCGTACAACTACTGACAGTGAAGGTGTTACTACTTATGAATTTACTTCAAAGAATGCAGCCAATAACATCTACTTCACCTGGAACGGCCTCACACCGACAAAAATTAACTACGGTGCGGGTAAAAATTATGGAATCAGCGATGACCTGAAAAAATTCGGCGGCGAAAGCAACGGCTATGGTATTTTCCCGTTCAACAATACTTCAAATACATCATCGGGCAAGGGTACTAACGCTAACCTTGACTATGGTTTCGGTATCAGACTTGATATAGATTTCCGAGTTCCGAAGGACGGTTTACTTGCAGACGACAAACCTGCAACCTTTAACTTCAGCGGTGACGATGACCTTTGGGTTTATATCGGTGAGGATTCAACCGGTGCTGATGCAGAGCTTGCTCTCGACCTCGGCGGTGACCATAAAGAGGCAAGCGGTTCAATTAACTTTAATACAATGAAAGCAACTGCCGACAATGTATTTGCCGACTACTCATCTTCATCATCATCGACAACACTTACAGTTCCGAGTGATGAGTTTTGGGTTAAGACAGGTAATTATACAGACTTCTGTTTGTATGTTTGGCAGGATACAAGTGTTGGTACACTTAATAATGAAAAGTATTATGTAAAACCTTATGAAGTATCAGACGGTTTTTACAAATTCAAAAAGTCAGATCTTGGCAGCAATACAAACGCTATCTTCTGTAAGTGGCAGAATATAAATGACGGCAAGCTTACAGAAGACCTTACGCTTTCAGACCTTTACGGTAAAATGTGGAACGGTGACGGCACTCCGTATTCTGCAGACGTTTCATCACATCCTACAAACCTTGGCACAGTTTCAAAGACAATCAACAATGGTACTAAGCTTGATCCTAACAAGACATACCATATGGTAGTATTCTATATGGAGCGTGGTGAGGCTGAGTCTAACTTCTCAGTAAACTTTACAATGACACCTGCCAATAATGACCTCAAGGTTACAAAGGCACTTGATACAGGCGATGTTGTTTCTGAAATTTCAGATGACCTCAAAGCTAATGAAACTTTTGGTTATACAATCAAAGAGAACGACAACGATACCTCCGGTAAAGGCTACAAGCTTACAAAATCAGACGAAAGCACAAGCAGTGAAACTCTTTCAAACAGCGGTTTCACACTTAAAGATGATTATATGGCTGACTTTGACAACTCATTCAAGACAGGCAACAATATGACGGTTAACGAGTTAACAAACAGCAGTAACCTTAAATACACAACGAACTGGGAGCTTGTTAACAACAGAGACGGTTCAACAATCAGTAACGGTTCAACTACAAACTCGGCATTCAAGCTTGTAGATCGCGATGATAAAAGTGCTTATGCACAGCTCCAGCTCGACTATACCAACAAGATAGTGACAGCACCTCTTGAAATTTCAAAGAATGTTGTTGATGAAGACGGTACAACTGACTACGATACAAGTCAGCAGTTTACATTTGCAATTGCTCTCGACTTTGACGGCAACGGTTCAACCTATGACTACAAGACCTATCCTCTTGAGTATCGGCTCAAAGAGAATGGCGCAAGTGATTATTCAAGCACAGTTTACCGTACATCCTTGGACGGTTCGTTCACAATCAAAAAGGGCGAAAGCATTAAGCTTCTCAATATTCCTGTAGGTGCAACCTATAAGATTACAGAGAAAACCGTTACAGGTTATATTCCCTATAAAGTAGGCAATCAGAACTTCAACGGTACATTTGTCGGCACTCTCGCCGAAGCAGGAAATGCGCTTGACTTTATCAATAAGGTTAATCCTACAAACATTGCCGTTTCGGTAAATAAGACTCTTGACGGTCAGCCTTACAGCGGCAGCAAGTTCGTTTATACATTGACAGGTCTTAAATCAATGGATACAGCAAAACAGGATACCGACGGCAATACTATCAAGACAAACAGCACAGCATTAGTTTCCGAGAAATCGTCAACACCTGACGCAAGCGGTAAGGTTGAATTCAAAGACCTCAGCTTAGTCAGTGCGGGTGTTTACAGATTTAAGATTACCGAGGCTCTTGCCGAGGGTGAAAATGCATCCGATTATAAAATGGATACAAACACCTGGCTTGCCGAGATTGAATTGCTTGAAAGCGGTGAAGTAACGGCGGCTAAGTACATTAAGGTTAAGAACTCAGATATTGAAGGCAAAACCGATGCTCAGCTTGCAACTTACTTCAACGATTCTTCTCCTGTTGAAAAAGCCGTGTTTGAAAATGAAACCACACACGGAAGTGCAACAGTAAACAAGAAGAATCAGTCAGGCGGTAATGTAAGTGATACGGAATTTGCGGTGATGAAGGTATCCGAGGAGGGTATCTTTACTGCAGATGATATCAATACAATCATTAAAGATGCCTCAATGAAAACTCATATGACTTCTAAAAAGACAGACAGCAACGGTCAGGCTGTGTTTGACAATCTGACAATCTTCAAGGACGGTCAGGGCGAGTTTACAAAAACAAACGGTAATGTTGTATGGAGCGAAAGTTCCGATAATTATATATCAGGTACTTCAACATATCAGACATACTGTCTGTTTGAGTACAAACCGTCAGAGGGTTACACCCCGAACTACACACTTTCCTACTTCACACTTCCTGTTAAGGGCAAGTACGATGTTACATATGATTATGTTGACGGTGCAATTACAATGCCTTCGGCAAGCGGTGACGGAATGAACGGTTATTTTGTTCTCGGTTTGTCGGTTGCAGGTCTTGCGGTGACAATGTTCACGGGTTATGCAATCTATTACGGAAAAGGTCATAAAAAACGCAGAGCAAGATGCAGAAAGTAACCCAATATGATTTAACTTGTTAGAACAGATGATTTTTTAATCATATGTTTCTTTCATAGAAAACCTCTTTGACTGCTACGGACACCGTTGTTAGCCGGTGTCCGCCATGCAGCCACCCCAACCCGTTTAACCATTCGGTTAGAATATAATTACATATATTAAATCAAACACAAAGGAGAAAGTTAAAATGAAAACTACAAAGAAAATCTTTGCAGCAGTTCTTGCAGTAATGATGATCGCTCTCATGATTCCATTCTCAGCAAGTGCAGCAGAGAGCTATTCAGCTAAGTACAAACTTGCAGTTGATGCAGCTGACACTGACAAAGTCGGTGATTACACATTCAGCTTCTTCAAGATTGCAGACCTCGATCTCACAACAGGTAAGTACTCAAGTACTATCACCGACACAGCACTTAAGAATGCTGTAAATGGTGCATACTCAGATACAAAGTCACAGAATATCCTTACTGCTTGTGACACCCTCTACAAGAATAACAAAGAAGCATTCGGTACAGCAGCTACAACAATCAGCTTTTCTTCAACAGTTACAGAGGCTACTGCAACAGTAACAGACCCCGGTCTTTACTATGTATATTGTACTTCTAAGCCGGCTAAAGTAACAGGTGTTCAGAGCTCACTTGCTTCACTTCCTTACTTTGATGGTACAAATTATGTTTCAGTTGACCAGACAGAGCACAACCTTGCTGAAAAGGTTTCAACAAGTTCTGTTACAGTTGACAAGAGTGCTGACAAGACATATGTAGGCGACAACAATAAGACTGTAACCTACACACTTACAGCTTCAACAGCAGGTTCAATCGACAACCAGCTCAAAAAGTATGAAATCGTTGATACAATGGATGAAGGTCTTACATTCAACGAGAATTCAGTTGTAGTTAAGTACGACGGCACAGGTGATGCTCTTACTTTGGGTACAGATTACTCTATTGAAAAGAACCATCCTTACACAGGCAAGAACGGTGAGGCTACTGCTACATTCGCAGTTGTATTCAAATCTGCTACACTTGCATCTGAGAAGTTCTATGATGCAGAAAATGTTGTTGTTACATACACAGCTGATTTAAACGAAAAAGCTAAGCTCAACACAGCTATCCGCAACACAGACGGTCTTGTTTATGGTAACGATGCAGAAACAAACTTTGAATCCGGTAAAAATTCACCTGATGTATTTACATACGGCATGAAGGTTGTTAAGGTTAACGGCAATGACACAACTCAGAAGCTTGCTGACGCTGAATTCCAGATATTCACAGACGCAGAAGCTAAAACACCTCTTACAGTTGACGGCAAGAATGTAGTTGCTAAGACAGGCGCTAACGGTGAGGCTACATTTGTTCTCGAGGGCACAACAACAACATTTAAGTTTGATGCTACAAAGACATACTATGCAAAAGAGACAGCAGCTCCTACAGGCTACAACCTCAACAGCTCAGTATTCAAAGTAAACATCGACAAGAGCAAGGAGTACACATTTGTAGGTAATGTTACAGTTGACGGCAACAATGCTGTTGCTAACTATCCTGTAACAGTTCCTTCAACAGGTGGTATGGGTACAATTATGTTCTATGTTGGCGGTGCAGCACTTATCGCTTGCGCAGGTGTTCTCCTCTTTGTTCTTAAGAGAAAGAAAGCAGCTAAATAATTAATCGAATATCTTTATCTTAAAATCTGTGATATATGTAATTTTCAGGGGATGCGGTAACGCATCCCCGTTCTATTTACAGAAGAGCCGTAGAGGCGGATATTATCCGCCCGCCAAGTAATGGCAGATAAATTATGATAGATATAGAATTTTATAAATGTTGCAAACCATTGCAATGCTACGCTCGGGCATAAATGTTTTTTGACATTACAAACTATCTTCACGAATTGGGAACGGCGGCTCGCCGTGCTACAGATTTGTGCGAACAACTACAATACAACGCTCGGGCGGAATATGTTTTTGGTATTGCACAAACTATCTTCACGAACAGGGAACGGCGGCTCGCCGTGCGGTTGCGATAAATAGTAAAATATAGTATAATAACAACGGAACAAAAACACGCAGAAAAGGAAAATTTTATGAAACGAAAGCTGTCAATTTTACTAATAGTTTTAATATTTGTTGCAGGAATCGGCATAATGAGCTATCCGCTTGTCAGTTCCGCAATTAATAACTATGTCAGTCGAAGCAGGGTTAAGGAGTACACCGACAGGGTTGCTCAGATGCCGAGTGAGAAAACTCAAAAAATGTTTGAAGAGGCTGCTAAGTATAATAACAGCCTTTCAAATAATATGATAATTACCGACCCGTTCGACGAAAAGGCTTTTCAGAAAATCGGTGCAAATTATGAGAAAACTCTCAATATTGATGATAACGGTCTTATCGGCTATATTGATGTGCCGAAAATCAATGTTTATCTGCCGATTTATCACGGCACAAGCGAAGAGATTCTTTCCAAAGGTGCAGGGCATCTTCAAAACACTTCCCTGCCTGTCGGCGGTGCAAGCACACATTCCGTAATTTCTGCCCATTCGGGTTATCCGGGCGAAACATTTTTCGATTACCTCACCGATATGAAGGTCGGCGATGAATTCTATGTTCATATCCTCGACAGAACGCTGAAATATGAGGTTGATCAAATCGAAGTTGTTCTTCCCTCGGAAATCAATTCTTTGCGAATTGTTGACGGTGAAGACCTTGTAACGCTCCTCACCTGTACCCCATACGGCGTTAATACGCACAGACTTCTCGTGCGTGGCAAGCGTGTCGATTATGACGATACAAAGTATATTGAAACGGGCGAGTCGCTTGCGAAATTTGACAACGATTACATATTCTTTCTCGGTTACAAAATCCCTTATGCAGTCGCAATCGGCATAATTGTCGGCTTTGTTGCTCTTGTTGTGTTTGTGGTTGTATTCCTGCTCAAACGCAAAAAGAAGAAGTCAAACGGTGCAAAACGGCTGAGAGATGACTCGGCTGACGAAAATCAGAATGATTTGGGTGGTGATTGCGATGATTAAAAAAATTCTTACGGGTGTGGCAATAGCAATGCTCGTTGTCGGAATAGGTCTTGTCGCATTCCCCCCCATATCAAATTTTATCGGAACACAGATTTCAAACGGTGAGGCTGACGGCTTTGACACCCGTGTTGAAGAAGTTGAGGACGGCTCTTTTGAACAGGCGGTCAAGGACGGCAAGGTTGACGAAGAGGGTTACAAAATTGACAGGGAAGGCAAGCGTACCTCCAAACAGCCCATTGTTTTCAAGGCTGACCTCGACAGACTTTTCAATGACAGCGTTGCCTACAACAAAAAACTTGAAACGAACCAGTATGAAATGCTCCGCAACGATACCTATTCACAGGCTGCTGTCAATCTTGAGGATTACGGCATAACCGACGGCATTTACGGCTATGTTACCGCTGAAACAATAAATATGCGTCTGCCGATTTACCTCGGTGCGAACAGCTCAAATATGAGCTACGGTGCGGCACATATGAGTGCAACCTCATTGCCGATCGGCGGTAAGAATACAAACGCAGTCCTTGCAGGTCACACGGGATACATCGGTCGAATATTCTTTGACAACCTCCGCAACCTCAAAATCGGTGACAGGGTTTCAATCACAAATTATTGGGATACACTCAATTACAAGGTTGTTGAAACCAAAGTCAATAAGCCGAGCGAATCAGGCGACTGCTATTTGCAGAAGGACAGAGATTTGCTCACGATGTTTACCTGCATAAGTGACGGCAACGGCGGTTTTGACCGTTACTATGTAATATGTGAGCGTGCGTCATAATTTACAGCAGACTGCATCACGGTGCAGTCTGTTTTTTTGTTTAAAGACTAATTGTTTAAAACAGAAATGACCGAGTATTTTGTCTGTCATTTGTAATAGTTAATATTTGGAAAATACGCATATATTGCCGTAAATGCCGAATTTATTTTAAAATTATTGACATAAGAAAAATAGATTGATAAACTTAAACAAGTATGAACAAATTTGCGGATAAAATTACAAACACGGAGGATAACAATGA
>ERZ791830.1004-NODE-1004-length-20982-cov-2.410283_pt1 | contig 20982 bp, 31 predicted proteins | sample MGYA00509945_ERZ791830 | MGnify/ENA primary metagenome ERZ791830 (study PRJEB30046, sample SAMN00792021) | human gut metagenome | study: EMG produced TPA metagenomics assembly of the A metagenome-wide association study of gut microbiota in type 2...
AAAAATAGATATAAAATATAATCAAAAATATGTAGTATTTATATGAGTATTTTTTGTTTTTTGCGCTGCAAAACGATATCGTATGTGGAGCTGGTTTGTGATATGAACTGGTTTACATAATATTGTCATAGCGATATTGTTATGATTCTGGTGATTTTGAAATAAAAATATGAAGGGGCTGATACAATGCTGATAAAATGTCGTAATTGCGGTTCTAGATACTCAGAATACGCAGAAAAATGTCCAAAATGCAACCAATCAAATACAAACATAAAACAATTTAATAAGGAATGTTATACTTTTGGTCAAAGAAAAAATTATTTTTCAGATCAAATATTAAATGAAAAAGGTCGAGATATACACCTTATTATTAAAATCGCAGTAGTGTTAATTATATTTTTAATCATTTTACTTTCAATACTATTCTAAACTAAAGGAGATGTTTGTATATGTCATTAGTGCGTTGTCCAGAATGCGGACATATGGTTAGTACTCACGCACCTAGTTGTCCAAAATGTGGATTCCCATATAAGAAATATGAAGATACAGCAAAAGCATATGGAATTGATATTCATAAAGAACCATTTATAGAATACTACTGGATATCAAAGATTACTGAAGATGTAAAATATATAAAACAATCTTCAAAAACAATGTGTGCCGAATGCGGTGAAGGGCTAAATGGAAGATCAGTATGTCAAAATTGTGGGTTTGACATCAGTTTGTACAGAGAAGAAAAACGTTTGCATCAAGAAATGTATAAAAAAGAGATGATGAATAAATCTCGAAAAACAAGAGGAAATGTAGATCAACCATTAATGGTACATTGCCCTGGATGTAAAAAGGCCGTAAGCTATTATGCAGACACTTGTCCAGACTGTGGTTTTCCAATTCGGAAATTTATTTCAGAACATAACATTCAAGATATAAAGAAAGTACATGTTTGCCCTAAGTGTGCTAATTTATATGCTGGCATCAATTATGAAAAACAACCACTCTATATGGCATGTGAGTTTTGTAATACACCTATGCTTGAAATAGATGCTGACAACGCAGAAGTTTGTTTTGAAAAATGTTTTAACTGGCAGAATCCGGATGTGGATGGGTTAGCCATTAAAATTCTTTCAAAATACGCAAATGCAAAACCAGATCAGACAGCGATCCAACATAGGCATAATATTTTGAATCGACGAGAGCAAGACGAAGAACGTCAAGAGCAACTTCTGGCGCAAGCTAACATACCAGCTCCGAACATTCCGAAATGCCCGGTATGTGGCAGTACAAATATTGAGAATATTAGCACTTTGAACCGCGCTGTATCGACTGCTATGGTAGGAATCGCATCTGATAAAATTGGAAAACAGTTTAAGTGTAAAAATTGTGGATATAAATTTTAGAATCATTCCTCATTTACTTTTACCTGTTCCACAAGACGTCTCATTTTCTCTTGTAATACACGCTGTTCCTCAGTAAGAGTAGATGGATCAGCATATATGGAAGGATAATTAGTCTGCGGAAATGGATAACTTATATCCAAATCAGCCATGTAACATTTATGAGCCTTTTCAAGTCCATAATCAATTAGAATACTATCGTACATTTTTTATTCACCTCCAGAAATGTTGGATTTATTAAATAATTATGATATAATATAGGAAATATTTACGGAGGTAATGGCTATATGAGCAAAGTCTTTTGTCCTGAATGTAGAAAAATTTTAAGCCAATACGCTGAATCTTGTCCAAATTGTAGCTTTCCAATAGCTAAATATGTTCAAAATGCTCATTTAACTGATTTTTCAAAAACTTTTGTATGTCCAAAATGTGGATCATTTAATACATCGACAGATATAGTAGCAACGATTCGATGCGATTTTTGCGGAACACCAATGTTCCAAACGAATGAAGCGACAACAGATACAATTTCAAATACATCATGGCCTAAAACAGAGGATGAAATTGATTCATATATTTATTCTTTACTTGAAAAATGTAACAAAGTAGATGAATACGATGAAAAAGCACATCAACTTTATAAGCAAAAACTAATAGAAAGAGTAACACAACGTCGTCAGCAACAATCTAATCAGCAAAAGCAATCATCCGCTAATCAACCCCATTGTCCAACTTGCGGTTCTACCGACATCATAAAAATCTCAGCAGCTAAGAAAGCTATGGGTGCTGGATTATTTGGCTTGTTCAGTAAAACCGCTAAGAGTCAGTTTGAATGTAAAAATTGTGGTTATAAGTGGTAAATGAAAAGAGATAAGATATGAAATTAAATCTTAACTGCGTTAGAGATGTTTTAATGTATATTGAGGAAAATACTGAATTTCAGCAATTATGGCACGTTTATCCGATGACGTTAGAAGAAGTAGAAAACAGTTTAAGTGAAAAGTACACAAGACAAGAAATTTGGTATGCGCTATTTGTTCTGAAGGATTCTCGATATATTAGGGCGAGGATCATGGAACCAGATTCTGAATATCGTGCATATGACAATAGTGGACAGAAAATATACTGCCTTACAACAAGAGGAATCTCTCTTTTAAATTGTATTAAGAGTCAAAAAATTTGGGATATTGTAAAATTCTATTATGATAAAAACGATTTTATTACATTAGATAATCTAAGAAGTATATCGGAAAGAATTATTAATTTATATATATCCCAAACACTTGATAAAACCTTTTTTGAATATCAGGAAAAATTTGGACTAAATCAGAATACAGTAAAAGAAGAATAGTGTGTAACAATATGAATATCAGCCCCTAAGAAGTTCCCTCCAACCGATGGATCAAAAATCTGTCGCAGGAGAGGGCTTCTTATTTTTTTTTCGATTTTCAGTGCCGCATACAGTATCCGGTGTACCAAAACTTCCCTATAAGTTTAAAAGTACCCCCTCCCCCTAGGGTGCTAATTTTGAGTTAGTGTGTGAATGAACCACATTCCTACTTCCCAGAAAATAGCACTCGACTTTGCGGTTTTAACTGCCCCCGAATGCCCTTCATGCCCATCGAACACAGCAGATCTTCCAGCCGGTTCCCTGCTCCCATCAATCCCAAATAAATCAGAAAATCGCCCTTCCTCTGATCCGATCCGGCAGAAAACCAAAAAAGACCACCCCATTTTCCAATGCGGTACCAAACCAGAAAAAGGATGGTCAGCAGGAGAGAGACGGAGTAATCAGAAGAAACAGCAGGAAAAAGAGCAAAACGGCAGCCATTACCAGAGCAATAAAAAAAGACTGACGGGGTAATTCCCGCCAGCCGTTCAAGCTGAATCATTTTAAGATTGTGTCTTGTCTATATTCGATGTCATCCAGTGCCGTGCTATCTGCATTGTAAACAAAAATGCTTTCGATTCTATCACCCTTCTTTCCGGTGTGGTACTTGATGTAGTAACCACTGTCAAGCTGTCCGTTCCCTTCATCATCTAACACGGTACCGTGTACCACTTCCACGATGATTTCCCCGTTTCGGTTTTCAAATGCTTTCGTACAAGCGTCAAACTGTTCTTTGCCGTCAGTATAAAAAATCTTTACTCTGTCATCTGCTCCCGTCTCTGCTTTGCTCTGTTCGGTTGTCTCTTTGCTTTCGTTGATTCCATTTGACAGGGTGACAGGCTTACTCATCAATGATACTGCACATAGTGTTCCAATCATCATTTTAAATAATCTGTTCTTCATCATCTCTTTACCTCTTTCTTTTATCTTTGCTTTAGTATTGTTTAGGGTGTAGCCAGTAGCGGTTACACCCTTTTTTCTTTACTCTTCATTCATTATGAACTTGACAGCCTTTTCCGCTTTGCCCGCCGCTGATACGATAAACCGCGGATCGTTCTTTAAAACTTGCATCCAGTTTTGAATATATGCGGCATTGTTACGGAATGTTTTCTTGTTCTCGAGTCCTAAGAGATTCATAAGGAAAGCGGAGCCAAGCTCTGCACACAATTCCTCCCTAGAATAAACACCGTTTCCAAAATGAGCGTCTTTTTCAAGTCTGTTTAACCTGCTCTTATGTCCGGTACTATGTATCATCTCGTGATAAAGAGTTGCGTAAAATCCATTCACATCTTTATATTGATTTCTTTCCGGTACCTGGATGAAATCGCCTACCGGACTGTAGAACGCTTCATTTGTTGCATATTCCAGAATTTTGATATGTTCCCGTTCCACATAATCTCTTTTAATCTTTTCGGCTGATTCGATCGGCTCCACTTCTGGAAGTTCTTCTTCTTTTAATTCCACGCCGTCTACCTGCGAAATATGGAAGACATTGTAATAACGAAGCATCGGAATTTTCTTTTCTTCCTTTTCGCCCGTTTTTTCGTTTTCCTCTTCTACAATCTGGAATTTCCAAAAGACCACGATTTCGGATTTTTCACCTTTGCGGATCTTGCCGCCTTTTTCTGTCCACTGTTTAAAGGTTCCATAGGCTCCGCGATGCTTCAACACCATCTGATTCATTAATGAATAAGATTTTTTGCTTACGAAGTTGTACGCGCCGGATCTGCGACCGCTCCAAGGTTTCTCCCACGGAATACTTCCTTTTTCCAATTCTTCAATGATTCTTTCAGTGACCATTTCATATACTGACTTACTCATGTTCGTTACCTCCTCTGTATTTAATTGTTAAGATTATAGTACACTAACAGGTGAATTAAAACAATATCAATAATTCACTAAAAAGTGTATCAAAAATTATGAAAATTCACTAGTAGGTGTACAAGTTAAACAACAAAGCAGTACACTAATAGGTGAAATATTGGGTGTTTTGTCAATGGATTAAATTCACTAATAGGTGTACTATTAAGCCATCAACAGAACACAGGAACAAACGCGAATGGTGAAAACGATGTGGCGCAAGCGTACCGGAGACACCAACGTAATACCGGAAAAGGATAAGAAGAGATTGAGACGCTCACAAAGCTACGATAGCCTTAACGCCTGCCGGAGCTACGTTCCATATTAAGAAAGAGAGGAACCGCATATGTGTAAGAACATGAAAGAACTGCAAACCGTATCAGAAAGAATTTTCTCCTTAGAGCAGAAGAAAGCTCAGAAGAAAAAAGAGATGGACGAACTGGAGAAAGAAATCAAAATGTTGAAGAACGAAACTTCTTCCTACATGAAAAAACGTCAGAAGAACGAATTAAATATTGCAGGATTCACAGTTCTTTTTACAGCTTTCGCCCGTTCATCCTTTGACAAAGATGCTTTCATCGCAGGAGAGAGCAACGGCGCAGAACTCTATAGAAAGTATTCTAAGGAAATCCCGATGGAGCGCGTTACAGTAAAGGTTGCAAAATAAATAGGTGGCGGCGGAATTTTCCGCCGTGAACCCCCAAACAAAAGGAGGAAAACAATCATGATGATTTCAGAGTTCATAGCAAGAACAAAGTTCGAACCAACAGCAGAAGAGTATGACAAAATTGAAGAGGAGTATTACAACTTCGACGGTGACAAAGATAAGTTCTGCAGAAGCTGGGTAAGACATGGAGGTATTCAGAGACTTAGCCGCGAACGTGTCCGCAAGATTAATGATCTGAAAAAGCAGTTGGAAGAACTGAACAAGACTTACAATGAGGATATGCAATTTTACGAGGACAGGGACGCGAAACTTTGCAAAGAGCTGAACGACACCAGAGCCGAGAAGGACGCCGCACTTGATAAGTTGGCAGCCATTCGTACCATGTTAATTTAAATAGAGCGCAAAACAGCGCTGTACATTCCCGCCGCGGAGGTTACGAGGGCAGAAGGAGTAAAGCATGAAACGGGTTTATATTCCGCTATGGTTAGCATTAAAACAGGCGCGTGAAGCCTATGGTTATCCGAAAGACTACGGCATCTGTGCTTGTTACGATGTAGAAAATATGGGATGGTGCAAGGATGAGGTAACGAGATGGTATCACTTTATCTCTGTCGATGGTATGCCAGCATACACATTAAAACGTTAGTAACAATTATATACATAAAACATAAGAAAGAAGAGGGTAAGAACATGATGAACGCTATTATCAAAACCAACATTGGAGCAATGACACTTGGAGACTTTGAAGTTAATATGTCTGGAGACAACCTTGATCTTAGTTTGTTCTTTGACGTGACAGCCGTCAACGATACTGTAAAATATATCATCTTACATAAACTGTTTGATCTTCAGATGCACTACGTATTGCAGTTTCCGGATGAAGCCGAAGAATGGCATGACGCTAATCTTGTCATCACGGGCAAGTGCTTACACGTGAGCGTTGACGAATCCGGTAAGCTCAAAACCGTTCTTTTGATTGATTACGAGGACGTACACAATCCGCGGTTATGGGGAACAGCTCAGATCGAGGTTAATCTGTCATCGCATGAACGAGAGCTGCGTCAGTTTATTATTTATTCAGTCTTGAAGAAATTCTGCTAAACAACTATCAACGGGGGCGGGTTATAGTACCTGCTCCCAAGGACCAGGGAAAGAGAGGAAAAAATCATGTTTGAGATGGGTTTAGTTGTAATTACCAATGGTATCAATGATAAATTGGATAATGTAAGATTCAGCAAAGAACTTAAAGTAGCTTTGCATCGCTTCACTTGCGGAGACTGGGGCGAGATGGAGCCCGAAGATATCGAAGCCAATAACGAAGCTCTGCGGAATGGGGAAAGATTGTTTGCAGCTTACAAGACATCAGAGGGAAAAATCTGGATCATAACGGAAGCAGATAGATCTGCAACCACTATTCTTTTTCCGAATGAATACTAAGGGGGCAGCGGAGATGGCTATTGTATTGACCAATGGGCAAAACTATGTAAAGAAAAGCAATTTTGAGGGTGAGAAAGTATATAAAACACAGGACACCACAGAAGCAGAAGAGTATTGCAATATCAGTACAGCACGAGAAAAATTAATGAGTGCGCCAGGAAAGTTAAAGGGCTATTATATCTTATGCACGGATGGAGAAGGAAAACCAAAACATAGACGAAAAATCTACAGCAAGGAAGAACGCCTTCATATCTATCATAAATATCATGGAAGATGTGCGCTCTGCGGAAAGCCAATTACATACGAAGAACTGACTCTTGACCATATCAATCCCTTATATCGCGGCGGTACAAATAGTCTAAATAATATTCAAGCGGCATGTTTTGCTTGCAATGAGTTTAAAGCAAACATCAAACCGGAAGATTTTGAACAGAAAATAGAAGAGATTTTTCTGTATCAGACAGATAAGAAACACGGAAAAGAACTGCGCTGGAAGATTGTAAAGAAGCTGTTGCAAGGGATAATGTAAAAAGCAAATGGCACCGATGGATGAGAAAAAATCTGTCGGTGCTGAAATGATGAATTGAAAAAAATCTAATACTCATATATAATGGAGGTATCATATATGGGAGTGATTAATATGTCAGTAACAAAAGTAATCGAAGAAATTTTAGTGAAGAAAAATGTATCAAAGATGGAATTTGCGGAAAGTATTGGTATTACCAAACAGAACCTCAGTAATAAATTTAAAAGGGACAATTTTTCTGCGCTGGAGCTGGTTGAAATGGCAGATGCATTGGGAATGGAATTGATTTTGCGTCAGTCTACTAATAAAGGACTAAAAGAAGGCGAGTATATATTGGACTATCCAGAAGAAGAAAAAGGTAAAGCCAAACGTAAAATGACAGAAAAAGCAAAACAAGCCGCTGCCGAAAAAGCAAAAGAGACAAAAGCTAAGCATAACGTATAATTTTTCAAAGAAAGGAGATCCACATCATGCCATTACCAAAAGCAGAAACATATACGCTAGAAGACATTTACAATCTTCCAGACGGAGAACGTGCCGAGTTGATTGACGGACAGATCTACTATATGGCACCGACGCCGAGCAGAACACACCAGAAACTTTCATTAAAAATCAGCAACAAAATTGATACTTATATCACAGAACATAAAGGAAAATGTGAAGTGATTGCAGCGCCTTTTGCTGTATTTCTTAATAAGGACGATCTGACCTACGTGGAACCGGATATCTCTGTCATCTGTGATCCCGATAAGCTAACCGATAAAGGGTGCAATGGCGCACCGGATTGGGTAATTGAAATTGTTTCGCCATCAAGTAAAAGAATGGATTACTCTACGAAATTATTCAAGTACCGTACGGCAGGCGTTCGTGAATACTGGATTGTTGACCCAGCGAAAGATAGGACTATGGTCTGGAACTTTGAGAACGATGACTCAGAAGAATACTCCTTCAAAGATAAAGTGAAAGCCGGTATCTATCCAGATCTGTATATTGATTTTGCAGAAATAGAGCTGTAAACACAAAAAAGACACAAGGCACCAATGGAGATTTTTCCAGCGGTGTCTTTTTGTGTGGTAGACTTCTTCTCCAGACGGAGGAAAAGTAAAAACAATCCGAATAAATATACTTATAGAGAAAATCGGGTTTCTCCAGATGGAGAAAAGCGATCAAAAATACTTACATAGGGAAAAGGGTTCTCCAAACGGAGAAACCTTATCTACGAAAAAGAAGATCGGTAGACTCTTCTCCAAACGGAGTACAGTCTAAAGCATAAAAACAATACAAGTGGTGAAAATAGCTTTCATCCAAATGGAGAAAAGCTAAATTAATGGTCAACTTGCAAAATCCAATGTTCTCCAAATGGATGATAATGGAGCAGGAGCGGTACCAGATACAACAATTTACAGAAAAATAAAAATTTTGCTGGACAAAAGGAAAAAGTAGTGCTATTATGTCCATAATGATAAGACAACTTATCAGCTACAACTATCAATAGATTTGTTTGAATTTCCTGTTTGTGTGATCCGTATGGAGGCACGGGAAAAGCTTAGATAGCCCGTATGGGGATTTAAGCCTTGTTAAATGATCTAGCGACCCGTATGGGAGCAAATATTGAACAAAATTAATTCCGATGATTGTAGGGGTTAGTTCGCATTCCTTTGGGTGAACACAGTTTCCGATAAAGAGTAGAATGCGGGGCGAGTGGACACAGTTCCCGAACGCCCACAATCCCGGCAGGTATACCTCAATGGTATTCCCGGTCATATTGTTGAAAAGAAAGATGTCGTAAGTGGTAGACTGCAATTTTTTAAGTGAAAGTATTTTACTTAGACAAGGCGCTGATGACTTATAAAATGTAAGGCTAAGAGGGATTTTATGCCCTTTTTTATTTTTGAAAAATTCATACTGATAAAAAATATTCCCTCCGATTTTACTCGTCGGAGGGAATTTGGGTTATTTATTGTTTTCTTGCGAATTAGTGGAAGATTTGATATAAGATTTTAATAAAGCTGTATAGTCTTTCCAAAAGTCCTTTTTTTTATCATCAGGTAATTTTGCTAATGGTGAAGACATAATAGCTATTACAAGACCAAGATCAAAGTTCATGTTACGAAGTAGCTTTTCAAGCTTTTCAATGGCGTAAAGTAAATCTTTATCTCTGATAAAGTCAAAGTTTTCATTGATTTCGCGTTTTAATGTAACATATTTTTTGTCATAATCTGTAGGCTGTACATCATAAAAAGTGAAATCCTCATTTTTGCTTTGCTTTTCACTGATATTGTCATGTATTAATTTGTTACGCTCTTGCAAAGTTAAAAAACCATTTTCCCTTAATAAAGTACGGACGGATTCATGAATAGATTCTTCCGGATATCCTTCAGAGAGTAGGATATTATAAAGAATACCTTGCATTGTAATATAATTTATTGATAAGATTTTCTTTGAAAGAATATCATCAATAAGGGTTTCTGGCAAATCAAATTTAATTAATGTACGAGAGATATAGCTGTTTTTGGATGTATCAACGATTTCAATTTTTAATTTATTTGGTTCCAGTGATTCTGCCATAGACGGATCTAAAGGCCTATTTTTATTTATTATTTGAACAAACTCGGATGGTGTGACATTTAATTTTTCAAGCTGTTCTTTTATATACGTAATTAATGTGTCTGGGATGGGAAACTTTCTGATTTCAAAATTAAATTGATGTATCCACTCTTCACGTTCTATTTCTTCTTTGGTCATATGCGCCATGGAATCATCTATTAGATTATCCATATACTCGGCGTATTCATCATCAGATAAATCAGTGATTTTGCGAAAAATTTTATTTAATAATGCAAAGTCAATTTCCTTTATTTTTCCATTTTCTATTTGTGAAATATAAGAAGCGCCTTTCCCTAATTCTTTTGAGAGTTCGTCACCGCGTTTCTTTTTTGATTTCCTTAAATCTCGTATTGTAGAACGAAGATTCTCTGTTAATTCGATATTTGGCATGATAACTCCTCCTGCTTTTTATATTATATCACATAAACTATTATAAAATCAATAATTATTGAGATGATAATTTTTATAATAATTATTATAAAAAGTTATTGACAGAGCTAAAATATAGTGCTATGATAACCATACAACCGAACGGGGAACGTACTAATCAACACTCAACAAGCCGACTCCGTGAGGTTAAAAGAAAACACGAGCAATGTTCGTATAATAAAAATTGGAATAAAAAAGAAGGTCAATGCTTTGGAGAACATCGACCTATCTTGAATGGTATTGGAGTACCATTTTATATGTAACAGACTCACGAATGAATCTGTCTCTCAACAAAGACAAGTATAACATCAAATTCAAATCGTGGCAAGTCTGCCAACAAAAATTCCAACAAAAAATTAAAACAAAGCAATACCAGAAGCAACACAACAGGTGTCAGTTTAACTTTGAACACGACACAGGTCTATTTCGTGCACCATTTTTTGAACCTTGACAATCACATATAGTAAAACTCGATCTGAAGCAGGGCATATTCAGCTTATTTATTTTATTATTGCTAGAACAGATAGAACATATAAAACACATAGTGAAAAACCAGTCAAGAAATCAAAGAGCGGCCGCAGAACTATTTCGATGGATATGCTGAGAGATATGTAAGACACAGGAAATGCACAGACAAACAACAGGAAAAATACAAATAAATCACACGTAAAGGAGACGAAAAACAATGAGAACATTAAGTTTTAGACAGGGTGAATTAGCAAGAACAATGATGAAGAGCACAACAACCAATGCACACATGATTCGGGAATTAAATCGCATTGATGATGCGAAATGGAATATTATGTGTGAAGAGGTTGATAAAGTGCTTCAGCAGAAAAATGCAGAATTAAACGATAAACGATGGGAAAACATGGTTGAAGATTTCGACAGAATTGCAGCCACGGAGCATGTTGATCGGGCATCATTATATGTAGCTTATATGGAATGGCTCAGTAATAAACGAGTAAAATAATCTTCCACGCCGAGTGGAGAACAATAGTTATAGGGAGTGGTCATTGCCGACTGCTCCCAATACAAACATAGGAGGACACAGATCATGGAAAAATACGAGGAACCACTTATCCATCCAGATACTATTTCGTGCCAGATTGACGAAACGGACTATTCAGAAGAAGGTTTTGGTTTCGTAAGCCGTCACGAGTTTATCAACCAGACAGGCATTTATGTTACGCCAGCATATTTCGGAAAAATTAATAACCAATTCCAGAAATCAGGTGTGAGTGTAGCAGAGTTTTTGGAGAACTACGAAGATAAATATTCAGCATTCCCAGTGGAGAAGATAAAGATGGAAGGAACTTTTAAATATCTTCCGGATGATACGCTTCTTAGTGGATCAAATATAAACTCTGAGGATATTTGCCCGAATATCTGGGAGCTTATGGATAATCTGTCAACTTATTGCTACGGTATGAAATTATACTTTTGGGCACACAAGATGTAAAGCACAACGAGAGGAGAAGAGTAACTATGTATAAAGGCCCTAGAACCAACATGTATCTCGTCCGTTCACTGTCAATGACAAATTGGCTTTGCAATCACGGACACAAAATCTTAAAAGTTGAGGACTCAGAAAGAGATGAAAAGCTGAAGGTGTTTTTCTTTGAAGATACGCCAGCTCTCCATAGAACCATGATGAGCTTCCAAAAAGGAGTGTGATCTCATGGCAAATGGCGAAGCAAAAAGAATAAGATTTTCCGATCTGATCGGAAGTAACCACACAACATGGGAAGATACCAGAATCATTTTAGATGGTGGTACAGGCACAGGAAAAACGTATTTTATTTTAAGAATTCTTGCTCCCTATGCAAGACTGTTAGGAAAAAGGATATTATATCTGTGCAACAGAAAAAAGCTGAAGGAGCAGGTGAAACCAGAAATTGGAAAACGGCATCTGAAAGATACGGTAACAGCGATGACGTACCAGGCACTTGAAACCAGTTTGAATAAAGACTCGAACAGTATTCCGTTTTATGATTACATAGTCGCGGATGAATGCCATTATTTTACAAATGATGCGCTTTTCAATGAGTACACAGATATTTCTTACCATTATCTGTACCATCAGAAAAATAACGTAGTCATCTACATAAGTGCTACAGCAAAGATATATTTTCATTGGTTGAAGAAAACCAGTAGAGTTCTTCCGGAACATTGCTTTGAAATTCCGAAGTCATACGATTACGTGAATGGGGTATATTTCTACAACAAAAAGTTCCTTCAGCCTAAAGTAGATGATCTGCTAGAAAATGAGCCAGACAGCAAAATCATTATTTTCTGTAATTCATACAGAGTCATGAAGGAGTTGCATAAAAAGTATGGTGACAGGGCGAACTACATGGCATCCGAGAGAGCTACAGAAGTTAAAGAATTTTGCGATACAGATTGTGTCTATGGACATCCGGATGGAACAGTCACTTTTGACAAACGGTTGTTGATTACAACGAAAGTCATGGATAACGGAGTGGACATCAAAGATCGTTCTGTAAAACATATTTTCTGTGAAATTTTTGATGTGGATTCTGCAATACAGGCATTGGGACGCAAAAGAAAGATTGATGCCAAGGACACCTGCGCATTCTACATTAAAGATTACACTGGACAGGCAATCCAAGGTTTAATTAACTCAAACAACTATCAGACGGAACCAGTGCTGATGTACGAAACGAACTACGACAAATTCCAGAAGATGTATGGGAAGAAGCGTAAGCGCATCCGCGAAAATAGAATTTTCTATGCTGAATTCAGTGAAAATCGTCGGGATTCACGACTGAAAATCAACAAAATGCGACTGCAAAAGTACATGATGGATCTTGCGGTACTAAAAGAGATGAAGGAAAAATCTTACAAGGAAGTAATGAGTGCGCTTCTGGGGAAAGATCTTGCAGAAAAAACAGAAACACTGACCATGCAGATTGATGAAAAAGATAGTTTTCTTGAATATCTGAAATCCATAGAGAGCAAATGGTTATATGACAGTGATCGTAAAGAGATTGTCAAGAGATTCGAAACCATTGGAGTCAAGCTGCGAAGAGCTGGCATAAATACTTTGAACGGTGCATTGGAAGATAATTACGGGAAAAAGTACAAGTGCAGATTTCGAAACAGGCAGTTGGATGAGGATGGTAAAGTCACTAGAAAAACGCTAGTGGATAATCGAAGAAATCTTGAGGATGGTTCTCCAAATCCAATGAGGAAAAAGGCGTATTGGATACTTGAGTAACTGTGCTGGGAAGCAATTGGCATCCCACTAATAATTATAGTGAAGTGTCAATCACTTCCCAGACAAAAAAATCTCTTATTACCGAATTAAAAGTGCCATTTTTTTAAGATCATTTTAAGAGCAAAAAGTTTTATGTTAGCCGAAGGCCATATCACGAAAGTCAGCGCGCGAAGCGTGATGAATTGAGTGATGCCCTGCGGGAGCACCCTCGGAGAGCAGCAGAGCAAGCCAAGAAATTAAATTGTAAACAGCAATACCTATGCGGGGGCGCTACCACCCACTTATCCACCTAGTCTCCCTAAGCATCTGTCACGATTTTCTGGGGAAAATCGCACCATCTGCTAAGTTCGACTTTGGTGTCTAACTGTGCGTCCTTGCGTTCGCCCCCGAACCCCTAACGCAATTGTATCTGCTTGATATAAAAGTGTTTTTGTAAAAATAAGAAATCAGAAGAGGAGAAGAATACTTATGAAAGCATCAGAATTAGAAATTGGAAAGAAGTATTATACAACGGGGTACACAGGAACTTATGCAGTAACTGTGCTTGAGATTTTAGACGAAAGAATTGCATTAGTAAAAACTAAGAACGGCAATCCATTCAAGAAGTCCATTAGATGGTTATTTGAAAATGAGGAAGCTGTAAAGAATGCTGGCAGAGCATGGGAACATGCAAAAAGACGTAGCAGAAGAAAATAACATAGGTTGGTTGCGTTTTGACATCCCACTAGAATATATAGTGAAGTGTCAATCCGCAACCAGGCAAAAATCAGATAACAAATGAAGAGGAGAAGAATCATGAATATTGAAATCATTAAAAATCACACAGAAGAAATTGCAAAGAAAATTAACGAACAGTTTGAGCTTGAAAAAGACTCCATCAAGGAGCAGTTGCTGGAAGAGATCAAAGGATATATTACACCTGTTCCTACTCACTACGAGTGGACGCGTGGCGACTGCCCGTATGATGATTCTGGTGAGCTTTATGTAGACGGGCTGGTTTCTCTGTACCAGACGATTGCTGAGTTTTTAGAAAATGAGTATACAGGAGAAAAAGAAGCAGTATACCAGAATCGTCATGGACTTAGCTATGAAACGTATGGAGATAGGATAGAAAATCTCACAAGAAATATTGGCTTTGACATCTTGAAAAAAATAACCTGTGAGTATGCAGAAAAACTGTTTAATACAGCAATCTCTGGGGAAGATTTTATGAAGATCTTAGAAAAATATAACTACGAAATCTATGTAGACAGTATGGCATTTGACTTTATTTTCTATGAAAGGGCAATAAGATTCGTTAGAATTGAAGGTTTGAAACTGTCTGAACTGGTGGTACCCAGTTTGGGCTAACCTTTGCAGCGAATTGATGGAGTCCTAAATCGGGACTTCATACCGTCATAACCCGATAACAAATCGTTATTGAGTAGGGGTGTCCATTTCAGCAACACCAGATTCCCAAAATGGGAATGTGCCAATCGACGTTCTGACAGTTGTGTATGCGGTAAGTGTTGCAACCCGTACCGGGGGGTACGTGTTCAATATAAGCTTCGACTACCTCCAGATGGGGGGTGGTAGATTGGTGATGGCGGAAAATTCCGCAGTGAGCTACGTCTCCAATCTAATGATGGTCGAAAATTCGACCGTGAGCTACGACTAGCCCAACACTGGGGCTAATCGTAGAAAGATAAGGGAGTAGAAAGTAACGGCTCCCTTTAAAGATAATAAAATAACAGATGCAGTCCTAAAATGGGATTGCAGAGGAGTTGTCCATCGTGGACACCCCCAAATATTACTTGAAAAGTTTTCGAAAGGAGTTTTTATATGTTAAAATTGGAAGATTTAGTTGTTGATCCGGAATTTGAAGCGCTATTACCGGCGCTGTCACCGGAAGAATTTAAAAATCTGGAACAAAGCATTTTGAAAAATGGCCTGCTTGATCCTATTAAAGTGTGGGAAGAACCAGATACAGGAAGACACATCATTATTGATGGACATAACAGATATAGGATTTTGAAAAAGAGTAGCATTTACTGGGACTGCTGGAACGGTTATAAATACATTTACCAGGACGAATTACCTACTCGGGATGATGTAAAAAAATGGATGCTTGAAGCAGCTAGGCAGACGTAATTTGCGTGATGTTGATAGGTATGAAATTACACAGAAATTCAAAAGTGTTTACGAAAAACGTGCTAAAGAAAATCAATCGGCGGCTGGTAAAGGTTTGACAAATTTGACAAAAGTTAATACCCGTGAAGAAATGGCGAAAGCTGTTGGTGTATCAGAAGGAACGTACCAGAAAATGGATACGGTTATGAAGTCAGACAATTCGGATTTAAAAGAACAGCTTAAAGCGGGCGAGATTTCCGTTCATAAAGCGTATCAAGAGGTACTCAAGCGTGAAAGCAGTACATGCAAAAATTGCGGGAATATTAATCAAGACAATGAATTAAAGTGGCTGGAAGAATTATGCAAAGATTTTATTGGACAGGTGAATGGTAGATTCTTTAACGGTACCATCGAGAAGATGGATGAAGATCATGTAGCAAAAGTTCATGATATTTTGAAGAAGTTTGAATCGGATATTTTTAAGTTGTCTCAAAGAGTAACAGGATAAAATATCTCGTCATCAATTTTTGAAACACGCGTTTCATCTGCTTTTTCAAATCGTTTATAACTTATAACAAGGACAACTCGTGAGATTATTCGGCTAGAATCGACTTTTGCTTTGAGGGTAAGCAATTAACCACGTAGGCGGTTTGGGTGGCAGGAAAAATGATAAGAGATAAAATACCCCTTGCGATGGGGTATAGATATAGAAGAGGAGAGTGATTGTTATAGGAGCATTAATGAAACTGGATTTTGGCAGATGCCAAGTTTACAAAATTAATATCGCACGATGTCTTACGGAACGTGAGCAGGAATATTATAATTATTATTGTGACGGCATCAGTGCAAAGAAGTTGAAAGAAGCGCTGGGAACTGGTTTTTATATACCAGATATGGTAGCAGAGTTCTTTCATATTAATAAGGGGCAAGCGGAGCAGTTATTAAAGAATCAAATGTCGAAGCAGGATTTTAAGAAATTTTTGCTGGAAGAAATTTCAAGATTTTCAGAAAACGATGTACGTGAAATTGTATCAGCCGCCGCCGAAAAACAATATAACCGTGTGGTCTGGTTTGAGAATGAATGCGTCCGGCGGTGCAATGTTGATCTGAAAGAGGTACCATTGCTGGAGCAGTTCTTGATTCTGAAATGTGGCAGTGAAACATTAAAAGGGGTATTGGAGCAGGTCATTGACAGAGGAATAAATCTGAACGGTAAGCACTATATCTTTTACACTTCCAGCACAGGACAGATGAAAGATTCGGAAATCACCATGGTCGAGGAACAATATTGGAACGACAACAAATATTCGTTGATGTGTGGACTATCCGAAGAAAGAATCAATGAAAATGGCGGAATCAATATGGGCAAATACTTTGCGGCAAAAGCGTTGAATATCAGCAATAGTGTTCTGTATGATTCCGGTGTTTCGATTGACGAGGTTATTATTGTTCCGGATTTCGAAACGATGGTAGATGGAATGGTAAATGATCTGAATGTTGAAACGTTAGAAATAGAACAAAGAAAAAAGAGCGTTTCTGTTCAGCATATGGATGGAGCAGGAATATTTCTGCCGGGCGTATTCCCATGCAGTTGTCAGATTCGATGTGGATGGCTGAAAGGTGCGATCTTCCCATTCGATTTCCATAGATTCATTGAAGAGTATAGGGACGAGCTTTCGGAAAAACACATGATAGATGCATGGGGAGATCTGGTTACTGTAGATGAATTTCTGAGTGCGAAAATGATTCTGACGGATAGTCAGCTGAAGATGCGGAAGTATTATCGTTCCATGCAGGAATACAGGGAATGTTTTAAAAAGGCCGGACTTTCCATTACGATCAATAACTGTGCGCATGAACCGGAATCAGTAGTAAAAGTAGCATACCAACCCTTCCAGACTATTCCGCGGAGTAATTTGACTGATAAAGCAATCGAATTATTGGCGGAGAAAACCATTAAAGCAATCAATGATGCGAAGAATGATCCGGTTGCCGCGTTAAAATTAATGGGCGTGGAATTAACTACAGGAGAAACAAAGAATTTTCCACCATTAGCTGCTGCAATCGTGACTTATCCTAAAATGTTGAATGATATTCATGTTCGAAAGACGATGAAAAGTGCGTTACTGTCTGCAAGAAAACAGGCGCAGGGATGCAAATTGATTCTGGATGGATTTTGGAGTTATATTTGCCCGGATTTATTTGCATTTTGTCAGTGGTTATTCTGTGGACAGGATACACCGGACGGTCTGATTCCAGAAGGATACATTTACAACCATTATTATGACCAGACGGAATACACCGAAACGTGTTGCTTACGATATCCACATTTGTCAGACTGTGAACATGGTATCCGAAAAGTTTTGCATTCAGAGGAATGTGAAAAATGGTTCAGCGGAACAGATACAATCGTCAGCTCACATGATTTGATCTCCAAAGTTTTGCAGGCGGATTGGGATGGGGATCATATTTGCCTGGTACATGATGAAGCATTCTTAAATGTGCTGGATCGGCAGAAATACCCGCTGGTTTACGAGATGACAAAAGCATTACCATCGGTTATTTCCAATGAAGCTGTCATGAATTGTTTACTAAGCAGTTTCCAGAATGAGAACATTGGATATGTTTCCAACAGCATCACGAAGATATTCAATTCAGCTGCGGAACCGGATACAAAATTGGTAAAGGTATTATGTGCTTATAATAATTTTGTCATCGACTATTTTAAGACCCAGAAGTCAATGGATCTGAAAGAATACGCGGTGATCTATGAACAGTACAAGGATTCCAATATAGTGAAGTGTCCGTATTTCTTCCATTTTGCAAAAGATAAGAAGCTGGCTCAGTGTGAGCCGTTCAATGAAGAGGGGAATGCGGATCGGATTTGCAGATATGTTTCCCAGAAAACCGCCAGCGGAATGTCGAAAGTAGATTATGGAGAAACCGAGAAGTTCCAGCCGGAGATGCTAAAAAGATCACAAGACGAAGTAAAGCGGCAGTCAAAGGAATATTGCAAAATGCGGTTATTGCTTGCAGATCTGAAGTCGGAACATTCAAACTGGTACAAGAAAATTAAGGATGATCTGAAAATAAAAGAGTCTGAGCAAGAAATATTCAATATTTACTGTCGGGCCAAATTTTCAAAGATTTTTTCTGATTCGCAAAAAATCGTAGATTATCTGGTGGACATTGAGTATTACACAGAAGAAAATATGACAGATAAAAAGGATATTCTTTGGAGTTGTTATGGGAATATCCTATATGAGAATCTGTGCGGGAATCTTAAAAATCCAGAACCACTTCCAGTGAGACGAGCTGTCCAGAAAACTTCTCAAAAGAAGCAATGTGACATTGAGGAGAGCAGAGAAAAGGTGATTCAAGAAGCAAATGAGTTGGTAAAGGTTCCGATTTTTAAGAATGTTTATGAGTATTTGATGGATGTCTCTACAATACCAAGCCGGAAGAACGACAAATACATTTTATATGTGTTATACGTCCTGCTCCAACGTCAGCAGAAAAAGAATGGGACAGACTATGTGAGTATTGCAAAAGGTAATAAGCAGAGGGGTAAGATCACCTGCTCCACCATAGATCAATGGATTGATTCAGAGTGTACTGCAAAAGGTCTGGTACAGTTGGAAGAACACAGATACATCAAAAGAGAGCAATTCCAATCGTTTCAAAAAATATGGTTGAAAAATATTCCGGCGGCGGAAGGAGAAGCTTTGTTTTTCGCGGAATCGAACAATCCGTTGCTTGATTTGTATGAATACAACGGCGACAGAAAGATTAAAAAATGTGCTATCTGTAGTAAGAAATTTATTGCAACGGGGAACACGAAAACCTGTTCAAGTCGTAAATGTTCAACTATGTTACGTGGGATGAAAAAGACCGAAAAAGATCAAAAATAGTGTAATTATGTGAAATTAAAATTGGCAAATTCACATAATTTCATGAGGGTTAAATTTACCTTAAAATGTAAGGCGGATTTAACTCTCTTTTTTGTATGTGCCGATATAGTATAGGGGAAGAATGAGAATAAAAAAATTCTGCATTAGAATATAAAAATACACAGGAAGGAGGGCGAAATATGGAGACATTGAATCAACTGGTGCGGTTGTATCTGGATAAAAACGGTATATCAGATAAGTTTTTCCAGCAATATATTGGATGTTCTCAGACTACATGCAGTAAATGGTTCCAGGGCGAAAGAAAGTTGAATGCGGAGCAGTTGAAAAAAACGCATGAGTTTCTGCAAGGAAAGCATTTTCACAGTATCGAGGAAATTATGGGAGAGATCAAATGAAGATTAACTTGAATGAAAAAGAACGGCAATATATTTTAGATATGTTAGAAGAAAAATTTTACACGACGGAAAATATGGAAGAATTGCAGATAATTACATCTTTGAAACAAATCTTACAGGCGAACACCGAATCATGGTTGTCCGAACTATCTACGGCAAGTCAGCAGGAAAAAAATAATGAGTAAAACATTCGATTCATGGGACAAATTGAAAAAGTCCCTACAAAAAGAAGTCAGAGATGCCACGGAAGAAGCAGTTGAAAAATCGTTTCAAGATCTGCACGAGAACGTGGATAATTTCTATACTGCGCCCGAAGGACGGTATCATCGTACAGGACAACTAGCAGAAAGTCCAGAAATGCGACTATATGGTAGTGGAGATTTGTATACTGGGGAGCTGAGTCTGGATACGACTTATCGGTATTATCCGGCGGGCAGACCAACAGATGTTATTTATGGATACGCGGAAGATGGCGGACTGTTAGGTAACGGCGGTTTCTGGCAGAGAACACAACTAAATATTGAAGAAAATATTAACGAAGCATTTGGAAAAAGATTCCAAAAATAATTACGGAGGTTTTAAATGGATAATAAAAAATTAGAATATCAAGTTTTTATGGATCTGGAAGAAGGAGACAGGATTTCGTTTAGATTTAAAAACGATCATACATTTGTTATTGGTTATGTTGTAACCAAAGCAAAAATAGAACAAGATCCGATTGATGGACAGTATTACACGGTTGGCGCAGAAATAGGAAATCATTTTCTTAAGATTGATTCGAGAGAAGTAGAGGAATTCTGGAAAAGCTCATGTCATGGTTGGCAGAAAGATAACAATATTCTTGGCAAAGATTATCCGAGCGAAGATTTCGGACTTGACAGTAATGTCGGAGACAAAGAATTTATTCGGCAGATATTGGAAAAGTGGAATACATATAATCTGAGCCAACAATATTATCTTTCTGATCTTATTACGGCATCAATTAGCGGAGAGACATTCAAGATGATTATTGATTC